>Ga0123353_10009077_pt1 | contig 13671 bp, 10 predicted proteins | sample TergutLab28metaG_3_FD_92763 | JGI IMG/M metagenome (GOLD analysis project Ga0123353, IMG submission 92763) | Labiotermes labralis P3 segment gut microbial communities from Petit-Saut dam, French Guiana - Lab288 P3 | ecosystem: Host-associated > Arthropoda: Insects > Digestive system > Gut ... | reverse complement strand
TCTCCTTATATATTCAGATAGTACACACGAACATGTAAACTTAAGATTGACCAAGACATAATTGCCGTTACAATATCTTCACTGCTGTGCTTGTTCCCCTACCTCTTCCCTCTATGAAATCATAACATTTGAGTGTCCCTGTTGTGGCTTGTCTCTCCCTTTCTCAAGAAAACAACTATCCTGCAGGCAAACCCATCCAAAAATATCTTTTTAACTACGAATACCTGTATACTGCTACCTACCACTATCACAAGAAAGAGTACTGAAGCCTTTTATGGAAATGAGGTGTGTTAGACCTTTACCCCTTTTTGTAACTGGCTAGTCTTGAGTGCGGAGAGCAATCAGAAGTTTGAACTGCTAAACCCCTTCACACACTCCAAAACTTGAATATGGAAATTCTCTTTCCTTTTCTATTTAAACTGGCTAATGGCTGGATAACCAATTTATCTTCTCATCTTCTTGATGCCTAGTCCAAGATTTGAGCTACAGACCCTGTCGGGTTGCATGGTCATGGACACAGCATGAGAATGTCACTACACACACACACACACACACACACACAAAGCAGGTTGTATTATACTGTATATGGGTTATTGGCAGATTCAAAAGTGCAGGCAAGTCACATGTTGTTGCTTGTTAGGGCAGATCTGAATGTCACTGAATAATGAAGCACATTCTGTTTAACACAGATCTGTCCATCCTTGTACACATGGGCACATCCTTAAGGGCTCCATGTTAAAATATTACAGATCATGAGTAAGTGGGCATAACTCAGCAGTCTCAGTCAGGAGACTGTCTTCAGGTTTTTCATGGTTTTTCTCAGTAGCCTGGTAGGTGGCTAATAAAGTCTGAGAGGTGCATGCTGATGTTTTTGTAGGTGGGATGTGACACTGTCTGTCTGTCTGTCTGTCTGTTGAGTAACTGCTGATATTTAGAAGGTTCATAGTATAGTGTCTTCTTCTTCAGCAGCAGGCATTCTTCTTGGACTGTCTGAGTGTGAAGATGAAGGCACCGTGATCCTTCAGAATGTCGGGAAATACTTGCCTGAAAGTGCGTGACATTTCAAAAGTCTTGAGTCTTCAGCACTGATACCAAGATGACCTCTTTTTTTCTGCACACTTTAATTGGCATGCTGATGCCAGATTCCATAACAGTACAGTATAGCTATCTGTATCTTACTACTGAGAATGATGACATGACATTTTGATGCAGTGTTCCATAGTGCCCAATAGTGTATTGTGGTCTAGACAACATGGGGATGCTCTTTTATGTATATATGTTTGTTTATGTATATCACCAAATGGCATTGAACTACTGCAGGTTTTAATCTGACATTGCATATCTTAGAAGCTTTTGAAGTGTTTGCAAAATGGCTTGTTACAGGAGGTGTGCTAGCTGTGTGTGTAACTTGCTTTCACTTACCCACTGTTCATGTGTTGCAGATTTAAACACTAAAGGCTCTACAGACACGTGTTCTGTGTTTCTCTGCTGCCTGTCTGAAAACAGAGAGCTTCTTCCAGAAGCTGAGCTTTTGTTGCAAGCTGCTGAAAAGATTCATCCAGCTGACAGGAAGCCTGTTCACATGATGCTGCTCCTTCTGATGATGGCTTATTCTGTTGCTAAGCAACCCACCCCAGCTATCAGCCAACAGATACTGGATATGTCTGTGTCATATTTTGAAAAATGTGAGGTAGAGATATTTGACAGATCTGCTGCTAGTAGAGTGGAAATATGTTATACCATTGTCATCCTTTAAAGGCCGGTCCACAGTCAGCATTATTTTTAAGCTGTGAAAAAGGACACATGAGTATTATTAGAAATAACAAAGAGTGATGTGAATGAAAGTGTGAACACAGACTGTTGAGCACATACTGTTTGCTGTAAATTTTGGGAAAGGGGAAAATTTTTTTGTCCTCGCCGGGAATTAAGCCTTTCTTTGTCCATTTTGCAGCCTAGTTACTGTACCAGCGAAGCTATGCTGGCTCCTCCCTGTGAATGATCGTGGTTTAAAAAAAATGAAGCAGCTGTTGGCATTATGGTTCACAAACCAAAGGACTTGCATTAAACACCAGTTCAGACAAACAAATTCAGTTTGGTTATAACATGCACTGGCTGCCTGTGGGTGTGATTATGCTAAATTAGACTTCCCTGTGCCTGTATATTAACATAAACCAATAGGGTTCTGCACCCTAAAGTGCCAGAGAAACACTAACCTAAATAATATTTAAAATTCATGTTCTACTTCAAAGAAAACACATCATCGCCATTACACACACCAACTAGTCAATACAGTTTAGGGGGAGTTAATCACTGTTTATTGTGAGAATTAATTGAAACACATAAATACACTGTGGGCCAACTGTAGAGTTTATTATAATGTTTAAAGCAGGCGACATATACAGTAACTACTATGATGCTGAGAGTTGACTGATATTTAATATGTGCATTATAGGTGGCAAGAGTGAAAGGTGACTTGTTACTGATGGATGGTAATGTGATGGCTGATTGTATAAGAGCGGCCCGTTCAGGTCGCTTTCCGCTGGTGGTGTACCTGCACATTGTGTTGCAACTTGTGAAACACACACCTCTCTGTGATGTTTCAAAATATGAGAAAGGAAGCTGGTGGTACTTGGATCATGGTGACAAGACAGACAGTGGGCTGAGACTGAATTTTGTTGTTCGAGTGCTGGAGGTCCTGCTCTCAGGATGTGGTGTCACCTACAGAGAAGTCCGCTTGCAATATGCCGTTTGCCTCAAGCATTTCTTCCAGGTACACAAATTAATGCATATATTTCTGTATCACCCACATATATTTCCATATCAGATACATCTGGTATTTCAACTGCACTCACTTTGAATAGTGTCAGAAGCATACAGTAGGTGCCATGGAAGTGAGTACATTTTGTTTCCTAGTGGCAGAGCATGTTGAACTACCAGAAGTACAAGCTGTTAGAAATATTACACTGTTTTCCTTGTCTTAGTACTTGCAGTACTTAACTGGGGTGTGACACACTACTGCTGTGAGTGTAATTTATTATGTTTTGAATGAATGTAGTGCCTTTATCTTCATGGTATTCAGGGACTGCTTCGCTTTGCGTATGAAGGCAGTATGATCCTTTGAAATGTCAGGAACCTTTCACTGAATTACACAGTGTCACATGCCAAAACACTTTAATGTTCAGCAGCACTGCAGTGAGAACCTAAACTCTCACGCATTTACTTAATGCCTGTAACTACTTGTACATTCAATTAATCTTTTACATTTGCCTTAAGTGAACCCCATAAGCAGTAAACAACAATAGCACACTGTGACATCTTGGCTGATAACAATAAGTCAACATGCTGCAACAGTTTTTCTTACTTCTTATTAAATTTAGATTCTAATAACACAAGAAATGTTTTTTGTTTTGTATGGGTACAAAAATTAATCTCTCGCATTTAGGAAAGAGCATTGGTGTTTGAGAACAGGATGCTGTAGCAGGTGTTGGGGCCTAAGAGGGAGGAAGTAACAGGAGACTGGAGAAAACTGCATAGTGAGGAGCTTCATGACTTGCACTTGTTGCCAAATATTATTTGGGTGATCAAATTAAGGAGGATTTGATGTGCAGGGCATGTTGCATGTATGGGAGTGAAAAGCAATGCAAACAGGGTTTTGATGGGGAAAACTGAAGGGAAGAGACCACTTGGAAAAACTATGCATAGATGGGATGGTAATATTAACTTGTTTCTTAGGTGGGTTTGTAGGGTGTGGACTGCATCCTTGTGGCTCAGCATTGGAACAGGTCATGGGGTCTTTAAACTTGTTGACAAACCCTGGGGTTCCATAAAATGCAGGGAATTTCTTGATTAGCTGAGGAACTTCTGAAAGAAGGACTGCTGCATGTTGTTAGACAGTCAGGAACATAAAACCCCTTTGTCTCTTTGTTCAGGCATATTTCCTGACACCAGCCTTGCAGGTGAAGTTCCTGTGCAATGTTATTGCCTGTCCAGGATCTGAACATGGGGCAGTTGGCTGGCCCGAACTGAGACTGCGTTGCTTGCGTCTTGTAGATTCTCTGTTAAGACAGTCTGATGATTCCATCAGCTGGGCTGTGTGCCTGGAGGAACCAGTTGTTCCTGCGCTATTGATTGCAGCAGCCAATCCGCTGACTGCTGTCCGTCATGCTGCATTGGACTGCTTGTACACATTAGCGTCCTCAATTGGTGCTGGTCTGAATACTGAGACCTACTTGCAGTTGTTGGAAGCAGTAAAGGATAGACGTGAAGAAATTATGCTAGACCCAGAGTAAGTACATGTGTGTGTGTGTGTGTGCGTGTGTGTGTGTGTACATGCATGCGCATACACACAGTACAGGTGGCCAGACTGTTGTGTTGGGAGTTATGGTTTGTCACCATGAAGAACAAGTTTGAATCCCATGGCAATGCATGGTGTGATTTGTGGTTCACCTTGTGATAAGTGTCCAAGCTTCTCTCCAGGCTACTTCAGTTTTTCATATCAATTATTCCACCAGTGCTCCACATTTATCTCTCATTAGCAGCTAGCACAATAGGCCTCTTTGAAGCCTTAGAGCAGGAGCTCAGTTGCAACTCAGTTGTATCAATAATAGTCATGTGACACCATGAGTAAACTTCACTGGTAATATCTCGGATATAAATTAGGATTTCGCTCTCCTCCTCCTCCTCCTCCTCCTCCTCCTTCTCCTTATGTTGGCTTTACAACTTGTTGCAGGTTTTGGCTTTCTCATCCAGCTCATTCCAAGTCGTCTTGTTAAGTGCCAGTTGCGATTTTGCTGTACATTTGATTACACTGTAGCCAAACTAGTGGAGATAATGGAGTTGTACTGTTTCAGGTCAAGTTTTATGCTCAGAAGGATGTATGAACATTTGCAAATTACCCACAAAATTTTTGTATCCTCTTTTGCAGGTATTCTGACATTGCAACATAATAATAATAATAATAATAATAATAATAATAATAATAATAATAATAATAATAAAGTAAACATATAGTTGTGCCAGACATAGTACTTATTTAGTATTATTTTATTAATTTCTGTACAGGTTTGCTGCCAGCAAATATCTGCACCAACTTGATGAATTTAGGCTAAAACAGGCAGGTCTCATGCCAGGGTTATGTTCCTGAAAATTGTCATGCAAATTGAACACAGAATTCCCATTTAAAGCACTGCACTTCCTGGGGGTTAGGGGAGTGACAAATTCATCATATGTAGTGTATGACTATACCACTAGTGGACATACGGAAATGCAGAGTATATGGCTACTGTGTGTGCAGTATATATACATTTCTATACAGTGTATTTATTAATTTATTTGTATGTAATACAGTAACAGTGTAAGATACATCCATAGTTTTTTGTACGGTTCATTCCATTAGCACTGCTGTAGTCTTGCTACACAAACACTTTAGTTCCTGATTATCACTTCCTGTAGTTCTATCAGCTTATCATGCGCTGTACATATGCTCTTATGAGCGAATCTAGCATTATGGCATATCAATCATTATATTTTCCAACACATGCAATTCATCATGCAGTATACATAACATATATACAAACCCCTACATGTTTCACCACCCATGTACCATCTTCATGGAGTTACCATAAGCAAGCTGTACAAGCCAGCCTCCTAATTTATGTTCTTTTCACAGTTATAAGCTTAATTAAAACATTAGTTGCTAAAATACATAAAATGTAGAAAGAAAATGAAATTGATATTGCTAGTAATTTAAAGTGTCTTGATAATTAATTAATTTTAAGTTGCCTCAGTAGTTGTCAGCTGTTGGTGTCAGTATTCTGATGTTATACAGCAGTGAGTGGTCACTTTGTTTGTTGTTTTGGAGTTATTTGTATGGGTAGTGCAGACAAACATCAGGTGTTACTTCACATGGTCTAGCTGATGTTTGTATATATGTTATGTATATTGCATGTGTTGGAAAATATACTGATCGTTCAAACATGCACGGTGTAACAGAAAATTATCACTGATGTCAATTCATTCACCTTTTTCAGGTTTGTTTATTACGTCTGTCTTTAGTACTGATTGTCTCTTACCATTTTTATTTGGATTGCACTAGGTGATGCAGAATTATGTTTGTCACTTTGGTCAAAAGCCGAATCCAATGAAGGAGGAGCCACATCAGCCATGTAATTATAACACCAACATAATCAATCCATACATGTGACTCAAGGCACGACAGTGATGTCACTTTCTGCTAGCCTCCAATGCAAAACAAGAGTGACCATGGACCACGTGTGCCATTTCATGTTAAACTGAAAATCAGTGCGTTTCATCTGTGCCAAATTGCGGTAAACTGAAAATATCACATAAATTCTAAAAGTGGTGTAAATCTTCAAGTCGTGCAAAACTGAAGTCGCATAACACTAAATCACGTAAAACGAGACCTGCCTGTACTATGATTGCATCCTTGATGTTGCGTCTTTGCTGGTAACATTGTTTGCCTTTTCTTCTAGTAGTTAATGTATAGGAACAGCAGATGGTAGGAGCTTTGTATTTAGTTTCTTACCTTTGAACAGTGCACAGTGCTGTAGTGACACATGTGGTTGGTATGTGTGACCCTGGAAATGAACGGACAGGGAACAGGTTGAACAGACTAGAAAGGATTAGAAATTGTTCTTCTCTGTTGCTTGCAGTCAGCTTTCACTGGTACTGTACACAGTCCTCTCTCCAGACCCTGCTGTCAAGAGCCTTTTGAAACCATCACAACACCCACAACTAGCTGCTGCACTGAAAGCCCTGCTGAACTGCATTACATCAGATGAGACACCAGCGTACATCACTTTGAGTCTACTGGAATTGTTGGCCCCTGTCAACTCACAGGTTTGCTGCTCACACAGTAATTGACACAGTTTATGAGTTTCAGCACCAGTTCCTGAGCATACAGAATTATAAAAACAGACAGTGGGAGATGGAGTAGCTCAGTCAGTGTAGTGAATAGACTGTGGGCTGGATGGTGTAGGGTTCATTCTGAGTGGGCATGAGAAATTTCTTCTTGTCCAAAATGTCCAGATCATCTCTTGGAGCCCACCCAGCGTCTGTATTCATTCGGTACTGGGGTTTTTACCCCAGGGGTGAAGTGACCAGGACACTCAGTCAGTTACCTCCATATAGTGCTGCGGTTAAGAATGTGTGGATCTATACCTCTGCTCCCTGTGCATGTAGTCATGGCATTCACAGGGACAAAGTAAGAAGCATAAACTTGGTAAAACCCATAGGTGTGCTGGCAAAATGCTAACTGTTGGTTTGCATATTCAGTTGTTAACCCTTTGTTAGTCCAGTATTTGGACTAGAAAATTTTGTGAGATTTGAGTTTCTGAATATTACTGTCTGGGGACCACGGTGGCACAGTGGTTTAGGTGCTGTGCTACAAATCGGAAGGTTGCTGGTTCGTTTCCAGCTAGTGTCATTGGATTTTTCATTGACATAAAATCCTTCTGATCGCACTGTGGCCCTTGGGTTGACTCAGTCTCTAACAGAAATGAGTACCAGGAGCATTTCCTGGGTGTAAAGGTGGCCAGTGCATAAGGCTGACAACCTACCACCATCCTATGCTGTTGTCACGAAATCTGGGAACCTTAACTTCCTGGAACCCTCTGGGCCATTCTGGGCCTGTAATGGGACTGCTTCACCTTTGAATATTACTGTCTGCTGGGATTACACTCTGTTAGTCTGGTAGAAATTTACCAAAATTGTGGAAAAACTTGTGAACTAGAAGCATTGATAAATTTCTGCCAGATGACACAGCATACGGCATCGCAGCTCAATAGACTTGATCTTTGAGCCTATAATTTCAGTATTTTGTGTATATGCATGTGGGTGGGCAAGTGGGCTGAGCTTTCTCACAGGCACTTTTTTCACCTACTTTTAACTTCAGGTGCCATTTTAGCCAGATGTGTTTGAACTGGTTCCACAGTACTCCCTAGTGGGACCTGTAGCACTTGTTGAAGCTCAGAAAAGCATACAAAATGTTGGCTTATATACATAAAAAGATAGTAGTTATAGTGACTTGCTACGGGTTGGACAGTCCGGGGATTGAATCCCGGTGGGGGCGAGATCTTCTGCACCCATCCAGACTGGCCCTGGGGCCCACCCAGCAATCCATACAGTGGGTACCAGGTCTTTGCTGGGAGTAAAGTGGCTGGGGCGTGGCATTGACCACCCATCCCTATCTAGAGCTAAGGTTAAAGAAAGAGTAGAGCTATACTTCTGCTTCGCCTCTGGGCCTTTATGGCCTTTTCTAGGGTGAAGTTTACCTTTTACGTTACTAAAAGTGAAACAGACACATGAAAAATTTGTCTACCTTTTTTCCAGGAAATTTTGAATGCACTTATGCCACTTGGAATTCACATTCTGTCGAGAGGCAGAGAATCCGATGGGCACCTGGATTCTGATTCATCGGCCATCCTACGTAGTATTGTTCTGCGGCTGACATGTGACACAGTTGCATGTTTGAATTATTGGGATTGTTGGCAGTTTGTGCAGACAGCTATCATGGACTGGAAGACAGTGTTACAGGACAGAGTAGGAAGAACTTGTCCTGCCATTATTATGATGCAGCAGGTAAGTTTAAGAGGCCTTGGGTTTGTGCATGTTGATATGAGCTGGGAGAGCTCATTCACTTTAGTGACTGGGCTACAGGCTGGAAGATTGGAGAATCGTGGTTGGATTGACAGTGGGGCCACAGTTTCTGTCATTGCCACCATGTGCTACCGCTACTGAGTTACGAAGCCCACCTAGTGTACTGTACTGTGGGTACTGCGGCTTGTGGCTGAGACAGGACTGACAGTAGAACTCCTTTAATCTGGCATCTGATAGTAAGATCAGTTGAGGAAAGTAGTCCCAAGACTGGAAGTTGTGCTGTCTGTAACTGCTGGTGCACTTACCGATTCCATGACTTTGTCTTGGATTATCTGGACTTTATTTGAGACAGTCAGGCTATTATAATGACTTCAGAAGACCCCCAGATGAGTAAACAAGATACTGCTGATAGCTGCTGGTAACTTTAGTGGTTCCTCAGAAACTTGAAATAATTATGAGGCTTGAGAGTTGCAAAAGCTGCAGTGTGGTTGTGGCTTCATGCAACATTGGATTTCAACTGTCTGTGGTATAAAGGAATTGAAGGACCAATTGTGATTGTTCAGGCATCTTGTGAAAGTGTGAAGGGTCTTTTCAAGAGACATACATCAAAAAGGGTGCCAATTAGCTCAATTGGAAATAGAGTTGTGTAAGTGGTTTACAGCAGTTTGTTCTGAAGGAAACCCTGTGACTGGACTTCTGTGATGAGTCTTTTTGTGATCCAGTTAAAATAACTGTACAGAGCACAAATTCTCTGAGGGCTGGCTGCAAAATTTCAGAGAACCAGCAGTATAAGGAGATAACCAAATGGAATAGTCTGATAGCTGTGCAACCCAAGTACAGGTGCAGTAAACAGAATGTTTACCCGTAAGAACTAAGGACAGGATAGGTACTGTCTCATAATCTGGCACCTGTTCAGGTTTCTGGGTGCTGGAATGAAGGAATTCTACAGTTTGTAGCATTAGTGGTAGATTAATGAATATGCAGCATTGGTCTAGTGATACTGACAAGGGAAATGGAAGTACTCTGAGAGAAACATATTTCAGTGCCACCTTTACACATTATGGGGGAAAATGTGTTTGTATTGTATAATTTACCCTTATATATTATTGCATATATGATTACAGTACAGTATGTTAACAAAATCATGATTTACTGGGCTACCAAATGGATCTTTTCAAGACTGACATTTTTAGGAAGCATATGATTCAGCATTGATGGCAGTCACCTTTGTTTTTATTGCTTCTAAAAAATTTTTTTAACAAAATAGTAATGTTGAAATTGACAGTGCTGTCTGCCCTGGAGGCTAGGGGAAAGAGCTGAAATACGGTGGCTTCACTTGGCTTCTGTCTGTTTCCAAAGGGTTACATTAATGGGACAAACATATGCTGTATAACTAACATTCCAGCACTGAGCCCAAAGAACAAAGACTGTATTGAAATAAATGACCAGATCATGAATACTTGAATCCAAGACAATTCCAGAAATTACTGTAGTGTAAACTCTATAGATTGTGAAGATAAGCTGGGTGAAAAACTTCATCCTATGGGTTTCTGAATAGTTTGTCACTATCAAGTTTACCACCATATGGACTAAATCTGAAAATTGATACTATTGTGATGTTGAATAGAAATTCAGACACCAGTGAAGGGTCAGTTAATGGAACACAAATGATTTTAAGAGGTCTGCATAGCAGGGGAAGTTGGTGGCTGTAAAAAAATTGTCCTTATACCTAGGATTCATTTATGTCCATCATATCGCAAGACATTTTCTGATAAAATTGTGTTTGCTGTGACAATCCATAAAGATTTTATTTTATTTTTTTGTTTCTTATTTGCATAGGTACAACTAGTAAACATTAGTTTGAATTTTTTTTTTATCTATCAGCTTTTTAGTTTTATATGTTCTTGGTTTGTGACCCACCGTAATTTTCAGTTTCCTTCGTGCTTGCATAAAGATCCTTTGTGAACTCTGAATCCATTTCAGACAGAATTACTATTTTTGTCCAACTGTGAGGTGGGTCTTTGTATCTCAGATTTTATTCAGAAATATTGGGCCATCTGAGCAACGTAGAACTAATAAGCTCTGGTTGCCTAAATTAAAATTTTTATGCTATATTTCCATGATATGTTTGACAAATTACTGGGTCCACCATTCTGTGCAAAGGTTTGATTTGGTTTGTCAGAACTCTTACATGAAGAAACTACCATCTATACTTGTGGCATTATTTGTGGCCTGTAGCTAGAATTAACAGTATGAGATATGAGATAATCAAAGCTTTATTGCTGAAGTGTCAAGTGTCCTGAGATGTCACTCAGTGCTGTTGGACATGTGGTTCTTGATGTTTTAAAGGATCACCTTGCCCCCTTCATTTTCAGGGTCGAGCAGTCCAAGAAGACTTGCTGTTCAACTGAAAATAACAGCTTGGTAACTTTCAATTCCAGAAATATGTAACATGTTTGTATTTTATACAGGAAGAACACTTTGAATGGCAATGAGAATATTATAATGGATTTTATTTCCTTTACCTCTAATGGTAAAGCAGTCCACGAAGAATCTCCAATGCAGGAGAAAGTTTGGTAATATGTAAGTATGGTGTTAAACGTTACTGGACAGCCCCTTACCAGGGCCTCAGCTTTACACCCAGGCCCCTCACACATGTTCTTTCATTGGCTTACCAACAGCTCTGGCCATCTGCTAACCACTGTGATTATACATATGTATTACTATACCTTCATCCATGTTGGCTGTTTTGGACTGCTGTATCCTTGAAGATAAAATGCACTATGATCCTTCAGAATGTCAGGAACTACATACCCATTGACACAGCATCAGGTCCCAGAAGACCTGATACCTCAGCAGCAACTCTATTAGAATCTCAAATCTCACACACTAACTTGTTCAGTTGTTGCATCACCCTGGACTGCTGCCTTTGTCCAGATCACTCGTGAACTGTTTGAAGCAGTGGAAGAACCACTGCAACGTCAGCTGCTGACTCATCTTGTGATTGCTGCTACTGATTCTGAACTTCCGGAAGTGGCATCAACAGCAGGACGAGTCGTGAAGAAGATCATCCTGGATTCAAAATTAGTTGCAGAAAAATTGGAGAAAATGACCAGTGCACAGCTGAAAGAGCAGCCAGTTGTGTCCGCAGGCGGAATGGTGCTTCGTAGCCGACGGTATGGCATGAAAAGCTGCAGTTGAATATTGCAAATTAAACTGAAATCTCAAATGCATAAACATACAACCTACCCAGCTCTTCAGTCAGTTTGCATGTCTTTCTGCCAGGGAATCTAAGTGTTCTAAGTGGTGGAACAGTAATTTTATAAATAACTGGACACTATTAATATTATTTATATTATTTCACGATTGTTAGAATTTACAGATGTGTTGGATGTATGGATGCGTCTTTGAAAAATGTATGCACTACTAGTCTCGGTATCACGCACACAACCTGTCACCTCCAGGGTATAAAACAGACCGTTGCTTGCGTTCGGTTTTCAAAACTTGTCAGCTTCAAGCTCATCCCCCTTTAAATATCCTTACTATTCCCGATTGGCTAATTGTTAAATTTCACTGCTTCTTGATAGGTCTGAAAGTCAAAATTTTGAATACTTTAACCCCATTGTCTCCCATTTATGTAACATTGTTTCATTGTCGTCACCTGTGTGAACTCCTTCACGCGTCTTACTGATTTCTCTTGATGTTCAAGCATGCCTAATATCGTAAATCTTTCTAGCAAGATTTAAGATGTCCAAAAGCTGTCAACATTTACATCAATTATTCAGTATGTTCCCCAAGCCATCAATTTTGACACCGACAAACATCGAAACTGCTAGCTCACTATACCTGCCGTAAAACTCTCTGTCCCTGTAAGATGCTATTCAGACTCTTTACAATTTCTCTTCCATCATAAACTAAATTACTACAAATGTACAATTTTGACACTTAATAAAGGACATAAACTCCATTACTGGTTATAAACATGTAACTTTGCTGTCAGTTTCTGTTTCCTGTTTTTTTTACTGCAGGACCATTAGAGAACAGCCAAAAATATGAAATTTACTGCATACTGTTACCAATACGTTCGGTAGACACAACTGTTAAAGCTGTGTGCAAGTATTGTGGTACAGTTACTGTATGTGCCTGAAGTTCTTACCCTCAGTGCTTTTGTGTAAATGAGTAGACTGTAATTTCTTAATTTGAGTGTTATTTCTTCTTTAAAGTTACAGCTATTGTCTGTTTTGATACTGACATGAAAAGCAGCCATATTCCAACCAAAGAACAGGCATAGTTACTTGTATTAACTACCGTATATGTATATAAAATTTGTGAGTGTTATCACATAAGTATCAAATATTAATCCAGTTGCCCCAGAATTTTCTTGATGGTGGTCAGCTGAATGTGACATCATTGTGCACATATGTGGTCTTGAGACATAACTTTCACACTGCAGCCATCTTCACATGAACCAAGTCAGTTGTGTTTTGTGACTTTTTAACCAAGTGTAAAATTCATCTTGTTCGTAGATGAGAAATTGGGTGACAAGCTGATGTACCTACTAATGTATAGTGTGTGTGTGCATGCATGCACATGCGCTAGATGCAATACATTTTTCAATTTCCTGAACTTCTTAAATGTACCTCCATTTGGTTTCCGGAAAGTTTCTGTACATTCATGTAATTTTATCAGAAATGGTATTTTTGTCATATACACACGTGCATGGACATACACATTCACACTGATGTAGATCTGTTACCCCTTCCTCTTACCCCATGTAGTTTGAACAACACATCTCTTATTGTCACGGTCAAGCAGTCCAAGACGGTTTGGGACTGCTGACCCTGACAATAGAAGCATGTGACTCTTTGAAACATCAGGAACTGTTCACCCATCAGAACAGCATGACATCCCAGAAGACCTGAATCTTCAGCTTAATTTAGTGTTCTGGTTATACTGCAGGAAAGTAAATGAAGTACCGTCGCCTGAACTGCTGAAAACGGAAGAGTGGAGATACGGCATCACTCTGCTAGAATGGGTGCAGTCCAAGAAGAAGCT
>Ga0123353_10009076_pt1 | contig 13672 bp, 11 predicted proteins | sample TergutLab28metaG_3_FD_92763 | JGI IMG/M metagenome (GOLD analysis project Ga0123353, IMG submission 92763) | Labiotermes labralis P3 segment gut microbial communities from Petit-Saut dam, French Guiana - Lab288 P3 | ecosystem: Host-associated > Arthropoda: Insects > Digestive system > Gut ... | reverse complement strand
GGCTTCAGCGAGTACGGGCTGCTGGGATCGAACAAGGCAACGGAGGATTCTGTCAAACTGTTTCCAAGGGACACCGGCGAGTTCGTGTTGAAGCTGCAGGCGGAGCTTAAGAAAAGGACAGGCGCGGCCGTTGAGGTGATGGTTTATGGCGACGGCTGCTTCAAGGATCCGGCCGGGGGGATTTGGGAGCTTGCCGACCCTGTTGTTTCGCCTGCGTTTACTGAAGGGCTGTCGGGCACGCCTGACGAGTTGAAAATCAAGTATATCGCCGACAATGACTTTGCAGATTTGTCCGGCGAAGAGTTAAGCGAGAGCATTCGTGAGAGGATTCGTGCGAAGCGGGGCAGCCTCGTTGGAAATATGGCTTCGCAGGGCACGACGCCGCGTAGGATCCATGACCTGGTCGGCAGCCTGTGCGACCTCGTGGCCGGCAGCGGCGACCGCGGTACGCCGGTAGTGCTTGTGCAGAATTATTTCAAAAACTACGCGAGCGAGTGACGGGTATAAGGCAGTAGTGACATAGGGCGCGGGGTATGGGTGCAGAGTATGGGAGCGATATGAGCGGAGAAGAGACGAGAGAAACAAAACTAAACAGTTTCAGCAAGGTTGACGCGGAGGTTATTGCAAAGGCGGCGGAGAGCTATGGTACGCCGCTATACCTTTACGACGAAAGCCTTATTCTATCCCGTTGTTACGAGTGCCTTGATATGCCTAACGCATACGGCCTGACGGTACGTTATGCTATGAAGGCAAACTCAAGCAGGGCTCTCCTGAAGATAATCCACAACGCGGGACTGCATCTTGACGCGAGTTCGCTCAACGAGGTGCTGCGGGCCAGTCTTGCCGGCATACCATATGATAAGATTATGCTCACAACACAAGAAACATACAAAGGCGAGGATATGGACAAGCTCAAAGAACTTTTGCTGCTGGGCTTGAAGTATAATGTCTGCTCGCTCCATCAGTTGAAGCTCATCGGCGATTTTGCGAGGATAAACTGCCTTGACCCCGGAATCCGCATACATCCCGGCGTTGGTTCGGGCGAGACTGCGACTCGGAACACGGGGGACGATTATTCATGCTTCGGCATACATCTGTCGGATCTCGACGAGGCGCTCAGTTATGCCTGGAAAAATTGGATCAGGTTCAGGCATATCCATGTTCATATAGGTTCCGGCGCCGATTCTGAGATGTGGCGCAACAACATCGATTTGGAGCTTCGTATTATCGAAGAAAAGTTTACGGAGGCGGAGTCCGTCTGTTTCGGAGGCGGCCTCAAGGAAGCGCGCATGCCGGACGAGCACGCCGCTGACATAGGTTTTCTCGGACGCTATGCAAAGGAGCAAATCAAACTTTTCAATAAAAAAAAGAAGCGGAAACTCAAAATGGAGATCGAGCCGGGGACGTATATCGTCGCAAACTCCGGTTATGCGGTGACGCGCGTGCTCGACAAGAAAAGCACTACGCGAGCTGATTTTATCGTCACTGACGGAGGCATGGAAGTCAATGCCCGCCCTCTGCTGTACGGTTCAAGGCATCCTATGTATATCATTGCCGGAGACGGCAGCGCGGTGAAGTCTTCCGAGTTTAGTGAGATACAGGGCAGCTATCAGGCGGTCGTAGCCGGAAAGTGCTGCGAGAGCGGCGACTGCCAGACCCTCGATATGGATGGGCACTCTGTTCCGCGTCATATGGCGGAGCCGGAGATTGGCGATCTGGCAGTTATCGGCGGCGTCGGGGCTTATTGCTCCGCGATGGCTCCGTTTAACTATAACTCTCACACTCAGATTCCGGAGGTGCTGCTCACCTCCGACGGTCAGCTCAAGCTGATCCGCAAGCGGCAGACCCTTGAGCAAATGCTCGAGAACGAGATATAACGAAGGTGGTCTTATGAAAATCAGAGTTGGGATCGTTGGTTACGGGAATGTAGGCAGAGGTGCGGAGAAAGCCGTTACCGCGGCTGCCGATATGGAACTGTGCGCCGTGTTCACCCGCCGGGACGCAAAGTCGATCAGGCTTGCCGACAGCTCCGTCCCCGTGCTGCCGCCCGAAGCGGCGGACGGCATGACAGGCGAGATCGACGTAATGGTGCTCTGCGGCGGCTCGGCTACCGACCTTTGGGAACAGGGGCCGCAGTTTGCGGCGAAGTTCAACACTGTCGACAGTTTCGATACGCACGCCAGGATACCGGAATATCTGGAAGCTGTCGGCGCCGCTGCACGGAACACTGCCGCGATAATCTCGTGCGGTTGGGATCCGGGGCTTTTTTCTATGATAAGAGTTTTATCAGGAGCCGTTTTGCCCGACGGCGCGAACTATACTTTCTGGGGAAGAGGCGTGTCGCAGGGCCATTCTGACGCACTAAGGCACATCGAAGGCGTAAAAAACGCTGTCCAGTATACGGTACCTATAGACAGCGCGCTTGAGGCGGTGCGTTCGGGAACACAACCTACTTTCGAGACGCGGGAGAAGCATCTGCGCGAATGTTATGTCGTTGCGGAACCCGGAACTGACAAGGCCGCTATCGAGAGTACCATCAAAACCATGCCATACTACTTCCTGGACTACGACACCACCGTTGTTTTCATTGAAGCTGACGAGTTCGAGAAGAATCACAACAAAATGCCGCATGGCGGGATGGTCATGCACAGCGGCAAAACCGGGGACGCCGGGCATGTCATCGAGTTTTCGCTCAAGCTCGATTCGAACCCGGAGTTCACAGGGAGTATATTGGCCGCGTATGCGCGCGCGGCTTATCGCTTCGCAAAGGAAGGGGCTTTCGGAGCAAGGACAGTGTTTGACGTCCCGTTGGTTTATTTGGCGGAAAAAGACCGGGCGTCGCTGATAAAAGAGTTACTATGAATCAACTTAATATTATAAGGAGGTTGCTATGAAAAAGTTTGTATGCAGTGTTTGCGGTTATGTACACGAGGGGGATGCGCCGCCGGAGAAATGTCCGGTATGTAAGGCGCCCGCAACGAAGTTCGTGCAGCAAGGCGGCGAGATGACATGGGCTGCCGAGCACATTGTCGGCGTAGCGGAAGGCGCGCCGGATGATATCCTTGAGGGTTTGAGGGCAAATTTCACAGGCGAGTGCACAGAAGTAGGCATGTATCTTGCCATGTCGCGGGTCGCGCACCGCGAGGGGTTCCCGGAAATCGGGCTGTATTGGGAAAAAGCGGCGTGGGAAGAAGCGGAGCACGCGGCTAAGTTTGCTGAGCTTCTTGGCGAAGTCGTCACCGACTGCACGAAGAAAAATCTTCAAATGCGCGTCGAGGCGGAAAACGGCGCGACAGCCGGAAAAGTCGCCCTCGCAAAACGTGCGAAGGAGCTGAATCTCGACGCCATCCACGACACCGTCCACGAGATGGCGCGCGATGAGGCCAGGCACGGCAAAGCGCTGATGGGCCTGCTGGAAAGATACTTCTAAGCTTTACCGAGATGACAAGTGGACGGGGGTATTGACCCGTCCGCTTGTCATCTCTTAGCTGCCGTGGTATAATGGGCGTCAAGACGGAACAAAGAGGGCGGAACTGCATCGGAGGTGCTTGTAATGATTAAATCTTATGCCGCGTACACTAATGAAGTCGATGATATGGAACTTGCTGTTTCCGAAGTGCTGGAGCAGCTCAAGCCGGAGGAGAACTGTTTGACAAGCACGGTCGCCGTGGTGACCTGTTACCACGAGTTCGCGACAAGCGGCTTCACTGCGGAACTGTATAAGAAACTCGGTTTTCCGATCATCGGAACTACTACGACCGCTATAGCAACGAATCGGGGTTATGGCCAGCTTGATTTCTCTATTTTGATGATAACCTCGGACGACACGCTGTTCACCGCAGCTTGTTCCCCGTCTCTGGAAGACGAGCTTGACGGACCTTTTAAGCAAATGTACCAGGAGGTGCTTGAGGGGCATTCCGAGACGCCTAAGCTTATAATCAGCGCTGCTCCGCTAATGCTTAGTTACGCGGGGGACCACTACATTGATGCGCTTGACAGGGTTACCGGCGGGATTCCTAATTTTGGAACGCTTGCGATAGACAATACAAGCGATTATGCGGACAGTTATGTAGTGTTCAACGAAAAGGTCGGGAAAGATTTCTACGGCATTATCGCGGCAAGCGGAAGTATCAACCCGAAGTTTCTCTATGCCTCGTTTTCTCCTAAATACATCCTTGCGCAAACGGCGACGATTACAAAGTCCGATGGAAATCTTTTGAAAGAGATAGACGACTTCCCGCTGATCAAGTATATGGAAAACATGGGGTTGGCGATAAACGGAAAAGTCAGCGATGTGCTTCATTCTATACCGTTTATCCTGGATTACGACGGCGAGGGCATCCCGGTATCAAGAGTCCTTCTATCCTGGAGCGAAGACGGTTTCGGCATCTGCGGCGGGCTTATGCCAGAACATACGAAGTTCAGCCTCGGGACATGGGACAAGGCTGACGTACTCGGAACAACAGTCCGCACAATTGAAGGCATACTGGAGAAAGAGGGTGTAAGCACGCTGATGCTTCACTCCTGCCTCGCCAGAAGCTATGCACTGGGTACAGATATTCTGTCCGAAACCGAAATAGTAAACAACACGATTTCTGACAGAGTTCCGTATATATTCGGGTACTCGGGAGGGGAGATATGTCCCGTCAGGGATACCGCCAACTCGAACAGTTTCCATAATAACACGGTCATAGCTTGCGCATTCTGAGGTCGTTTATTCGGCTTCTTAATTCCTGAGAAGGAGGTGCGGTCATGGAGGAGCTGTCCGTAGTGACAGAAATAGATAGGCTGACAGAAGAAAACAGACAGTTGAGGGTCGAGCTGAAAAAAGTAAGCCGCCAGCTTGACTTGACCAATGACAATATGCGCAAGTTCAAAAGCGTGACAAGCGCCAAGGAAAACCTCAGCGCCGTTATCGCGGCTGAAAAGTCCAAACAGGAGAAGCAGCTCCAGGTCATTCTGGAAAACAGCCCCGACATAATCCTGCTTCTTGACAGAACGATGGGCATCGTACTGTCCTCAAAGAGTTTTCTTGACTTCACCGGAATTCCCGGCTTCGGGTTTTTGCACAATAAAACCTTCAGGGAAGTGTTTACGAAGTTTTCTGAAGAGAACTGGCTCGCGCATATGGAGGGGATTTTCCGCAAAGCGCTTGATACAAATGATACTGTTTTTGTCGATGAGCAGCTCACAGCCGGAAATATCCATGATCTGCGCAGTTTTGCCGTAAGCGTTATTCCATTTCTATACAGCGGCGATAACAATGAAGGGATACTTGTTATTTTCCATGATATGACTGAACGCATTGAGATGGAGACGAAGATTCGGGATGCGCTTATCGCCGCGACAGCCGCGAGCAAAGCAAAGGGCGACTTTCTCGCAAACATGAGCCATGAGATCCGCACGCCGATGAACGCGATCATTGGTATGACCGCGATCGGACTATCGGCGGCCGGCCTGGAGCAAAAAGACTATAGTTTTACGAAAATCGGCGACGCGTCGACCCATTTGCTCGGAATCATCAACGACATTCTGGACATGTCAAAAATAGAAGCCGGCAAGTTTACACTCTCCGAGACTCTGTTTGAGTTTGAAAAAATGCTTCAGCAGGCTGCAAGCGTTACAACCTTTCGTATGGAAGAAAAGAATCAAACGTTCACCCTGAGTATCGACAAGGATATCCCGAAATACCTTATCGGGGATAATCAGAGGCTGGCGCAGGTCGTAACGAATCTGCTTGGAAACGCGGTGAAGTTCACCCCGAATAACGGTTCAATAAGCCTGAGCGCAAAATTCCTGGGGGGAGAAAATGGCGGCTGTTACATTAAAATCGCGGTTTCCGATACGGGGATAGGTATCGAAAAAGAGCAGCAGGACAAGCTTTTTCAGGCGTTTACGCAGGCGGAAAACGACACAGCGAGGAAGTTCGGCGGAACCGGCCTCGGTCTCACGATTTCTCAGAATATTATCGAAATGATGGGCGGCGAAATCTGGGTCGACTCCGTGATAGGCATAGGTTCTACGTTTACGTTTTCTTTTCATATGAAATGCGGCGATAAGAAGGCGCAGGAGCCTTCCGGCGGGTACACAGACGAAATGCAAAGCATCTCCGGGGTCTTTAAAGGGCGTAGAGTTCTGCTGGCGGAGGATGTGGATATAAACCGCGAGATCGTGCTGGCATTACTCGAACCGACGATGCTGGATATCGACTGCGCTGTAAACGGAGTCGAGGCGGTCCGAATGTTCGGGGAAGACCCGGAGCGTTATGAAATGATTTTTATGGATCTGCAAATGCCGTTAATGGATGGTTATGAGGCAACGCGCCGCATCAGGGCTTTCGGCGCTCCGAGCGCGAGAACTGTTCCGATAATCGCAATGACCGCGAATGTTTTCAGGGAGGACATAATAAACTGCCTGAACGCCGGCATGAACGACCACATCGGAAAACCAATCGACTTCAACGACGTTCTCAAGGTACTTAATATATATCTTAATGAATGAGTTACAGTTCCCGCCGGACGGGGCATTACTGTCATTACATCCCTACGGTTATAGACGCGTCCTTTCTAAACGGCGGAGCCTTTTTCGCGTACGGTCATCAGCATGCGCAGCAGGTATCTTTCGGGCTCTGATGTGCAGACTTCGTTGTATGGATATTCCTCGTATGCGGGCCCGCAAATCTCAAAGCCATGCTTGTCGATGTACTCGAGCATCCTATTAAACAGTGGTTCCCCTGTTCCGTATGCGCCGCGTTTGTACCCGATGGCATAGAGCGCCGCGGGTCTTTTGTCGTGCCCTTCGGGATTGTAGAAGTAGAAACGGTCAGCGTTGAACCAGTCTCCCTGTTTGATCCTATCGGCGGAGAATGCACCCCATACATAGTAATTCAAGTCCAGTCCGGGGTACTTCTCGCTGGATGTTTGATAAAAACTTAAAAGCGCGTCCAGTGCAGTCCTGCCGCGGCTGTAGTCATTTAAATCACCCATTATGATCGCTTCCGCAGGCAGGAACTGAATAGTGATCGCGTTCTCATCGACGTTCTTAACTGAGTGTATTATGTTCCGGATCGTAAACAGCAGTTTGCGTGCACGAATCCACTCGTCGATTTTGTCGTCTATTTCACCAATCTGAGACGCCAGCACCTCGTCGGCAAGCTCCGGCGTCCGCCGGTCTTTAAGCGCTTTTATCTCCTCAAGCGTCATGCCGAGCTGCTGTAGTATCCTGGTCAGGTTAACGATTGCGAGCTGCGCGCCTGTATAATAACGGTAGTTATTTTCACCGCGCTCCGCAGGCGACAGCAGGCCTATCCTGTCGTAGTGCAGCAGCGTGTCCCTTGTCGTGCGGGAATACTCCGCGAACTCGCTAATAGAAAAATATCCGCTTTCTTGCATGAATTCTTACTCCTTATCACAACTTTTTCACCATTATAGCACAAACCGTTGTCTTGCACAAGGGTAAAAAAAACTCGCTTTTAACAATCCTCGACAATCTTTGTCCATACTGCACAATTTGCTCTCTATTGTTCCCCCAATTTATGTCATTACTGCCATCATCAAGTATATTGACATGTGTGTTGCACAATAGTCTATAAAGATTCTTGTAATAACATCAAACCATAGACATTGGAGGGATCAACATGATTTGGTTTAAAAATCTCAAAGTAAGAAGCAAATTACTCATTTCATTCACCATTGTTATCCTTCTCGCAGCAGCAACAGGAACTTACATAATCCTGGGCATGAATGCCGTCAATGAAAGCTACGAGCAGGCAATGGATATTACAGGCCATCGCATTTCTTACATTTTCGCCGCTGACGATCATTACGCGAGTGCACGGATGATCACACGCGAACTCTATAACCCGGATAACACCAATGAGGACCTGGATCGGCTTTCCGCCGAACTGAACCTCAGGCTCAACGAGCTGGAGGCGTCGCTGAACGGGCTGTATACGGTCGAAGCGCCCGCCGTCCAGGAGAAAATTGCCGCTATCCTGCCGCTGATCGAAGAATATCGAAGCGACGCGGGGCGGGCGATCGGCATATTGCACAGTGCAGGCGAGATATCTCCGGATAATGCCCAATACCGTGAGGCAATGGAGGTTTCCGAAGCTGTCATGACCGGTATGGCTGAATCCTATGCCGACGAGCTGTCGGTCACAATAGAAGGCTTTTCCGTCATGGCAGTCAACACGCTTCAAACCCTGGCGGCCGAAAATAATTCCCAAGCCCATCGCGTTCTTTATATATCATTAACACTCTTTGCCGTCGTAGCGTCTTGCTCCTTTGCAATCGCGTTCTGGATCCCATCCCTTATAAGCGCGCCGCTTAAACCGCTTGCAGCCTTCATGAAAAAGGCGGGTTCAACAGGCGATATATCCCTGAATCCCGGCGACCGCGAAGTGATCGGCAAGTTTTCACGGTTCAAGGACGAAATTGGGGAGACAATTCAAGGCGCGTCGTCATTCATAATGCACGTCACAAATATCTCGGAAGAGCTGAAGGCTGTCGCCGACGGGGATTTGACTGTTGATATCAGCCAGCTTTCCGAGGACGACACTATGGCAGGCTCGATAAAACACACGCTCGACAGCCTGAACAATATGTTCTCTGAGATCCGGTCGACCACCGATCAGGTAGCATCCGGTTCGAAACAGATCGCTTCGGGCTCGCAAACGCTCGCGCAGGGCTCGACGCAGCAGGCGGCGTCAATACAGGAGTTGTCAAGCGCTGTTGCAAACATAGCGCAGAAAACCAGGGAAAACGCCGAAACCGCGGAAAGGACCTCGATACTCTCGGAACAGATAAAAATCAGCGCCGAAAGGGGCAGCCGTCAAATGGACGAGATGATAACGGCTGTGAAGGACATCAACGAAGCCAGTCAGTCAATAAGTAAGATCATCAAGACAATAGACGACATCGCTTTCCAGACAAACATTTTAGCCTTAAACGCCGCAGTCGAAGCGGCGCGCGCGGGTCAGCACGGAAAAGGGTTTGCCGTCGTTGCGGAAGAAGTCCGGAACCTTGCCGCGAAAAGCGCCCAGGCGGCGAAAGAAACAGGCGACATGATCCAGAACTCAATGAACAAAGCAGAGTTCGGCTCCAGTGTCGCAAGCGAAACCGCAAACAGTTTAACGGAAATCGTTGCGGGGATAAACGAGTCAAGCCAGTATATCAATGAAATAGCCAGAGCGTCGGAAAACCAGTCTCTCGGTATTTCGCAAATCAACACGGGGATCGACCAGGTTGCCCAGGTCGTATCACAAAACAGCGCGACGGCGCAGGAATCCGCAGCCGCTTCAGAGCAGATGAGCAGTCAGGCGGCAGTTTTGGAGGAGTTGCTTAGTCTCTTCAAGATCAAGGATAGTTCCTCCAAATCGATCATGCATAGAACTCGCCTGCTTGCCCATCCTCCGGCGCTCGGCTAGAAACACGGTATTGACCAGTCTCTCAGAATGGTGATATAATAACTACATAAATAATTAACTTAAGGTGGTGTAAATTATGCCTAACATTAGACCAATATCTGATTTAAGGAACAACTCCAACGAAATCAGCGAGTTCTGCAGAACTTCGCGAGAGCCTGTATTCATAACGAAAAACGGCGTAGGAGACATGGTAGTATTAAGCATTGAAATGTTTGAGCGTCAGCAGGCGCAGCTTGAGTTATACGCCAAGCTCGCCGAAGCTGAGGCTGAGATCGCCGCAGGCGCCGAAGGAGTTGACTTCTTCGTGTTTTCAAGGAGATTGAGGGAGGAAGTACATGGAAGAGTATAGTGTGAGAATCTCGCCGGCAGCTCAAAATGACTTTCTCGATCTGGTGGAGCATCTGGAATCGTTATCACCGGCCGCGGCTTTACAGAACTATGAGCTGTTCATGGAGAAACTGGAGGCGCTGGCACAGGCGCCGGAGAGCTGTCCATTGGCGAGGGATACTCAATTACGGCTGCGGGGATACAGGATGCTTCCGATCGAGAACTACATCGTGTTTTATGTCATCAACGGCAAAATAGTAGAGTTACGACGGATACTCTACGCCAGGAGGCAGTATGAGCGGCTGTTCTAAGCGCCGAACATCAGGGGTCAAGCAATTGACCCCTGATTAAGCATAATTCCTTGACATACTTGCAGCGCCGTGTTAATCTCGTTTGATTAAGGGGGTTGTTATTATGTCTGATTCAGTTTACACATTCGAAAACGAGGAGTTCAAAACCGCGTACCGGCATACAACCTCGCATATTCTTGCGCAGGCTGTCAAGCGGCTGTTCCCGGACGTGAAGCTGGCGATCGGGCCTGCTATCGCCGACGGGTTTTACTATGACTTTGACACTGATGTGCCTTTCACGCCGGAGACTCTTGACCTTATCGACGTGGAAATGCGGAAGATCTGCAAAGAGCGGCTGCCTTTGGAGCGCTTCGAGCTGTCGCGAGAGGACGCTCTGAAGTTCGCGGCGGAGCAGGGCGAGACATACAAGGTCGAGCTTATTAGCGACCTGCCTGAGGATGCGGTCATAAGTTTCTATAAACAGGGTGATTTTACCGACCTTTGCGCCGGCCCGCATATGGACTCGACCGGCAGGATAAAGCCGAACGCAATGAAGCTGACAAGCTGTACGGGGGCGTACTGGCGCGGCGACGCGGAAAAGAAGATGCTGCAGCGCGTTTACGGTACTTGTTTCATGAGCAAAGAAGAGCTTGACGAGCACCTTAGGCGCATCGAAGAAGCCAAACAGCGGGATCACAGAAAGCTCGGGCGCGAGCTCGACTTGTTTGCGCTTTATGACGAGGGGCCCGGTTTCCCGTTTTTCTTCCCAAAAGGGATGATAATCAAGAACGAAATCGTGAGTTTCTGGCGCAGCGAACATCGGAAAGCAGGGTATGTCGAGATCAGCACGCCGCTGATCCTCAATGAAGACTTGTGGCACCGCTCCGGCCACTGGGATCATTACAAAGACAATATGTATTTCACACGGATAGACGAAGCGGATTTTGCCATTAAGCCGATGAACTGCCCCGGAGGGATGCTCGCATATAAGCGCCGGATGTGGAGTTACCGCGAGTTGCCGGTTCGCATGGCGGAGCTTGGCGTCGTGCATCGTCATGAGCTTTCGGGCGCATTGCACGGGCTCATGCGCGTACGCTGCTTTACCCAGGACGACGCTCACATTTTCATGACGCCCGAACAGATCCCCGAAGAAATCGCTTCCGCAATAGAGCTTGTCGATCGGATCTATAAGAAGTTCGGCATTGATTACAGGGTCGAACTGTCGACGCGCCCTGACGACTTCATGGGCGAAATCAAGACCTGGGATATGGCAGAGAAGATCCTTGAGGACGTCCTTATAAGCAAGAACATCAATTACAGGGTAAATCCGGGGGACGGCGCGTTTTACGGTCCGAAGATAGACTTCCACCTCGTCGACTGCCTCTCGCGCTCATGGCAGTGCGCGACGCTCCAGCTCGACTTTCAAATGCCGGAGCGGTTCGAACTTGAATATGTCGGCGCGGACGGCGAAAAACACCGCCCCGTCATGATCCACCGCACGGTCCTCGGCTCGCTCGAACGTTTCATCGCCGTGCTCACCGAGCATTTTGCGGGCGCCTTTCCTCTCTGGCTATCGCCTGTGCAGGCCGTCGTGCTGCCAATCACCGACCGGACGCATGGTTACGCGCAGTCTGTCGCGGATAAGCTCTCCGGCGAGGGATTCAGGGTCGAGGCGGACCTTCGAAATGAGAAGATCGGCTACAAAATACGCGAGGCGCAGCTCCAAAAAGTCCCGTATATGCTGGTGCTCGGCGATAAAGAGGCCGAAAGCGGTTTAGTTACCGTGAGAAAGCGGAACGAGGGCGATCTCGGGGAGATGGGGCTTGAGGCTTTTCTGGAAATGTTGAAGAATTGTTAACGTGCTGTGAACGTTTCTCCTTTTTGCTTGTATTTTATTTAAAACTGTGTAGAATTGAGATGAAATTTGAGAAAGGTAATTGATCATATGAGACCCTTCAGTATAATGGTCGACACAAGCTACGATTTACCTCAGGAGTTCCTGGACGAACATGGGATTTCTATTATACCGATACCCTTCATTCTGGATGGGGTACAGCACAACGGAGGACGTTGGCAGGAAATATCCGACGTCGAGTTCTACGACGCTTTAGGCGCCGGCAGTTCCGCGGGAACGGCGTTAATAAACCCTGAAGCGTTTGTGGAGGTTTTCACTGATTTTGCGAAGCGCGGAGAGGAACTCCTGGTGCTTCTGCTGAGCAGCGGCCTTTCGGGAACGTATCAGAACTCGCTGATCGCGCTCGCCGAAGTCAGGGAGAAATACCCGGACTGCAAGATACGTCCGGTGGACAGCATGAACGCAGCCGGAGGAGTCGGCCTCATCACAGTTCTTGCTGTAAAAAAACGCGCCGAAGGCCTTTCTCTTGAGGAGACTGCGCTTTGGCTGGAGGAAAAACGGCATAGCTGCCTTTCGCTCTTTACCGTCGACGACCTGATGTACCTGCATCGGGGAGGGCGGCTGAGCAAGCTGCAGGCTGTCGCGGGTTCGATAATAGGCATCAAACCGCTGCTCAACATGGCGCCGGACGGGACTCTCAAGCTGAAAGACAAAGCGCGCGGCCGTAAAGCCGCGTTGGAGACTCTTTGCAGCCAAATGAAGAGATGTCTTAGTCCGGGAGCTTCCCTGGACACTGTAGTAATAAGCCACAGCAACTGCATAAAGGACGCTCAGTCTCTCGAGGGTGCGATAAGGTCAACTTTCCAGATAAAGGATACCCTCGTCGCGATGATGGGTCCGGTTATCGGGGCGCACGTCGGTCCGGGCTGCATAGCCCTGTTCTTTGAATCAGAGCTGCCTCGACCGGAATACGAAGCAAAATTCTACGGAGGAAAATAAACTGAAGGGCTGCCGAGGCAGCCCTTCTTTGTTGCTGCACATTGCCGCCGGGGCATTGCTGTCATGTGAAGCAATGCCCCGACTGCCCTGTGCAGCAACATTACTATACTTAATTTTGGCCTTGTGCTTCTCGTTCTTTTAGCGCGTCTTTTCGCGAGAGGTTTATTCTGCCGCGGTCGTCTATCTCTGTGACTTTGACCCAGGTCATGTCGCCTTCTTTCAGGACGTCTTCGACTTTCTCTACGCGGCGGTTTTCCAGCTTCGAGATGTGGACCATACCGTCTTTTCCGGGAACGAGTTCCACGAACGCGCCGATCGGGATTATGCGGACGACTTTTCCGTAATAAAGCTTGCCGACTTCCGGGACGAACACGATATCGTCGATGATCTTCTTCGCCGCGCGGCAGGCTTCTATGTCCGTCGAAGCGATGTAAATGCTTCCGTCGTCTTCGATATCGACCTTCGCGCCGGTGTCCGCGCAAATCTTCTGGATGACCTTGCCGCCGGTGCCGATGACTTCCCTGATCTTGTCGGGGTGTATCTTCATCATTATCATCTTCGGCGCTGTCGGCGCAAGTTCGGAGCGAGGCTCCGAGATGACCGGCAGCATTATTTCGTCAAGGATCTGGAAACGCGCTTCGCGGCACATCTCGAATGCGGATTTGATGATATCCATCGTCAAACCGTCGTTTTTCAGGTCCATTTGAATCGCGGTTATTCCTGTTTTAGTTCCGCCGACCTTGAAGTCCATCTCGCCGTGGAAGTCTTCGACGC
>Ga0123353_10009075_pt1 | contig 13672 bp, 12 predicted proteins | sample TergutLab28metaG_3_FD_92763 | JGI IMG/M metagenome (GOLD analysis project Ga0123353, IMG submission 92763) | Labiotermes labralis P3 segment gut microbial communities from Petit-Saut dam, French Guiana - Lab288 P3 | ecosystem: Host-associated > Arthropoda: Insects > Digestive system > Gut ... | reverse complement strand
TCGGCCGCCGACGGCACCGCCACCGGGACGTACCGGCTCGTCAACCGGTACAGCGGGCTGGTGATCGGCCTGTCCGCGTCCACCGGCCGGCTCGCCGAGACGACGCCCACCCGCGCCTGGAGCGACACGAGCGGCAGCAGCGTCGGCGGCGGCCGCACCGCGGCCGAACAGACCCTGGGCATCACCCCCGTGGGCACCGCCACCGGCGGATCCCTGAACGGCACCCACACCCTCACCGCCTCCGGCAAGGCGCTCGACAATCCGGGGCACAGCACCACCGCCGGCACCCAGCTCATCACGTACGGCCCCAACGGCGGCAGCAACCAGTCCTGGACGTTCACCCAGCAGGCCGACGGCACCTACCAGCTCACCAACGCCCAGTCGGGGCTGTGCGCGGACGTCGACGGCGGCTCGACCACGGCCGGCGCCGCCGTCATCCAGTGGACCTGCGCCGGCGGCAGCAACCAGCACTGGACGGCCACCCTCCGGTCCGACGGCAGCTACACGCTGGCCTCCGCCAAGTCCGGTCTGCTGCTGACCACCGCGTCCACGGCCGACGGCGCCCTGGTCACCCAGCAGGCCGACACCGGATCCGCCCTCCAGCACTGGACCATCGGCTAGCCCCCCAAGTCTCCTTCACCTCCGGGTCTTTCGAGGCCCTCGCGTTCTCCGACCCCCCACCCCCCCACGGAACGGACCGCCCATGTCACAGCACCGGCACCTCCGTATCGCCGCAACCGCCCTCGCCGCAGCGGGACTTCTCGCCGTCGCCCCGCAACAGGCCGACGCGTCGGTCGGCGGCGGGAACGTCTCCATCAGCTGGTCGATCCCCAACGTCCCCTCCTCCGGGCTCACCAACATCACCTTCCCCCTCACCGTCAACCCCGCCACCGCCCACCAGGACGGGATCTACTTCGCCCAGCAGTTCAGCTTCCAGCACAACGTCGCCGGCTACACCGGCCTGCAGCCGCGCGCCGACAGCGGCGGGCACGAGCGGCTGCACGGCGTCTTCTCCGTCTTCGGCGACGGCACCACGACCAGCGACGCCAACTGCCATGCGGGGGCCGACGGCGGCTCCGGCGTGAGCTGCGCGGTGGAGTTCGACGGCGTCTACGGCCACCAGTACGCGCTGACCGTCACCCGCACCGGCACCGACACCTGGAGCGGCACCGCGCGGGACACCGTGACCGGCACCTCGGTGCACATCGGCACCTACTCGGTGCCCGCGGGCAGCGGCAACCTCCAGGGCTCGCAGGGCGGGTTCGTCGAGTACTACCTGGGGATCCCCAGCTGCGCGACGATGCCCCGCTCCGACGCGCTGTTCGGCGGACCCACCAGCACCGACGCGGGCGGGCTCAGCGGCACCAGCACCGCCAACTACGAGTACAGCGACTGCGTCGGCCAGTCGAACTACCAGGCGCAGCAGGTCGGAAGCGGCACGCACGTCACCCGCGGCTTCGTGAGCAACGCCGCGCCGATCGTCAACACGGCCTCCGGGCGCTGCCTGGACGACGCCGACTCCAGTACCACCGCGGGCAATCCGGTGATCGTCTACGACTGCCACGGCGGCGCCAACCAGCAGTGGGCGGCGCCCGGCGGCAACGAGCTGACCGTCGGCGGCATGTGCCTGGACGCCACCGGCGGCGGCACCAGCCCCGGCACCAAGGCCGAGATCTGGGACTGCCACGGTGGCACCAACCAGCAGTGGACGTTCCCCGGCGACGGCACCCTCCGCGGCGTGCAGTCCGGTCTGTGCCTCGGCCTCACCGGCAACGCGACGGGCAACGGCACGGGGACGGAGCTGCAGACCTGCGACGGGCGCGCGGGCCAGGTCTGGAGCCGCGGCTGAGCCGGCCGCACGTCCCGCGTCGGGGCCGGAGCCGGTCCCGGTGACGTACGGGCTGCCGCTCGTGGGGTGCGCTGCGCCCCGCGGGCGGCAGCCCGCTGTCCGGGCCGGCGCGTGTTCCGCGCCCTGCCCGGGAGCCGTCGTTCGCCGTCAGGTCCGCGGCGGTCCGGCCTGCGGTGCGTTCGCGGGGCGGTGGCCGATCCGCATGCCGGGCCGCCGGCGGTGCACGGTGAGATAGGACAGGCCGTCGGGGCCCGCGTCGATGCGGCGGGTCGAGCCGTGCGGCAGCCAGAGCAGACCGCCCGCGTCGAGCGGCTGGACGCCGTCCGGCGAGCCCAGGGTGCCGCCGCCCGCGACGACCAGCAGGAGGACGTCGAGGTCCGGCTCGCGGTGGGTCGCCACGCTCTCGCCGGGCGGCAGGTGGACCAGGTTGGCGTCCAGCTGGCGGCCGGACTCGGCGAGCTTCCACAGGGCGCCGGCGGGCGCGGGCGCGGCACCGGCCAGGGCCTGCACGTCGCACAGCAGCAGCGGAGCGGGCCCGGTCCCGATCGCTCCGCCGGGGGTCTCGGAGGGCGGGTTCATGCCCCCAATTATGACAGGTAGTATTTGGAGAAATTCCCCCGGAGGTGAGGAGCGGACCATGGCCACATCCTCGGGCCGGGCGCCGTCGCCCCGGCCACCCGCCGCAGGACCGCCCGCCGCAGCAGCGTCCACCGCTGCACCGCCCGCTGCGGGACCGCCCGCCGACCGCGCGCGCCGCGACGTGCCGGACCCCGGCGGCGCCGCCGAGCCGAGCCCGCGCCGCCGCGCCGTGCTGGACGCGCTGCGGGCGGCCACCGACCCGCAGGGCGTCACCGACGTCGCGGAACGCCTCGCCGTGCACCCCAACACGGTGCGCTTCCACCTCGACGCGCTCGTCGCCGACGGCCATGTCGAGCGGACCCTGGAGGATCCCTCGGGACCGGGACGGCCCCGCACCGTCTACGCGGCACGGCGCGGGATGGACCGCGGGGGAGCGCGCAGCTACCGCCTCCTCGCGCGGATGCTGCTCAGCCGTCTCGCCTCACCGGCCGGAGCTGGAGCCGGAGCGGATGCCGGTGCCGGAGCCGGATCGGGTGCCGGTGCCGGAGCGGGTGCCGGATCGGGTTCCGGTGCCGGAGCGGGTGCCGGATCCGGGACGGACGCCGGGAGCCGGACCGCCGCGGACACCGCGGTCGACGCGGGGACCGCCGCCGCCGTGACCGAGACCGGCCGTGACTGGGGCCGCTACCTCGTCGAGCAGTTGCCGCCGTCCGGCCCACCGGCCGCCGAGGACGCGGTCGGCCGGCTCACCGCCATGCTCGACGACCTCGGCTTCGACCCGCAGCCGGTCGGCCCGGACGCGGTCCCGGACCGGATCCGGCTGCGCCACTGCCCGTTCCTCGAACTCGCCGAGGAATACGGGCAGATCGTCTGCCCCCTGCATCTCGGCCTGATGCAGGGCGCGTTGGACGAACTGCGGGCGCCCGTCGCGGCCACCCGGCTGGAGCCGTTCGCCGAACCCGGCGCCTGCCTGGCCCACTTGGCGTCCACCAGCGCGCGACCCGAACGGTCGCGGCGCCGCACCACCCGCGCGGACCGAGAGACGAAGCAGCGATGAACAGCACGTCAGCGGCCGTGGCCGGAGCCGTCACGTTCGTCTGGGTGGGGATGGTGCTGGCGATCTCGTTCCTGGAAGCGCCGCTGAAGTTCCGCGCGCCCGGCGTGACCATCCCGATCGGACTCGGCATCGGCCGGCTGGTCTTCCGGGCGCTCAACCTCGTCGAGGCGGTGTTCGCGGCCGTCGTGGCCGTGGTCGTGGCGACGGCCTCCCCGACCGCGGCCGCCGTCGGGCTCACCGCCTCCGCGGTGGTCCTGCTGCTGGTGCAACTGGTGGCCGTACGGCCTCCGTTGAACCGCCGGTCCGACGCCGTCCTGGCGGGGGAGGACCCCGCGCTGCACCGCTCCCGCGCCCATCTGTACTACGTGGCCCTGGAGACCCTGAAACTGGCGGCACTGATCGCGCTCGGCTGCGTCCTCCTGGCCCAGTAGGCGGAGTCCCCGTCAGCCCGCATGGGGTGGGTGGCGGGACATGCCCCAGTCGCCGACCGCGCTCGTACGCCAGCCCGCGGCGCGGCCCGGCGGCGGGCTCCGCCCTCCTGGTCCTCGCATTCCTGCCGCCGCAGCCGGAGTTGCGGCAGCGGGACCGACCGGACCGGTGAACCGGTCGCTGCCGCAGCCCCCGGGTCCTCCCTCACCGCCGGGGCGGCGTCGGCGTGGAACCGCCCGCGGCGTGGGCCGTCTGCCGTGCGAAAACCGGTGGCGCGGCGCTGCCGGGCGCCTCTACCGTGCTGGCGAACCCGTCGTCGGACGAAGGACAGCCGTTGTACACCCTGTGAGACCTCCCAAGCGCTGATCGGTCGCGCGTCGCACCTGTGCGCCGCGCTGCTTCCTGCTGCGGACTTTCTCGCTGAAACCGGTGTACTTCTGTGCTCAATAGCTGGGTGGTCATGCCCACCTGCCTGCCGCTCGTCCTCCGCCGTTGCCACTCCTGCGCGTCCGGACGTTTTCGCGCGAACGGCAAGTTCCGCGTCAACGCCAACCACAAGGTCCTCGACGCCTGGCTCCTGGTGCTCTGCACCGGGTGCGGTGACACGGTGAAACTCACGGTCCTGGAGCGGGTGAACGTGCGCTCCGTACGACCCGAACTGCTCGAAAGGATGCACGACAACGACCCCTCCCTGGCGGCCGAGTTGCTCCAGGACCCGGTCCTGCGGCGCCGTAACCGCATCGCCCTCGACTGGGAGGGTGCCTGGCGCCTGGACACGTGCGGGACGGATCACCTGGACCGCGAGGTCATCGACGTCTCGGTCCGCTTCGCGGCGCGGATCCCCGTCCGGCCGCTGCGCCTGATCGCCGACGGCTGCGGCCTTTCACGGGCCGAGGTCGAGCGGCTGCACGAGGAGGGGAAGGTCGTCGCGGCCGTCCGGCTGAGCGGCAGGCTCTCCGGCGACTTCACCTTCACGCTCAAGCGCTGAGCCCACCTCGGGACCCGGGGCCCGTCCGGCGCGTTCCGCCGGGCGGGCCCCGAACCCGTCCGCCCCATCCGAATCCGATCCCCGACGTCCCCGCGCCCCGCGAGCCCCGCCAAACCCCCTGCTCCCCACGCGTTCCCGCCGCGCCGGAGCCTTCCGGAAAGCGCTGCTGCAAAGCCCTTGCACGGGCATTGACGTGCCTTCATCACGGCGTTAGCGTTCACACGCTCACGTTCCAACATTCTTCGACAAAGTCGAACGCCCGGCTGGGTGTTGGCGTGTGCCGGGACGTCATGGCCCCCTGCGGCCCCCCGTCACCGGCCTCGCCCGGCCGCTCCGCCCACGTGCTCAAGGGGACCGCTGTGGAACTGTCTCGTCGTGCCTTCGGAGCCCTCACCGGCTCCGCCCTGCTCTCACTCGCCCTGCCGGCGGGCACCGCGGCCGCCGCCGCGGGCGCCCTGCCGCGACCCGCCGGGGCCGGCTCCGGCTCCCGCGGCACCGTCACCTTCGACCCGTACTCGATGATCATCGACGGCCGCCGGGTCCCGCTGTGGTCCGGCGAGGTGCACCCGTTCCGGCTGCCGAGCCCCTCGCTGTGGCGGGACGTGCTGCAGAAGATGCGGGGCAACGGCTACAACGCCGTGAGCATCTACGCCTCCTGGAACTACCACTCGCCCGCGCCCGGCCACTACGACTTCACCGGCGTGCGCGACCTCGGGCTGTTCCTGGAGATGGCCGCCGACGCCGGCCTGTACGTCATCGCCCGTCCCGGCCCGTACATCAACGCCGAGGTGGACGCGGGCGGTTACCCGGGCTGGCTGGCCACCACGCCCGGCCGGGCCCGCACCAGCGACCCCACGTACCTCGGGTACGTCGACGAGTGGCTGACCGCCGTGAACGCGGTGATCGCCCGGCACCAGTACACCGACGGCGGCGGCAGCGTCGTGCTGTACCAGCTGGAGAACGAGTACGCGTCGTACGTCACCAGCGCGACGGGCAGGGACTACATGGCCCACCTGTACGCCAAGGTGCGGGCCGACGGCATCGACGTGCCGCTGTTCCACAACGACAAGGGCCGCAACGGCTACTGGATCCCCGGGAGTTTCGACACCGGCGGCGAGACCGGCCAGTACCTGTACGGCTTCGACGGCTACCCGTCGCCGACCGGACTCCCGCCGGACTGGGGGTACTTCGGCACCGGCGGCGCCAAGGGCGGCTCGACCGCCAGCCCCGGAACCCCCGGTCTGATGGCCGAGTTCGGCGGCGGCTGGTTCGACCCGTGGGGCGGCGCTGAGTTCGGCGGCAAGGGCTACGCCGAGTCCCGCCGCACCCGCGACGCCGCCTACGAGCGCCGCTTCTACCTGACGAACCTCGCCAACGGCGTCAAGATCCACAACGTCTACATGACGTTCGGCGGCACCTCCTGGGGCTGGCTGCCGGCCCCCGTCGTCTACACCTCGTACGACTACGGCGCGGCGATCGACGAGGCCCGCAACGCCACCTCCAAGGTGGTGCCGATGCACCAGACGGGCTCGATGCTCGACGCGTTCCCGGAGTTCGCGGCCCTGGACCGCGCGGACGACACCGCCGCCGACTCGACGGCCGTCCGCGTGTACCACCTGACCGCGGCCGAGAGCGGCGCCCACGTCTACTTCCTGCGCAACGACACCTCGGCCGACGCGACCTGCACCCTGCCGGTGACCACCGCCGCGGGCACCGCGACGGTGCCGGCCGCGCCCGGCGGCATGCGCGTCGCCGCCAAGGACATGAAGGTCGTCGCCACCGAACTGTCCCTGGGTCGCCGCACCCTGCGCTACACCACCGCCCAGCCGATGCTGCGCACCACCGGCACCGCCCTGGACGTCGTCGCCTTCGCGGGCCGCCCCGGCGACCCCGCCGAGGTCGTGCTCGCCGTCTCCGGCAAGCCCGCGGTGACCGTCGTGGACGGCGCCGCGGACACCGTCCACGACGCGGCCGCGGGCACCCTGCGGATCAACACCGTGCTCGGCGGCCTGACCCGGGTCCTGGTCCAGGGCGGCGGCACCGCCACCCCGATGCTGCTGCTGTTCGCCGACGACGACGCCTCGGCGGTGCTCCGCCTGCTGACGGCGGCCGGCGAGCCGGTCCTGGTCAGCGGCCCCGCCCTGGTCAGGACCGCGGAACGGGAGGGCGCCGTGCTGAAGCTGACCGGCGACACCACGCAGGACTGCCCGCTCGAGGTCTGGGCGGAGCCCGCCGTGAAGCAGGTGTTCTGGAACGCCCGTCGCGTCGCGGTCGCCCCGACCGCCTCCGGCAGCCTGCGCGCCGGAAGCCCGCTGGCCGGCCCGCCGTCCGTCGAACTGCCCGCGCTCACCGGCTGGTTGCAGTCCGCGGAGAACCCCGAGTCGGAGCCCGCCTTCGACGACTCGGCCTGGCGTGTCTGCGACCTGACCACCTCCTCCAGCACCACCGCGGTGCCCGCCGGCAGCCCGGTGCTCTTCGCCGACGACTACGGCTTCCACTACGGCGACGTCTGGTACCGCGCGCAGGTCGACGCGACCGCCACCCCGGGCACGCTGAGCCTGTCGTACGCCAGCGGCACCCAGGGCCTGCTCATGGCCTGGTGGGACGGCCGCCCGCTCGGCGTGCACCGCCAGCCGGTACCCGCCAAGGCCCAGGACACGCAGGGCACGTGGGCGGCCACCGCGGACTTCGCGGTGCCCGCCGACCTCGCCGGCGAGGGACGCCACACCGTGGCCGTGCTGGTGCGCAGGATGGCCCACGAGGAGGACGGCGGCGCCAACGACGCGTTCAAGTCGGCCCGCGGCCTGACCGCGGCGCGGCTGGACGGCGACGCCGGCGCGCTGGCCTGGCGCATCCAGGGCGGTGCCGCCGACGACGCCGCGCGCGGCCCGCTCAACACCGGTGGCCTGTACGGCGAGCGCGCCGGCTGGCACCTGCCCGGATTCCCCGACCGCGACTGGGCGCCCGCCGCCGACCTTCAGGCCGAACCCCGGCAGGGCGTCTCCTGGTACCGCACCCAGTTCCGGCTGGACGTCGACCGCGGCGTCGACGCGTCCATCGGCCTCACCCTGGACGACGACCCGGCCCGCGCGTACCGGGTGCAGATCTTCCTCAACGGCTGGAACATGGGCCAGTACATCAACGACGCCGGCCCGCAGCACACGTTCGTGCTGCCCAACGGCATCCTGCGCCCGCGCGGCAGCAACACCCTGGCGCTCGCGGTCCTGTCCGACGGCACCACGCCGGCCGGGCCCGCGGCCGTCTCGCTCACCCTGCTGGGCAGCGCGGCCGGCGGCGTCCCGCTGACCCTGGTCGACGCACCCGGCTACGCCCAGCTCGTCCGTCCGGCCCGCTGAGGCCGGCCGGCTGCGACCCCGGCGGCGACGTACCGTCGCCGCCGGCTCACCCCGCGTTCCGCGCCGCGGCGGCCCACCCGGCCGCCGCGGCGCGGGCACCGAGCGCGTGACCTCCGGTCCGGGCCGCCTGCTGGACGGCGGTGCGGGCGCGGCACGCCAGGGCCGGGCCCTGGCGGAGCGCGGTCTCGACGCGCTGCTCGACCTCATCGCCCCCGTGCCCGGTCCGGAGCCCGCCCGCCTGGCGGGGACGCCCGCCACCGCGGAGGAGGCGGGCGGCGGCCGGAGCTGACCTTACGCCGGCGCCGCGGCCGTCAGTCCGCGTGGAGCAGCGCGTCCAGGCGCTTGCGGGCCGGGCGCAGGGAACGTCCGCGCGGGGCATGGCGCCAGGGGTTGGCCTTCAGGAGCTGGTCGGCGCTGTCGATCGTCCAGCGCTGCGCGGTGAGGTCCGGGTCCTCGACGTCCTCCCAGGCCAGGGGTGCGGCGATCGGCGCACCGGGCAGGGCGCGGACGGCGTAGGGCGCGACCGCGGTCTGCGCGTAGGCGTTGCGCTGCACGTCGAGGTACAGCCGCCCGCGGCGGGCCTCCTTGCGCGCCTCGGTGGTCAGCGCTTTGGGATGGCGGGCGGCGAGCAGCCCCGCGACGTCGCGGGCGAACGCCCGGGTCTCGTCGAAGCCGGCCCGGGAGTCGAGCGGCACCACCACGTGCAGGCCCCGGGACCCGGTGGTCATCACCGACGACGGCAGCCCGAGGTCGTCCAGGAGGTCGCGCAGCAGCAGGGCCGCGGTGCGGACCGGCGCGAAGCGTCCGTTCTCCGGGTCGAGGTCGAAGACCAGCTTGTCCGGGCGGTCCGGCCGGCCGGCGGTCGACAGGAAGCGGTGCGGGGTGATGCACGCCTGGTCGGCGAGGTACAGCAGCGTGGCCTTGTCGTCGCAGAGCGTGTACGTGACGGTGCCGCCCTCCTGCTTCGGCAGCTCCACGCGGTGCACCCAGCGGGGGAAGTACCGGGGGACGTCCTTCTGCATGAACCCGTGGTCGTCGATGCCCCCGGGATGGCGTTCCAGCATCAGCGGCCGGCCGCGTACCTGCGGCACCATCCGCCGGGCCACACCGCGGTAGTACTCGGCGAGGTCGCCCTTGGTGAAGCCGTCCTGCGGGAAGAGGACCTTGGCCGGGCGGTGGATCCCCACGGTGCGGCCGCCGGCGCGGATGGTCCGCTCGGCGGTGCTCACGAGGCGCCGCCCCCGCCCGGACCGTCCCCGCTCGGGCTTTCGCCGCTCGGGCCGTCCTGGCTCGCGCCGTCCGCGCGGGTCCACGTCGGGCCGCCCTCCGCCGCGACCTGCCCCAGGGTGTGGCCGCTGCGGGCCGAGCGCGCCCGCCGGGGATCCGGCGTTCGGGCGTGGGACGCCCGGCTGTCCCCGCGCTTGACCAGCAGCCACGCCTCGCGGTCGCCGTAGCGGTCGCCGCGCAGCCGGGTCAGGGAGTAGCCGCCGCGCAGCTTGCTGCCGTCGAGCCAGAACGACGCGTGGCCGCCGGCGAGCGCCTCCGCGAGCGGCACGGGCCGGTGGCGCCGGTCCTCGGTGAGGTTCCGGTAGGTGCCCTCGTCCCAGATGATCACCGCGCCGGCCCCGTACTCGCCCTTGGCGATGACCCCCTCGAAGTCGCGGTACTCCAGCGGGTGGTCCTCGGTCGGCATGGCCAGCCGCTTGTCGTGCGGGTCACCGGACGGCCCCTTGGGCACCGCCCACGACTTCAGCACGCCGTCCACCTCCAGGCGGAAGTCGAAGTGCGTGGTGGTCGCGTCGTGGATCTGCACCACGAACCCGGGCCGGTCCGCGGGGGCGCCGGCGGCGTCGCCCCGGGGTTCGCCGGTCCTGGAGAAGTCCCTGCGCCGGCGGTACTCGGCCAGCGTGCCCTTGTCGGCCATGGCGGCCTCCTTCGTGCGGAGCGGCCGTGCGGCCCGGCCGTTCTGCCTGCGGGTACCCCCTCGCGCCCCGGCTATCCGTGCGCCCGGGCCGCTGACCTGCCCTTCCCGTGGCTCAGGGTGAGTGCGGAGCCGCGCTCGGTGCTCGCTCGGTACCGCCCGATGCCGGGCCTGGCGGCTCGCTGGCGCGGCCCTTCCCGAGGGACGCGGTGAGGGTGCGGGGCGCGAGATCCGGCCACGCGTGAACCTGCGCGCAGGCTCTGCCCACGCACGCCCTGGCCGCCGAGAAGGCTGCCCGGGCGCCGACGCCTCTGATCCGGCCCTGGCCCTGCAGCCGGCCCCCGGTCCGGACCCGTCACTCGGGCACGGCCGACCCCTCACCGTCCTGCCGGACGCACGTCCGAATCCCTCACCGCGCGGGCCAGTTGGGCGGGGTCCGGGCGAAAGCTGCCGCGCGCCGCAGTATGCCGCCGTGCATCCGGGGTAGCCGAACCGGCAGCAGAGCACATGGAGGTGACACTCATGCTGATCCTGGGCCTGCTGCTTCTGGCCTGTACCGCGGCATTCGTGGGGCTGGCCATCGCCGACAACCTCGGCGGAGGCGCGAGCCACTCGGTGACGATCCTCGGGCACCAGATCGCCGTCATGAACGGCCTGGCGATCTTCTGCGCGGGGCTGGCGCTGGCGCTGGTGTTCGCGCTGGGCGCCGTACTGGCCATGGGCGGATGGAAGATGCGCAGGCACTCCGGACGCAAGCTGCACGCCGCCCGCCGCGACGCGGCCCAAGCGGCCCGCGAACGCGACGAGTTGGCGGCCCGGCTGGACCAGGTCCACGCCGAGCACGAGGCCGCGGAACGCGACCTGATGATGACCGGAGGCGAGGAGGACACCGCGGGTTACGCCGCCGCGCCAGGGGGCCGGGAGGACCCCGGGCCGGCACCGGTGGAGGCCGCGGCCGGCGCCTCCCCCTACCCGCCGACGCACCGCAAGCAGCACAGCAGGCATCTGTTCGGCCACTGACCGGCCCTGGCCCGGCCGCGGCGCGGTGTCGCCGCGGCCGGGCAGCCAACACACCGACGGGAAAGCCGACGCAGGCAACCCACGCTGGAGACAGGCGCAGGCAAGGAACGCCGGGCATCGAACCGGCGGGCAACCAACTCCTGGCAACGCATGCCGGGCATGGAACCCGCGGGCAACCAACTCCCGGCAACCAACTCCCGGCAAGGAACGCCGGGCATGGAATCGGCGGCCAACCAACGCCGGCAAAGAACCGGCGGGCAACGAACTCCTGGTAACGAACGCTCGGCAACGAACCGGCGAGGCGCCGACCCGATGCGGGCCGGCGCCTCGCCGCACGTCCGGCGACCGCACGTCCGGCGACCGCACGTCCTCGACCGCGTCCATGGACCGGGCGTCCCGGGCCCGATCGGCAACCGCAGTTGCGCGGTCCGGCCGGGCCCGGGCCGGCGCGCACGCTCAACTCCCCGGGAGCCGCGCCCGCACCTCGTCGAGCCGGCGCGCCAGGAACTCCCGCTCGACGGCGTTGTCCGTGAGGGCCAGGGCCTCCTCGTAAGCGGTGAGCGCCTGCGCCCAGTTGCCGAGCCGGCGCAGGAAGTCGGCCCGGGCGGCGCTGAGATAGCCGTAGGTGGCGAGCGCGGGCTCGTCGAGCAGCGGGGTCAGCGCGTCCAGCCCGGCCCTCGGCCCGTCGCGCAGGCCGACGGCCACCGCACGGTTCAACTCCACGACAGGGGAAGGCCACAGCCGGAGCAGCACGTCGTACAGCGCGACGATCTCGGCCCAGTCGGTGGCCTCCCACGACGGCGCCTCCGCGTGCACCGCGGCGATCGCCGCCTGCACGGCATAGCGGTTGGGCGGGCCGGCGGACAGCGCGCGCGTGAGCAGGTCGACGCCCTCGGCGATACCGCCGGCGTCCCAGCGGCCGCGGTCCTGCTCCGCGAGCAGCACCAGGCCGCCGGACGCCGACTGGCGCGCGCCGCGGCGGGCGTCGACGAGCAGCAGCAGCGCGAGCAGCCCGCCGACGTCCGCAGCGCCCGGCAGCAGCCGGTGCAGCATCCGCGCCAGCCGGATCGCGCAGTCCACCAGGTCGGCGCGCACCAGCCGGTCACCGACCGGCGGCGCGTGGCCGGTGGTGAACAGCAGGTGCACCACCTCGCAGACGGCGTCGATCCGTTCGGGCAACTCGGTGTGCGACGGCACCCGGTACGGGATCGCCGCCGCGGCGATCTTCTTCTTGGCGCGGGTGATCCGCGCGGCCATCGTCGACTCCTGCACGAGGAACGCGTGCGCCACCTCCGCCGTGGACAGCCCGCACACCAGCCGCAGCGTCAGTGCCACCTGCGCCTCCCGGGACAGCGCCGGATGGCAGCAGGTGAAGACCAGCCGCAGCCGGTCGTCGGCGATCACCGGCCGGTCGGCGGCATCCTCGGGACCGGGCACCGCGTCGTCCACCACCAGCAGCGGCAGCGCCCGCCGCCACGCCGACTCGCGGCGCAGCAGGTCGCGGGCCCGGTTCCCCGCGACGGTGGTCAGCCAGCCGCCCGGCCGCGCCGGCACACCCGTGCGCGGCCAGGTCTGCAGCGCACGGGTGTAGGCGTCCTGCGCGCACTCCTCGGCCAGGTCGAGGTCGCGGGTGAGGCGCACCGTCGAGGCGAGCACCGCGGCCCAGTCCCGGCGGTGCGCCTCCGCCACGGCATCGGCGACGGACGCGGGGAGGTCTCCGGCGGGGGACCCGGCCGGATCGGGGCCGGGGGAGTCCCCGGCAGGCACCGTCACGTCAGCCACCGCCCCGCGTCAGCCGTGCTGCACCAGGGGACGCACCTCGACCCCGCTGTGGTCGTGCGCGACCTCGGCCAGACCGCTGGAGAGCGCGATCGCCTCGTCCAGGTCCCGCGCCTCCAGCAGGTAGAAGCCGCCCAGCACCTCCTTGCTCTCCAGGAACGGCCCGTCGGTGATCGCCGGGCTTCCGCCGGACCCGGCCCGCAGGCTGGTCGCGGTCGCCGTGGTCTCCAGCTGACCCGATGCCAGCACCGCCGCCCCGGCCCGCGCCCGGAAGGCCCGGTGTCCCTCGTCGATCTGCGCCCACTCCTCCGCCGACATCGCGTTCCAGCGCTGCTCGTCGCCGTAGATCAGGATCAGGTACTTCGCCATTCCGTCCATCCCCTCGTCCGGGGCCCGCCGCCGGGCCCTCCCGCGGGCCCCTCTGCGGACCCTCTCACCCATACGACGAACCCGCCGCCCCCCGATCGACACCCCCGGCCCGCCGATCCCTGAGGCGAGTGATGGCAGGGGGGCGTCGTGAGGGGGAGAGACCGGCTCCGCGGCCCGGTGCGGCACCGCCTCGCAGCAGCCGCTCTCCAACGGCCGTGCGCCGTGCGGCGACCTGGGGTTGCCCTGTGTGCGGGGGCGGCTCAGCCCTCGGCCAGGCCGGCGGCGGACGGGGCCTCGCGCCGTCCGGCCGGCCCGGTGCCGAGGC
>Ga0123353_10009074_pt1 | contig 13673 bp, 10 predicted proteins | sample TergutLab28metaG_3_FD_92763 | JGI IMG/M metagenome (GOLD analysis project Ga0123353, IMG submission 92763) | Labiotermes labralis P3 segment gut microbial communities from Petit-Saut dam, French Guiana - Lab288 P3 | ecosystem: Host-associated > Arthropoda: Insects > Digestive system > Gut ... | reverse complement strand
ATTCACGTCAGTTGGCTGGACCCGCACAAGATTCGCAAGGTCACGCTGGTCAGCAGCGACAAGATGGTCGTGTTCGACGACATGGAGGCCAGCGAAAAAATCCGCGTGCACGACAAATCCGCCGTCTGCAAGCGGTCCGTCGACAGCTACGTCGAAGCCGTCACGCTGCGGACGGGCGACATTCTGATTCCGGCCATCAGTTCCGAGGAACCGCTCAAAACGGAGTGCCGCCACTTCATCGAGTCGATCGTGAACGACGAGAGACCCCGCAGCGACGGCGAGGACGGCCTGCGCGTGGTGAAAGTCCTCGAAGCCGGCAGCGAGAGTTTACGCCGAGGCGGCGAACCGGTGAGGCTGAATTGAGGGAGAAAAAAGCCAGTAGCCAATAGCCAGTAGGTATGGGGCGACATGGGCGGAAAAAGAGGGTATAGTGGCGGGGTGTTGTTGTTGGTTTTTTGTGATCGTTGTTCCATAGAGTCAGGGAGTAGATCATGCTGCCCTCGAAAATTCTTCACGATCGCCGCGCGGACATTCTGGAGTTGATGAAGCGATATCCGATGTTCGGCAATCTGCGCGTGGTCGGTTCCGTCGCCCGTGGCGAGGACACCGAAGCCAGCGATATTGATTTTTTGGTCGATCCGTTGCCTGACGCGACACTATTTCACTTGGGCGGCCTGTACGAGGATTTGCAGGACCTGCTCGGTGTTTCCGTTGATATTTTGACCACTGGCATTGAGATGAACGATCGCATGTTCACGGCCATCAAGAGAGACGCGGTGTCCCTATGAGTGAACCGGACCCCCGCATCATGATGCTTCTTGAGGACATACACACATCGGCTTGGCGGATTGTGAATTGTTTGCGGAACGAAACGCTGGAAAATTTTATAGGTCAAAAGGGCATCGACGCGCAGGACATTGTGGCACGGCGTCTGACGATCATCGGCGAGGCGGCCGCGGCGTTGCTGCGAAAATACCCTGAGTTTTGCGATCAACACCCGGAGATTCCTTTACGACAGGCGCGGGGGATGAGGAATGCTCTTGTGCATGACTATAATCGGATCGCCTGGCAGCTTGTGTGGAAGACGGCTAACGACGAGTTGCCGGAGCTGATTGACGCGATAACGCCGTTGTTGTACGAAAAGCGATGACGGTGTCTCCGTGTTGGGAGGATGAAAATGTCCAACGCAAAATGGTTCGCACATCCCAGCGCGGTTGTCGATGACGGGGCCGTCATCGGCGAGGGCACGAAGATATGGCATTTCAGCCACGTCTCAGCCGGGGCGAGCATCGGGCGGCGGTGCGTGCTGGGGCAGAATGTGTTCGTTGCCGATGGCGTGGCAGTCGGCGATGGCGTGAAAGTGCAGAATAACGTGTCGATGTACACCGGAACGGTCGTCGAGGACGACGTGTTTCTTGGGCCCTCCTGCGTGCTGACGAACGTCACCAATCCGCGCAGCCAGGTGAGCCGCCACAGTCTGTACGAAAAAACCGTCTTCCGTCGCGGCTGTTCGGTGGGCGCCAACGCGACGATCGTGTGCGGCGTGACGGTGGGGCGGTACGCGTTCATCGCGGCTGGGGCGGTGGTGACCAGCGACGTGCCGGACTACGCGTTGGTGATCGGCGTTCCCGCGCGGCAGCACGGATGGGTCAGCCGTCACGGGCACCGCATGACCGCCGACGCGATCGGACTGTACACCTGCCCGGAAACCGGGTATCGTTACAAGGAAACCGCCCCCGGCGTTCTGCGCTGCCTGGACCTCGACGAAAACACACCGCTGCCCGCACAGTTCGCCACCGGCGTAAAAACGTATGATGAATACAAAAGACAGTGACAAGCGACAAGTGACAAGCGACAAGAGAAGGCAGTGCCTGCTTTATTTCGTGTTCTCGCGCAGTGCGAATGATATGAAAGGCAAGATTTTCCTTCTCTTGTCACTTGTCTCTTGTCACTTGTCGCTCTGATTCCCTCGAACCAACGAACCGAATTTACCGAAACCAAAGGAAGTTCCAACATGAAAGTCCCCCTGCTGGATTTGCAGGCGCAGTATGCCCCGATTAAAGGTCAGATTCTCCATGCCGTCGCGGAGGTGGTCGCGAGTTGTCAGTTCATCAACGGGCCCGCGGTCAAGCAGTTGGAGCAGGCCTTGTGCGAGCACGTCGGGGCGGCCGCGGCGGTGGGGGTCTCCAGCGGAACCGACGCGCTGCTGTGCGGGCTGATGGCCTTGGGGGTCGGCCTCGGCGACGAGGTGATCACCACGCCGTACACGTTTTTCGCGACGGCCGGCAGCATCGCCCGCGTGGGGGCCAGGCCCGTGTTCGTGGATATTGAGCCCGACACGTTCAACCTCGATGCGACAAAACTCGCCGCCGCCGTCACGCCGCGAACCAAGGCCATCATGCCCGTCCATCTGTTCGGACAAATGGCCGATATGGACGCCATCATGTCCGTCGCGGCCAAACACAACCTCGCCGTCATCGAGGACGCCGCCCAGTCCATCGGTTCGACATACAAAGGCCGCCAGTGCGGCACGATGGGCACGATGGGCTGCTTCAGTTTCTTCCCGAGCAAGAACCTCGGCACGCTTGGTGACGGCGGGATGATCGTGACCGGCGACAAGGCCTTCGGCGAGAAATTGGCCATTTTCCGCAACCACGGGTCGCAGCCGAAGTATTACCACAAATGGGTCGGCGGAAATTTCCGTCTGGATACGATCCACGCGGCCGCCCTGCTGGTGAAACTGCCGCACCTGAAACAATGGACCGACCTGCGACGCGCCAACGCCGCGCGGTACGACCGCCACTTCGCCGGTTGCGACGCGGTGAAGACGCCCGTGATCCGCCAACACAATACGTCGATTTACAATCAGTACGTCATCCGCGTACCGCGGCGGAACGAGTTGATGGAGTTCCTCAAACAGGCCGAGATCGGCACGGAAGTGTATTATCCCGTCAGCATGCACCTCCAGGAGTGCTTCGCGTACCTGGGGTACAAACGGGGCGACTTCCCCAACGCCGAAGCCGCCCAGGACACCAGCCTGGCGCTGCCGATCTACGGCGAACTGACCGGGGAACAAATTGCATACGTGGCGGGGAAGGTGAAGGAGTTTTTCGAGTAGGGCGGCATTCCTTTTTAGCCGCGAATTACGTGAATTATTTCGAAATAATTCGCGGGAATTCGCGTAATTCGCGGTTAAAAAGGAACTACAACACACGCAGGGGGTATGCATGCACACGCTTTCCATCGTCACCGTCGTGGGCGCGAGGCCGCAGTTTGTGAAGGCGGCGGCGGTGAGTCGGGCCGTCGCCGCATGGAACGCGGCGGGCCGCTCGCCGGTGATCAAGGAACGTGTCGTGCACACGGGGCAGCATTATGACGATAACATGTCGAAGGTGTTTTTCGACGAGTTGCGGATGCCGCCTCCGGCCGTGAATCTGGAGGTCGGATCGGGACCGCACGGGGCGCAGACCGGCGTGATGCTCGACCGTATCGAGCGCGTGCTGCTGGAGCGCAGGCCCGAATGGGTGCTCGTGTACGGCGACACGAACTCCACGCTGGCCGGGGCGCTGGCGGCCGTCAAGTTGCATATACCTGTCGCGCATGTCGAGGCCGGGTTGCGGAGTTTCAACCGCCTCATGCCCGAGGAGATCAACCGCGTGGTGGCCGACGCCATCAGCCGCCTGCTGCTCTGCCCGACGCGGACGGCGGTGGAAAATCTCGCGCGCGAGGGCGTGACGGGCAGCGTCGTCGAGGTCGGCGACGTGATGTACGATTCGGTGCTATTCCACACCGCCCTGGCCCGCCAGCGCAGCACGATCCTCGCCCGGCTGGGGTTGTCGGAGCGGGGCTATTACCTCGCCACCGTGCACCGCGCGGAGAACACCGACGACCCGGCCCGCCTGGCGGGAATCCTCGACGCATTTTCTCGCCTGGAGCGGCCTATCGTGCTGCCGCTGCATCCGCGCACGCGAAAGACGCTCGGGGTCGGCGTGGAAAAACTGGATGGCTCTGTCCGCGTGATCGACCCCGTTCCGTACCTGGACATGCTGATGCTCGAGGCCCACGCCCGGCTGATCCTCACCGACTCCGGCGGCGTGCAGAAGGAAGCGTACTGGTTCGGCGTGCCGTGCGTGACGCTCCGCGACGAAACCGAGTGGGTGGAGCTGGTACGCAGCGGCTGCAACATGCTGGTTGGGGCGAATCCATCGGCGACGGTGGCGGCGGTGCGGATGTTCGAGGAACGTGATGCGCAGTTATCGCCCGACCGCCCGATGAATTTGTACGGTGACGGTCGAAGCGCGGAGAAGATTGTTCAGGCGATCGTGGATATGGCTTTGCCTTTTTGCGTTTCAGAACATGGTGGAACGAACAATGTCTCGCTGTCCACAACGTTCGACAACGCAAAAAGGCAAAGCCAGTGAAAATAAGTTGTCGACTACCAAACCTACTCCCGTACGAACACCGCGGTGCGGGCTTCGGATTTGTTTCCGTCGGTGTTGGTGGCGATAGCGGTCAGGCCGTGCCAGACGCCCGGTTTGGCCTTGGACGCGTCCCACTCGACCTCGTAACCGCGGTCGACTCTTTGCACGCCGTCCAGGGCGACACCATCGGCGAAGATTTCCACCTTCGCGCCATCGCCGCGTAGCACGTTGCTGGCCACGACCACCTTCACCTTGCCGCGGACGTGCGCGTCGGCCAGTGGCGCGGTGAACGCGCAGGTCACACCTCGGACGGACTCCGGTTGGCCGTTTTTCATCGGCCGGACGCGCACCACCGTTTCGCCTGGCCCGAGCGTGAGCGGCCCGGAGGTGAGCCGTTCGGCCCGCAGCGTCATGCCGTGCACGCGATACACAACGTCGGAGGCGCTGGTGCGCCGGCCAGTCCGTTCGCTATTATCAGAAGGAGCAGCGGCTTCACCACTCGGCAGCGGCAGGCTGTCGATCGTCCGCACACCGTTGGTGAAGTTGATCGCGATCACCATCTCGCCGTTTTGGCCTTTTCGCGCGCCGGTGAAGATGCCGTCGCCCAGGTACGGCGCGTGGGTTTGCGGCAGGAGCATGTACGGTTCGAGGTTTTCGATCAACCGGAACGCGGCCGCGATGGAGAACCAGCGGTCGGTGCCGGCTTCGAACGGGTGGGCTCCGGTCTGGAGTTCGGCGCCGCTTCCGGGTTCGTGCATCCGACGTTCGTCGCGCCAGCCCTGGTAATCGAAGCTGTACACCCGCACGCCCGCCATACCGGCCGCGGGGGCGTACATCAGCAGTGTGCTGTTGGTGGGCGTGGCGGGCTGGGCCGGCGAACCGATCGAGAAGTCCTGTCCGGGAACGTACTGCGACCCCGGGCCGCGTTTGTGGTAGAACGGCCCGCACCCGCTGGCCAGCAGGAGCATGGGGCGGTTGCGTTGAAGGCCGTAGAGGCGGTCGTCGACGCAGCGGCGCAGGGCGTCGAGTTCCTGCGCGTGACTGGCGCCGGTGTGGTACGCCCGACGCCAGGCCAGGATGTCCCAGTAGAGCGTCGCGTAGTCGCTGAATCGCGGGTCGCCCATCCACGCCTTGGCGGACTCCGGTCCGCTGATCCCGCCGATGGGCCAGGTGATTCCGGGTCGGCCCTTGACGGAGTTGATCGCCTCCATCAGCTTGATGAAGACGTCGTCGTTGAGCGGGATCTCGTTCTTTTTCCATCGGCCGTCGGTGGGGACGGGCGTGTCGCCCCAGAGGAAGGTCACTTCGTCGATCATCTCGATTCCGACGACGCGTTTGGAGTCCACGGCCGCCTGGAAGGCGGTCTGGACGGTCTTGGGTCCAAATTCGAAGTTGACGCTTCCGTTCATTTCGTTTCGCGTTCGGGAAACGTCGTCGCCGTGCAGCAGGAGCGGCATGTCGAGTTTTTTGCTGAAGGCGAGTTGTTCGTCCCAGCGGGCCTTCCAACCCGGATACCAGTCCTCGAAACTTTTCGCGCCCGCGTCGGCGGGGTTGTTAATCAGTCCGCCGCTGATCACGTTGATTCCGGCGTGCCGGACGGCTTCGGGCAGGCCCGGTGTTCGGTCGATCTCGGCGCCTTCGAGCGTGAACATCGTGCGGACCCAGAGCGATTTCGCCGGGTCATACTCGGTCAGGATCGAACCGTCGCGCCCGAAGTGCGGGAATCCGTGCGGTTTGTCCACGATGACGAGGATTTTCCGTTCGATGTCCATCCATGGACCGGCCGCCGGCTTGATCGTGAGCGTCGTGACGCCCGGCGCGACACCGGTGACGACGAAATCCTTATATGTGGCGATGGCCGTGTTGGCTATGCTCTCCTTGATTCCGTCGCGCTGGGTGATCGGCATGGACCCGATGTTTACGCTTTCGCCTGGGGCGAGGAAGATACGGGTGAGTTTCGGCTGGAGGTACTGGACGGTCTCTTTGTTTTCCGTGGTGAACATCCGCCGGAGCATGGCGCAGGTGGGGACGCCCTCCTTGAACGCGGCGCATTGGACGAACAGTTCGTGTTGTCCGTTGGGCAGGCGGGCGGTGTCGAGTTCGATTTCGAGGTCGGCCGTGCCGAAGCGGTGCGTGTGCTGCACGCCGTCGATGAAGACCATGATGGACTCGATGGTCTTGTCGGTCCGCTGGCCTTTGTCTTCCTTCTCCTTGCGTTCGGCGTCGGACATGGCGCGTTCGGCGTGGAGTTTCAGTTTGACGACGCCGGTGAGCGGTTTGGACAGGTCCGCCCCGCTGACGGTGACGCGACCGCCGAACCCGTTGTCGACGCGCATCGCGACGGGTGCGCTCATGGCGACGGGGCTGCCCCGTCCGTCCACGAGGACGGCCTGGACTTCGCACTCGCAGTCCCAGACGTACGCGCTGTGCCAGGCGAACGTGAAGGGCGCCTGGAGAATCGGTCCGCACAACGGAACGCCGTCCAGGAGGAACTGCACACCGCCGCCGGCCGGCAGCTCGCCCTCAAGCTTCGCTTCCATCGCCACCGGACCTGTGACGTTGCCCGCCTTGGGCGAGACGAGCGAAATCCCCGGCATCTCCGCCGCCTCCGCCGATGGACAGGCGAGCATCATCACCAAGGCCGCCATACACACCGCACCGGTCAATCGCTTCATCGCGAGTCTCCTTGAAATGTGGAACCACAGGATTCGATAACGAAAAATGTTTCGCAACGGCTCCGCCGTTTGCGTTACACGGTCTAAGCGTACGCGAACGGGTGTCCGTATGCAATACCGCGCGCGGAAAAAGCGGGGGAATCGCGTCAGTTGTCCATTTGTGCATGATCCTCGTATTGGGCGTGTGCTGGCGGGTTGGCCCTGCCATTAGGCGCTGCGGGGGTTGTACACGGCAAAACGTTTTGTTGTGCACAACCTCCTACAGCGCCTAATGGCAGGGCCTGCTGGCCAATCACGCCACTTGCGAAGGTCAGCGAACGAACAGGGAAGTTATCCGCGTTTCCCATGACGGTACGATTTTACCGTCGGGCTACGGAGAATGCGTTCGCCCTGCGGGACGGTAGATTTTCGTGGCGGTCGGGCGGGATTGCCCGTATGATTGACAGGGCGGCGTATGAGTGCCATTTCGTTTGTCGGCGCCGCCGGACGCGGAACACCGATCGAGGACGTCGTATGGTCAGGCAAACACAACGGGCGTTTACGCTGATCGAATTGCTGGTGGTGATCGCGATTATCGCGATCCTGGTGTCGCTGCTGATGCCCAGTCTCCAGAAGGCCAAGCTGGTCGCGGTCCGCGCGTCCTGCCTGGTCAACATGCGGGGCACGCTCACGTCGCTGCACCTGTACGCCGGCGATTACGGGGAGTTTCCCGTCAACATTCACCCCGACCAGTGGTATGAGTGGATTCCGCATACCAGTTCGACGTTTCAAAACGATCCAGGCTATACCAACCACTACGGCGCATGGACGGTGATTCGCCCCGATCACGGCACCGGGTCGGACGCCGTGCCCACGCATTGGCGAGGCTACCTGGTCAGCGGAAAGTACGGTTCGACGCGGACGTTCGGATGCACCCAGCGCGTTCCCGACAACGCCTGGCTGCACGACGGGGAGTCGAACTGGTTCGAGACCAATGGCCGCGAGGATTACCGCAGCGCTCCGCCGTTCGTGTACCTCGGTCCGGGCGTGGACCTCGCGCGGGCGTCGACGTACCATCTTGGCATCGACACCGGAGGCACCCGCCGCTGGCGAAGCTACCGCATGGCCTCCACGCCGCTCATGGGCGAGTGCTGCTACGCCACGGGGTGGGACATCACGGATACACGATACAACCACCACACCCGTAAGTATTATTACGGGAATGACGGGGAACGATGGGGCGGCGAACCGAGCTGGTACTGGCGGATGATCGACATGAGCATCGGCTGGACGGACGGACATGCCGAAAATCACAACCACCCCCGCGTTCCACCGGGGTTCTACAAACTGCTCGACCACAAATGGACGGACCGGGTAATGCAGTAGAGGAGGATTTTTTTTTGTTTTGTTGTCGTTGGCGGGTGGGTGCTGTTATTATTTTTCCCATGACGAATGGTGCAGTACAAACGCTTCCTCCTATAGGTCTGATCGCCGGGAACGGACGCATGCCGTTTCTGGTTGCGCGCGGAGTGCGGGCCGCGGGGCGGACCTTGGCGGTGGCCGCGTTGCGAGGGCAGGCCGATCCGCGGCTGCGGGTGTTTGCGGACTCGTTCCGCTGGGTGGGTGTCGCCCGCCCCGGTTCGTGGATTCGCACGCTGAGGTCTGCCGGAGTCAGCCAGGCGGTGATGATCGGGGGCATCAAGAAAAGTGACCGCTATTCCCCGTGGCGGATGGTGCAATACCTTCCCGACTGGCGTGCGTTTCGGCTGTGGTACGTCCGGGCCCGTAACGACCGCCGCGACGGCGCCATTCTGCATGCCCTGGCCAATGAGTTGGCTGACGAAGGAATTGAACTGCTTTCAAACGTGGATTACTGTATGGAACATATGGCGACAGAAGGGTTAATGACGCGCACGGCCATGCCTCGTGGGGTCGAGGCGGACGTGGAGTTCGGTTGGCGGATCGCCCGGGCGGCGGCGGATCTGGAGATCGGACAAGCGCTGGCGGTGAAGGAACTGGGCATCCTCGCCATCGAGGGGTTGGAGGGAACCAACGCGATGATTCAGCGCGCGGGGCAGCTCTGCCGCAACGGCGGGTGGACGATGATCAAGGCCGCCCGTCCCAACCAGGATATGCGATTCGACATTCCGACCATCGGAACGGACACCCTCCGCGCCCTCAAGGAGGCCAATTGCCGCTGCCTGGTGGTCGAAGCCGGAAAAGCGATCTTTGCGGACAAAGCCCGCACCCTCGCCCTGGCCGACCGGCTCGGGATCGCGGTGGTGGGAAAAACGGCCGAGAGCGGGGAGTTGGGGCGCACAGAGTGACGAAAGAAGACCGAGGCGAGGGATGCGTTTCAAACTCGAAGCACGAAGTTCGAAATCCGAAACAAATCCCAAACCAGAAAACACAAAATCCCAAACGGCGACGCCATGCGTCAAGGCGCGTGGCGTCGCCGTCTGCGTTTGGGATTTTCTCTTTGGGATTTGGGGTTTGTTTCGGATTTCGAATTTCGTGCTTCGGATTTCGAACGGTTCCATCGCGGACGTCGCACGAACCATGACAAAAGTTTGATGCGTTTGCCCTGCCGCATGGGCCATTTTTTTTGTTTTTTCCGTTATCGCGTCCACATCGCGCCTACCATGTGGCCAACGACTTGTGGTAGGCGGTTTTTTTGCTACGATCTTGCCCCATGACGACTCGTTCCGCGCAATCGTTACCGCCCATTGGGCTCATTGCCGGGAACGGCCGCGTGCCGTTTCTGGTGGCCCGGGGGGTGCGCGGGGCGGGACGTGAGTTGGCCGTGGTGGCCTTTCGGGACGGCGCCAGTCCGCGGTTGCGGGAGGCGGCGAACGTGTTTCGCTGGGTCGGGATCGCCAGGCCCGGTTCGTGGATTCGCACGCTCAAGGCTGCGGGAGTGCGTCAGGCGGTGATGGTCGGCGGGGTTCGGAAAAAAGACGTCCACACCCCGTGGCGGATTTTCCGGTACATTCCCGACTGGCGGGCATTTCGGTTGTGGTACGTCCGGGTCCGCAAGGACCGCCGCGACAACGCGATTTTGCTGGCCATCGCGGACGAATTGGCCGGTGAGGGCATTGAATTGATTTCCAGTGTGGAATATTGCAACGAACACCTCGCGTCGGAAGGGTTGATGACGCGCACGGCGGTTCCTGGCGGGGTCGCCGAGGACGTGGAGTTCGGCTGGCAGATCGCGCGGGGGTCGGCGGACCTGGACATCGGGCAGTCGCTGGCGGTGAAGGAACGCGACATCATTGCCGTCGAGGCGATCGAGGGGACCAACGCCATGATCCGCCGCGCGGGCCAATTGTGCCGCGCGGGCGGGTGGACGATGATCAAAGTCGCCCGCCCCAATCAGGATATGCGGTTCGACGTTCCCACCGTCGGGCCCGAGACGATCCGAAATCTTAAAGTCGCCCGAGGTCGCTGCCTGGTGCTGGAGGCCGACAAAACGCTCATCGTCGACAAACCCATCACCCTCGCCCTGGCCGACCGACTGGGTATCGCGGTGGTGGGAAAGGCGACGTGAAAAAGAGTTGACAATTCCTCGGCGGACGCTACACTATTTCTCTCCCACCTTGCGTTTTGCGATGGTGGGGGAGCTGTAAGGTCGGGTAGGTAGCTCAGTTGGTAGAGCATGCGACTGAAAATCGCAGTGTCGGCGGTTCGATTCCGCCCCTGCCCATTGGTGGAAGAAAAAGCCCTCGCGGTACCAATTTGTGAGGGCTTTTGATTTGTGCCGTGTGGTCCGGGCAGCGAAATCCGAAATCCCAAGCACGAAGTCCGAAACAAATCCCCAAACAGAAAATTCCCAAACCCAAACGACTATGCCATGTATCAAAGACATGGCATAGCCGTTTGGAGTTTGGTGTTTGAAATTTTGTGATTTGTTTCGGATTTCGTGCTTCGGATTTCGGATTTTCCGTGTTAACTGTGGAGGCGATGTCACGTGTAACGGACAACATGGCGCCGCCTCGGGTTTGGGGGTTGCCGGCCCGGTGGGTGCGGTGTGGGTTGCTCGCGGCGGCGGGGGCGGTTGGCGGGGGGCAGTTGGTCTGGTCGCTGATTCAGCCACAGGTCTGGCAGACGGCCGTCGCGACGGACACCACGATGTACCGCAAATATCTGGGCCGCATGTGGATATGGGACTGGTGGGCGTCGAACGAAACGCCGCCCATCACGTGGGACTGGCACCAGATGCCCCTGGAAATCGCCTGGGCCCTCGTACTGACGGCTGGTCTGGTGAGCATCATCTGCGGGTTTCTGCCCAGGCGACTTGTCCAAACACCGCGACAAACGCATCGTGACAAGTGACAAGTGATAAGAAAAGGCAGTCACGGACAGGTTTATCTTTCCGTTGCGGAGGGAGCGTTTTGAAAGGCTAGATTTTCCTGCTCTTGTCGTTTGTCACTTATCACTTGTCACGATGTAGAATGGAACGAATGTCCGACGATGTGACAATCCGGCGACGGTTTCGCGTGACGGGTCTGGTGCAGGGCGTTGGGTTTCGGCCTTTTGTGCATCGGTTGGCGGTGGCGGTGCGTGTGTCAGGATTTGTGCGGAACGATTCGCGTGGCGTGACGATCGAGGCGCAGGGGCCAGCTTACCAGGTGGTGGAGTTTGAACGGCGGATGCGGACGGAACTGCCGCCGTCGGCGATGATTTCGCGGGTGGAGTCGCATGACCTGGCCCCGCGTACGGATGAGCAGGGGTTCGCCATTTGGCCGTCGGCGGATGGCGAACCGCCCGAGGCGCAGATCGCCGCCGACTCGGCCGTCTGCGACGACTGCCTCGGCGAACTTCGCGATCTCGCCGACCGGCGGTTTCGTTACCCGTTTCTCAACTGTACCCGCTGCGGGCCTCGGTACAGCATCGTGCGGCGGATTCCGTATGACCGCCCGAACACGACGATGGGCGAATTTGTCCTGTGCCCGAACTGCCGTCGCGAATACGACGACCCGGCCGACCGGCGGTTTCACGCCCAGCCGATCGCGTGCCCGGTGTGCGGGCCTCGGGTGTGGCTGGCCGATTCGCGCGGGCAGATCGTTGCGTGCGAGGACGCGGTCGCGCGGGCGGCGGGGTGGCTGCTCGAGAGGCGCGTGGTGGCGATCAAGGGGCTGGGCGGGTTTCACCTGTGCTGCCGGGCGGACACCGAAATGGTCGTCCGTTCGTTGCGGCGGCGGAAGCATCGCGACGCCAAACCGTTTGCCGTCATGCTGGCCGACCTGGACCAGGCGCGGCGGTATTGTGAGGTTTCGCCCGAGGCGGCGAAGGGGCTGACCGGGCCGGAACGGCCAATCGTGCTGCTGCCGACGCGCGGACCCGCGAGCGGCGGGGCGGCCGTGGCGCCGTCGGTAACGAATGGCCTGCCCACACTGGGCGTCATGCTGCCCTACACGCCGCTGCATTATCTGCTGTTCGACTCGCCAGGTCTGCACGACGTCCCGCTGGTGATGACCAGCGGAAACCGTGGCGACGAGCCGATCGTGAAAGACAATGATGAGGCCGTGACGCAACTAGGCCCCATCGCCGATTACCTGCTGCTGCACGACCGGCCCATCGAACGCCGCCTCGACGACAGCGTCGTGCAACTGTACGACGACGGCAGCGCGGCCTTGCTTCGCCGGGCGCGAGGCTACGCACCCCGTAGCACGGACGTCCCGCCCGTGAGTCGCAAGGGCGTCTCGCCCATGCAATCGCTGCTTGAAGATCAGACGCCCACGTTACAGCCGAACGCGAGCGAAACGCCTACGCCATGCGCCTTGCATGGGCGTCCCGCCCGTGCGACGCCGGTTGTCCTCGCTCTGGGGCCGGAGATGAAGAACACGATTTGCCTGCTCCGGGGACCGCGGGCGTGGGTGAGCGAGCATATCGGCGATCTCAAGGACGGGCGGGTATATCGGCATTATCTCGACACGATCCAGCGTACGCTGGCGCTGTACGAGGCCACGCCGACGCTGTTGGCGGCGGATTTGCATCCGCAGTATCTTTCGACGCGGTACGCCATGCAGTGGCGTCGGGGCGAGTTGGCGGGGTTGGCGGCGGCGGAGTTGGTTCATGTGCAGCACCACCACGCGCATATCGCGGCCTGCCTGGCCGAGCATGGTCTGCGCGGGCCCGTGATCGGTCTGGCGTGCGACGGGTCGGGGTTTGGCGACGACAACGCCATCTGGGGCTGCGAGGTGTTGCGGACGGACGTGGCGACGTATCGGCGGCTGGGACACTTGCGGTACGTGCCGCTGCCGGGCGGAGACGCGGCTGCTCGCGAAGTGGTTCGTCCCGCGCTGGCGGCGCTGTGGGACACGTTCGGGCCGGAGGTGTTCGACTCACCTGTCGCGCGTCGGCTGGCCGGTGGCGAAGAGGATCTGGAGCGGTTTGTGCAACTCCTGGCCGCGGGCGTGAATTGTCCGCCGGCGGGCTCGCTGGGGCGGTGGTTCGACGCGGTGGCTGCCCTGACGGGTCTGTCCGACGAGAACGCGTTCGAGGGGCAGGCGGCCATGCGATTGGAGGCGGCGGCCGTGACGGGCGTCGAGAACGCCTACGCGTTCAAGCTCCTTCCGCCCGAGAGCGGGCAGTATCT
>Ga0123353_10009072_pt1 | contig 13673 bp, 10 predicted proteins | sample TergutLab28metaG_3_FD_92763 | JGI IMG/M metagenome (GOLD analysis project Ga0123353, IMG submission 92763) | Labiotermes labralis P3 segment gut microbial communities from Petit-Saut dam, French Guiana - Lab288 P3 | ecosystem: Host-associated > Arthropoda: Insects > Digestive system > Gut ... | reverse complement strand
TCGTTTCCAATTACTATGTAACTCTTTAAAAGTTACATCCCACCATAAGCTTGTGGGTGTACTTCCTCTTTACTACTTACAGGGTATTTCTCCACTGTGATAGTGTTAGGAATAGTCGTTGAAGATATGACTACTATATCTATGACCTACTGGGGAATAGATCACAAATTTTTCATTATTTTCCGTTTCTTTTTCTTACTCAGATTCATAAAATTTAACAATTCTATCAATTGTTTTACAGTCATAATTTCCCAAGTTTGAAATGATATCACCGGAGTATCACCAGTAAGATTATCATCATAGCATAGTACTATGTATGCATCGTAACCATCAGTTTGATATGGTCGTTTAGAATCATTAAACTTAACATAAGCACCAACATCAATGCCATCTGTGATGAATTTATTAGGAGGAATGGTATGTATACTACCATCTACATCTATCAAAATATTTTTATCATGCAGATTTATTTTTAAATCCCATGAGTGAGTTGGATCCACAAGTTTGCTTCCTGTTACGATATTAAGTGGAAACAATGAATCAAAATCAGGATGTTTGACCACACTATGATACTGAAGCTCAAACGCAATGCCATTTAAATCTAACATGTTAGTTAGTTGAAGTTCATTTTTATTTGGATACGTTTTTGGTTGATGCAGATACTTATTATACCCTATACTGTGTTTAACACACCATTCTTGATATCCTTCCGGTGTTAGTGAATTCCAAAATTTCTGACACCCCTCACATACCGGTTTCATGAATTCCAGTTGCTCTTCACCAGATAGATTACTATACCACACTTTGAATCCTTCATGTGGATGTTGCATATGAGTTAATTTTTCTTCTTCTGATAGAGTATTCCACCACTTATCACGACCTATATTTCTTAACTGATAATAATATTCTTTTTGCTCGTTTGTCAAGTTATCATACCATTTTGCACGTCCATCAACCATAGCTTCTATGATACGGTAATCTCCCTCTTTCAATCGTTTATCCCATACTGATTTCCTCCGATCACTGTCAGCCTTTTTATCCTCATCGTTCAGGTTGGCCCAATACTGTTTAGTTCGATTGGCCTGTTTATTAACAAATATATCTTTCTCTTCCTGAGGTTTGCTCTGGTAAATTGCATTTCTATAATCATCATTGCATCGTCGGCATCTCCATGGAATATTCTTATCTTTTGTCTTTAACGTGTTGCAAAGAATCTTCACATCAGTACCACACACCGAACAAATTACAGTAACTTTTTCTCTGTCAGTATTCATAGGTGATAGTCACCTCCTTTCTAACTTAGAATGTATCATCAATTCCCCAGTTTTAAGTAGTCATTTACCTGCGGATTTTCTCTAACCTACACCTTGTTACCGTACCTGAATAGTTACTTCAGCCACTATCACATCACTGTGATGGTTTGGTAGTGTGGGTCTAACGAGCTTGTTCCCGCAATTATGAGAGATTGGACCTGTGGTAGATCTCTTGTTGCTCGCGGCTATGTTCACATGATATCGCAAGTATCATGCCGTACATTTAAGTACTGCTCCATGTCTCCATGGACAACAACGGAATTCCACCGTTGAAGGGACATAAATCCGGTCAGACTATATCATCTAAGATCTGTGTTTCGCGTTACCCCGTTCCCTTGCAGGTGTACGGACCCCATTAGCTTGGGCGCTACTCTACTTCAACTACCCTAATATGGATAATCCTACATTGTAGTCTTTTCGATAGTCGTTGAACCTAATACTATATAGTACCTTGGCTGCGTATGATTATCCCTACCAACTACGTTTTTACTATCCGATGGCCGTTATACCATCTGCTACACCACGTGTCACCACTGGCTGCAGTAGTAGTTGTCTAACGGGACGTCCCCGCAATTAACAGATTTTTACTATCTCCGATAATTTAAAGATAGATCTATTGAAATTGTAACTAGAGTTAATTTTGTTCTCTACATACGAAAATATTTTATTATATAGCTTGAATGGGTGATCAAACACGTCAAACATGTCAACGTAGAAACGGTAGAATAATTCTATATTTTTCTGAATATTCACCGAACGCATCACACAGAAATGATTGACCACAAATGATAGCATCTTGATACCAAATGATATCTCTAACATTGCTTTCACATGAATGTTCAAAAATTCTAGTGCCTTTTTTTTACGCTGCATAATAGATAACATATCCAATTATCTTCACTGGTGATCGCAACTCACCAGCAGTACAGTTAAGTACTTCTCAACCTCTCGATTGACGACTACAGAATTTCACTGTAGAAGAGGACAACTGCCCTGTTGAGACTATATCTTCACTGTCAACACTGTTACCATGTTGACAGTGCCTCTCGTTTCCCGTTACCCCAATATTCTTTCGTCCATTGGCCCTCATCAGCTTAGGGGGTACGTGTACTTTACTACCAATGGTGCAGATTTCTCTAGCATCGTAGTGTTTCCACTAGTCGTTGAACCTATGACTATTTTACTAAATATGAAACCTCTGGAAAACTTCATATTTTTTACTGCCTTTTATCGGATAATGGTGTTAACAGTGCTATCAGTTGTTTCACTGTCATCATTTCACCGCTCTGAAATGACAGTACCGGAGTATCATCAGTTAACTTATTATCGTAGCATAGTACTATGTATGCATCGTAACCATCAGTTTGATATGGTCGTTTGGAATCATTGAATTGAATATAAGCACCCACATCAATATTACCGTCCATAAACTGTCCAGGTAAGAGTGCATGGATGCTACCATCCACATCTATTAGTATGGATTTATTTCCTGTATGTACCATGAAATCCCAATTATGTTGATATGATACTTTACTATCAGTTACAGGATTAATTGGAAATAGGATATCAAACTCAGGATACTTTATCTGACTAGTATATTGCCATTGATATTCTATCTGAGAATAAGTAAATTTTAATAACTTTAATCTATTCATAAACTCTAATTCATTTTTATTAGGAGCATCACCCAATGTAAGTAAATACTTATTATAACCAATAGCCCTCTTTCTACTCAGTTCATCATACTGTTCAGAAGTCATATTATCCCAGTAATTCCGAGCTTTGATACGATTTTTTTCTGACATTTCAGATCGTTTTTCTTTACTTAGATTGGACCACCATTTTTTTGATCGTTCACCGGTTGCATTGGCTAATGCTATTTTTTCAGCTTCAGGTAAATTTTTGTAATATTCTTTGATTACTACGCTGACTCTCTCAGAAACTTTAGTTCGTTCTTCATCTGAGATATTTTTCCAGTAATTTTTAATCCGATCACTATGCTTTTGTATATCTTCATCGGAACGGTTATTCCAATAATCTTTGATCTTATCACTGCGAACTATCCTATCTTCATCTGATAACGAATTCCACCATTCAGCGTATCCTGTAGTTAGAGCATTGAGCTTTTTCGCTTTTTCATCATCAGGCAATTTATTCCAATAATTTTTTAATCCAGTTCGAATCTTTTCAGATCTTACCGAATCTCCACCGGAATTGAAATAACTATCCCAATACTCGTTGTTGTAATCTCGTAACATAGTTACCCTATTGGATTTTTCTACATCAGGGAGATTAGTCCAGTAATTCTCCAGTGAGCGACTAAGATTTTCAGAACGTTTAGCTTTATCATCGTTTGTAAAATTTTTCCATATATTTTTAGCTACACAGGATCTACATCTAAACTCTGCTGATCTTTTCGCTCGTTCTTTTATAGCACGCTCAGTTACAACTAAATTAGTTCCACAGACAGTGCATGTATCAGTTATTATGTCAGACACCATTATCACCTCCTTTCTAACAGTTATGATTTTTTCCAGATTTTAAAATAGTCACTTACCTGCGGATCATCTCTACCCAATACGTTAATTACTATACCCTAGACAATTACTCTAGGCCACCATAGTATCGCTACTATAGTTTAGTAGTATTGGTCTAACAAGATATTCCCGTCAATTATGAGAGGTGTCCCGTGATGTTCTCAGGACTTTTCATGTTTCTCAGGTTCTCTGCTTCGATATCATCGATATAGTTCTCATCGATCATCCGGGTAATCTTCTCTTTCATCGAGTCGGTGAAGATTGTCCGATAGCACATATCCTTGAAAGCATTAAAGTTTTGCATTGTGTATGATATGTTATCGATGTCTATCAGATACTTGATCCTGAATAGTGATGCTATCAGTTCCCCCTCCGGGTCATACATTGTTTCGAAGAAGTTTAGTTCCTCACACATCTTCGGCAGGTATGTTGAGTATGACAGTTTGGTTACTTTCCACTCATTGAGGGCTGAGATATGCTCATTGTTTATCTGACTAAGTTCCTGGTCAAATTTGATAATTAACGTTTTTGGCACTGAGAAGAATCGTGCGTCGTCCGGGTGAAGTTTCCACTTAACCCAGTATGAGCTGGTACCATTTGGAAATTTATTCTTTTTATACTTCCAGCGTGGTATCTCCTTTGGTTTCTCCAGTGGTCGTTGGGCTGTTACTTGTAGCATAGTTTTCCTCCCTCTATATCTCAAATTTATCGGATAGATCACGCAGGGATAAGGCTAGATCGTTTGGATCAACCGCTGATGTTGTTTCCAACCGTAGGTATGGGTACTCTCTCATCAACGAGAGCAGGTTGTACCTGAGTTGATCGTTTGGTTGGAAATTGTACCGATAGTCACTAGCTACTAGTAAGTGTGAGCAGGTGCCTGATAGGAGTTCTACTAGTTCCCTGAGTAATCTGATATCTGCTACGATGTAGGTAAAATTTTGATCACACCTTGATAGTGCGCTGGTGAGATCACCGTGCAAGTAGGTTGTTGGTACACCTGGAAATAGATCGATGATATCTGATTCGACACCTGGTTCCTCCTCCTCGGTGTACACATACACTGGAAATGTCATGTGCTGACGTGAGTAGATCGACAGTAACCTGCCAACATTGAGTACCGGTGATAGTCGGTATAGCGATGTGTCACTCAGTAGTGTATCATGTAACATACGATCAAGGTCAAGTTGGGAGTATCTGCCATAGTAATCCAGTGAGACCAGTGGGTTCCAGTGTCGACGTTTTAGGTACCACTCGATCAACGATAGGATGGAAAAGTGTCTGAGGATATCAACCGGTAGTCCGATTGGTTTATCCTCCAGGAGTAACTTGATTATGGCTGTCAGGTAGGTTGGCTTTACTATGTCATGAAACTGAAGAAAGAGTCCTGCACCTCCGCTGAAGAGAGTATCCGTGTTGAATGTGTTTATCGGGTCACCTGTCATCCGTCCACCTCCCTATTTAGATTGTCTGAAAAATCCTACTATCTCTATACCTCGCGGATAAAAAATATATCATCGTATTTTTGATCAGATGATTGAACGGTGTGAGTGGGAGAGTTCAAACTCTCCCACTCACACCTCACAACATCATGTTATCCGGGTACGTTGTATGAATCAAGGTTAACAGCCTGATTCATCTGATCGGTGCTCCATGGTGCAGTTGTTTGCTGAGCTTTTGGTTGGTAACTGCCACCTTGGTTCTGATTGTTAAAGTTTCTTCTCTGGAAGTTTCCACGGTTATTACCACCGCGATAGTTACCCTTTTGCTGATAGCCTCCCTGTGGGTTAGCCTCCTGTTGCTTGACATATTCCTCTTTCATCTTGTTCAGGTGAAGATCCGCGTTTATCCCCGTAAGGTAACCATTTAACGTGTTTGCAAACGTTATCAATCCGGTATCAACGATCCTCTGAGTTATCTGACCATCCTTTCGGACGTTGATCTTATCGGTGGCAAATTTGAACGGTATCGCTTCGTTATTCCTTGACATGGTTAGTGTGGTTCCCTGATTTCGATTCCACTCCAGAATAATGTTAACCGTTCCAACGTTTCTCAGGTTAACGATCGTTGACACCTGTGCCCCGTCGCCATCCACCCTACCTCCCAGTACATCCGATACTAACTGGTAGAGCAACGATACCTGATCATATTTGAGGTTAGCCCAGATAGATTTATCTCGGTTATACTGATCAAAGCCACTGGCAGTTTTTCCGCTGAATGGCGACAGACTAAATGACAGGTCCATGTTGTAGAACTTGATCGTTATGCAGGACATTTCCGGTGAGTACAGTGTCCTTATCTGGGTGGATACGTTTGTTCTTCCTGTGTTATTTCCCTGCTGCTGTGTGTTCTCATCCATTTTCGTTATCTCCTTCATCTGCTAGTTCAGGTGGTTGATCTGTCATTGGTTCCTGTACATCTGGCGCAGTGTCTTTGAACCTTGAATCAAAATCACTGCCGAGATTCTGGTGAGCTGTGATGTAGTTTATCAGCTCAACTACAAAATCTTGGTTCTGATAGAGTTTCGGTGAGTACCTCAGAAGAAAGTTACCACCGATACGACCATTGGCATATAGCTCTATCAGTTCACGGTCACCGGTGAAATTGAGAAAATCCATCGGCATAATGTTTGTGATCAGAGGACTATAATCCTCCAGTAGTTCCTGCAGGTGCTCAAAGTAGTTATCGGAGTTGATCGACCGATTTAATCGGATAGCTGCGTTTACGCTGGTAGCGATAGCTACCTTGAAGTTACGTCGAGCCTGAAGGATAAAGTACTCGTATATTCTGGTAAGTACATAGGTGCTGTCGGAGGGTGACATGGTTCCCTCTTCCAGGTCAACGATACCAATCCCCAGGTACTCCGATATCAGGGTACCGAGCAAATCAACAAACTGATCGTAGGTCGTGGCTAGTGATTCCTTCATATCCTGTGATCGGACGAGATCATGACGTTCTTCTAGTACCTGGTAGGAGTGGGCTAACTGATCGTAGAATATCTCCAGGTAATTTGTCTGATCAGCATCCTGGGACATATAGTTGCTGAACTGCTGACGCGTACCGTCGATGATAGTGATCAACGGGTGATCACCTACAAATGCTTGCTCAGCGATGCTTGTTGAATCATTTATCACCTGTTCGTCCGGTGGCTCCGGGGTAATATCCCCCGGGGTCTGCGTATCATTATCTGACATGCTGGTTATCATCCTTTCTTCTGATCGTGATATCACGTTAAACTGTTTATATGTGTTGTCCATCGGTATAATATATCAACTTTTTAATGGATACTTGATAACTCAGATAGAGATCAATCCGGTTGTTACCGGTGACCTACCACTTGCTACCTTTTCCTGGATCTCACTGATCGCAAAGCTATCGAGTACCGACCGAAAGCTATTGCAGATATCGGAAATGATAGCACGGTAATCGATCAACGGTATGATCCAACCAGGTATAGCGCTGAGAGTTGCCGGTATAGCTATCGTCTTCATGCCTGCTTTTGCTAGCTCTGGGATCCTGGAGTTGAACACGTTGACGATAGCGGACTGATACTCCTTTGGGTAGGTATCCCGAATAACATCAAGATCCTCAGGACCATTGACAATCAACTTGGCTAACTTGACCTTATTCAGCGAGTAGATCCTCTGATCGATTGGCATCACCTCATTCCAAACCATCACAGCTTTGAACACCTGAAGTTGCCATGGGTTAGCATAGGCTTTCTCCGTTTTGAAACCAACGGTTTTTAGGTAGATCATCTCACCCCGTGTCAGGCTATCGTGGACCTCACCCTCGAACTTTCGAAGATCCTGCATCAAGCCATGAAGTTGCAATTCATCGGAGAACAGCACATGTTTCTCCAGCATACCGGTAAACTTAGCAGTTACCTCGTCGGTAACACCAGCTTTTATGAAATCCAGTCCCTTGATCTCCGTTTGAAACGGTACCATCAGGTGACCCTCACGAAGAACGATTGAACTTGCATATCGTTTCTTGGTTAGCATCAGAAAGAATCTCCTGAAGAAATATTCATTCTTCATCGACAATTCCTGCCTGGCTTCCTCGTCAATTTTATGTGAACTAGCATATAGATCCAGGGTATCCTGAACACACTGATCCAACACTGAAGCTAGGATATTAGCGCAGATCATATCATTGTACAGTCGTTTCCTTCCAAAGGTTTCACCTTCGAACAGCTCATCCAACACAAAACCTATGAATAGGTTAGCGTTGATAACATTTGAATCCGTGTCAACGAGTAACACGGTATTTCGTTTTCGATGATTTAGTTTGACGATACTATCAGGTGTCAGGTAGCGTACGTAGCAATATCGGGCTATCACCGTTGTCAGTTGATCCATATCCGAACGTATAGTAGGTGGAACATTGTATGGATCCAGGAACATCTCCCTAGCTACAAAGTCATGGTAGCTATCAACGTCGTGGAACTGATCACGGTACTGAGACGGCACGTCATCACTTACTATTTCCATCACCGGTAGGGTTGATAGTATCGATCCAAGGATATCTCGAACTTTACCATGACTACGAATGAACTCTATCAGGTTATTAGCATAGAAGATATATGTTAGCTCATCGCTGGAACAATTTCCAAGGTAGCTTCGGATGATATCGATATCACCGATATCAAAACGATCAAACTTAGCACATATTCGTCTGGTACTCTCATCCAAACTTGGTTGAACTATCCACCGTTCCACTTTCAATTTATCAGCTTTCTGACGAACCTGATTCAACCAGTCAAAGCACTCATTCACATGGAAGAATCTCATACTGTCACCGATGAATCCCTCGAAGAACGTTGCCATCGTGGTAATAATCGATTGAGCTATCATCGTTGTGGCAGCCGGTGAGTACTTCGTGTAGAAGGCTGAGGTTGGTGATCCAGAAGCACCGTACTCAGCGTTAGCTACAGTTTTTGAGTTGATCTGTTCCAGATCAAGCTGTTGATATCGATCAGGATCTGACTTAGCTTCAAACATCTTCAGCTTAATAGTATCTCTCAGTTGATTTAACGCACGTAGCATGTTTGACGCTGGTGACACGATTACAGTAGGTTGTTCGTAGAAAGTAGCGTTACCAGCTACCACCGGTTTCTCAGCTTCTATCCAGTTACAGAGCTCTGTCAACGTGAGTTCAAAGTTCTTCATGGTCACGTTGTTATCCATTGTTACCGTTGGATCACGCAGATCCCTGTTGATTTCGACCTGAACGATCTTCGTGATCACATCCCTATCCATGGTTGGATCAATCATCATCAGGGTATCCACAGATGCTCTCAGATACTGTTGTTTTACTCCCATATCCTATCTCCTATCCTAATCGCCACAGCCGAATGAAGTCCGATAGATTCCACCAGAAATAATACTGACAGACATATATTATCTTGCCGATAAACTTTGAACGTTTCTTCCACCGAAAGTATGGGTTCCTATCATCAGGGTAGAACCACTCTGGTTCTGTCACCGATATGTAGTAATCTGGAATATCACCGTAGAACCGTTGAAACTGCTGTGAGGTGATATCAACATAGATTATCGTTCTACTCAGGGTTTCCACCGATGACCAGGTATGTTGATTCTGCCAGTACTTTGCTTCTAACCTTGGACCGTGTCGTTGTTCACCATGGTGAGAATTTACTATCACCATCGGATATCTAACTATCATCTTCTCAACAAATAACTCATGAGCTTTGTCACAGAGTCCCTGGTAGTTAACATATATCCCGCCGGTAACATCATATTGTTTTGCCAGTTCAGATCGTACTTCGGTAACTACTTTCTCCAGAGCAAAATCTATCGTCTCACTTCTATGACTCAGACAATTTACAACGAATTCTTTCATCTATTGATCACCTCCAGTTGATACTATCAGAATATATCATCATGGTGGGAAACCCAATTGGGTTTCCCACCATGTGGTATCAATTATCTTCCTCTGATACTGTTATCCATTTACATGGGATAAGTTTTGTCAGAGCAATACGATTATATGGCGACGTGTCAACATGATATGCATCTTCTTCGGAGCTTGGAATAATTGTAAAGGTTGTAGATGTTACAAACGATAGCATCTGCTTCACGTTATTATCCAAGATGACTCTACTACTAATCAACACATCCGATATAGCGTTATCACTACTGATGGTTAGGATATAATGGTCATCAGCCGGTAAAACAATTCCATTGTAGTTATTCTCGACCAGTAGGACTTCTTTCTCAACACCGGGAAAGACTAACAGTAGTTGCATCACTGCCTGATCAACTAGGAATGCATGATAATCACAATTAGGTAGCCTTCTATCGAAAAGATCAATGTCTCCACTCTCACGAAATAGTTGATTGTTTGGATCATGCAGAGAGAACTTTTGTTCAATTATCGCTGGTATCGATCTAGCTATGTTTGGAATCATGTAGAGTTCAAACACGGTCTTGAGTACTTCTATCTCCGGTGAGTTGAATAGGTAGAAATCTTGCAGTGGTAGATACTCTTTAAACAGTGAATGATCAACTATCATGTCTATCAGGGTATCGCTGAGCACACTTGCATATCTTTGACCAGGTGCCAGTAACGATCTTACCTGGATGATCTCCGCAACAAATATCTTGTGCGTTGGTTTTAGTACCTGTCGAAATGTTTTGATATACTCCGAGTAAATTAACGTGGCTATCGCTGATGTCAGTGCTAGTTGGATTAGTTCTATCGAATCCCTGTGATCACGAATTATCAATTTGATACGATCATGTAGTCCCTGTGAAATCATGTTTATCCCCACTCTCAATTAAGTTAAAATCAGTGTAAAGGAGATAGTAAGAATGTATCAGCCGATTAAATTACCGGAACCCAAAAAGGATTTTAGTGAAAACTTTAACCTGTCGATCGATGAACCGGAAGTCACTTCTATCTTTACCGAAGCCATGTTTATTGACGGTAGGAAAACCCTGGAACCGATCGTTCAGGAATTTCAAGCTATCAAAGATCTGCTGGAAACAAGTATCAGAAAATCAGGAAGTGATTTTAGTCCGAAGGCATATGTTCAGAATCTATCGTTCAAAGGTTTAGAGGATAAACTCCGGGATGTCTTTGGTTTTCGAAATATCGAGATCTACGGTTGGAACGAACGTTATTCGAAGTTAGACGATGATTTTGAAACAAGACAGTTGAACTGCTACACCTACTGTACCTGGCGATATCCGATCGATGGCCTCGTTACCGAGAAAGGTTTCTACGATAGTACCCATTCGATCAACACGGAGATACAGTTTAGCCTCGGTGCTATCAGAACATACTCAGCGGAAGAATTAACAGGGGTATTCCTGCATGAGTTTGGTCACAACATAGACCCAGCGTTGGTTGATATTAATTACACCAAGGTCAACGCTCTGTCGAAGTATCTCACCGATAGAAAGGGTGCTGTCAACCGAGCTGAGGCAAGACTAACCAAGAATATGAGTGAAGATGGCATGAGTCTTGTCATAACACTGGTAGTAGTGGGGGTTATGATGTTACCCATGCTGATCAAAGCTATTGCTAGGAAGTTCAGGGATATGTTGTTCACCGAGGACAAAGCTCTAGCTATGATCCGTGATAAACTCAAGCGAGATAGGGATCAGTTTAATCGTTACTACAATGCAGAAGCATTCGCAGATAACTTTGCCAGGATGTATGGTTTTGGTGCTGCAAACGTCAGCGCTTTGGAAAAATCACAGCGTAACATATCTGACAAGTATAGCAGTCGGTTTGAGAAGGAGAAGCGTAGGCAACGTGCTATCGCTGACATGATGGCTCGGAGTATCACCGATGATCATCGCACTGATATCCACCGTGTTCATGCGATTATCCGTGAGTACAAAGCTGATCTACAGGATCCATCGATCCCAGCGAGAGTCAAGAAGGATATTCAGACAGATCTTCAGGAAGTGGAATTGCTACTGCAGAAATATCTCAACGACTACAGTGACTTTGAGAATAAGATTAACAAGTTAATCCTGGAAGAGCTGCAAGCAAAGGATGCAAGGTTGGAGAAACGTGCAACCACATCATCCACTGTTCCAGTTGCACCAGATAACGTAACCACCGAGAGGACCGGAGATCTTTTATCTACGGAGATTTACAATGAAGGCTGGAAGGAAACTTTATCCAAGGTAAAGGACTTTGTGGTGAGAAAAGTTAGTGCAAAAACCTTTTCCAAGAATCAGAAAAATCTCCAACGAATGCATATGATGTTAGTAAAACCATCTCATGCTGTACCAATTGCTGGTACGAATATGGTAATTGTTCCAACAAATCTTACTAAGACCGAATCAATTGAATTGGGTATCGAGGATGATAGTGATTACTTTACCGAAGGGGTCTTTTCTGTCTCAAATAGACAGATACAGAAGGCCCTAGCTAAATTTAGCAGAGATAAGGGAGTAAAAATTATTAATGTAAGAGCTAACTCTAATGTTGGCCAGTTTCTAATATCATATGGAAGTATTGCAATGATTAAAATAAGCGATAGTGAAATTAATGAGATTAAGAATACTGGTGATATTGCTAAGCTAGATGGCTTTGGCACTAGTACGCCATCTACACCATATATAGTTGTATGTATTCAAACTCTTTTAACGATATTAGCAAATAATGATATTAAATCGGATGAAGATATAAATACAATTTTATCACATGAATATGGTCATATTTTGTCATTGAACTCAATCGACGATAATGTTTGGGCTGAATATTTTGTTAAAGTTCAACTTATGCAAGGTATTTCCTCAATTGAGTCATCTTCTGATAGAAATATAAGATTAATACTAAATGCTGTTTACTATCATTTTGAACCAGAAGCTTTAGCTAATCAAAAAGGTAGAGTAAATTTTCAAGATATGCTGAGAATATTGGTAGGTTCAGAAGCTCCACCAAACTGGAGATCACATTCAATATCTGGACTTCTAAGTTATCAGATACCGAAGCAATTGATTGAAATATTTAAAAATAAAGTGATGAAAGGTAAACAGTTGGATGATGAGGAAACTCTGGAATTCATTAAAAATTCACAAAATGCCTATAAATTATTTTGCAAAAATGTTAGAACGCTTAGTGCTACACTTCAAATGATTGACGTGGAGAAAGAAAAACTAAAATCAAGATTAAAATCACAGGGTAAGAATATCAGTGAAAGTACTGGTGATAACTTTGTCGAAAGTAAAACAAACACAGCAGCAGACAAGGAGAAAGAACGTTCACTCACACCGGATGAACGAAAAATTGCCAATGCTCGTTATGGTAAGATCGAGTGTTCTATCATGTATCATCCGGACAAAGGTTATCGTGCACGTACCCACCGTGCATCGACCGATTACTATGAGACACTGGAAAAACTGCCGAAGGATAAAGTTAAGTTTATATCCAGTACCTCATGATGATATATTCTCCGGATATAACGTAGGAGGTGATATCAATTGCCAGGAGTATCAAGAGCATGGAAACCAAAGATTCCACAGGGAAACAAATTTACACCAAAACGCGGTGGTGGATACAACGATAATGTCATGGAAGAATTTCCAAATCAACGAATCATCGGTCCGATAAAATTCAAACGGAAGATACGATCAAAACGTAAACGGAAGTAAGTTAAGGGAAGTATCTGCCGGGCTTTCGAAAGCCCGGCAGATTATTCAAATTAGTTTTTTACTATATCTCTTATATACAGTTATACTATATCACTTGTCGCGAAAAGTGCTAGCACTTTTGCGAGTAAAAAATTAATATTTTTCCCGATCAGTGTGTGGGTAAAATTTTTAGTAATTTTGAAAAG
>Ga0123353_10009070_pt1 | contig 13674 bp, 18 predicted proteins | sample TergutLab28metaG_3_FD_92763 | JGI IMG/M metagenome (GOLD analysis project Ga0123353, IMG submission 92763) | Labiotermes labralis P3 segment gut microbial communities from Petit-Saut dam, French Guiana - Lab288 P3 | ecosystem: Host-associated > Arthropoda: Insects > Digestive system > Gut ... | reverse complement strand
GCTTTTCAACGCGAGGGAATGATCCATCCCTGCCGAAATCATTGGCGCGGTGGTGAAGTCCGCGCTGGCCGTAATGGGCGCGACGGCAATCACCCCGGCTATCATGAGCAGCGTGAGCAGTACGGACAGGAACTTGCGGGTTGTTGTTTTCATCTTGATCTCTCCTATGTACTGTATTTCTCTCCATGTGCTTCATTCGCGGCCCTGTAGCTTGATTATAGCAGGTTCGCTGGGAAATGCAAGCGATATTCTAATTTTCCGCATGAAAAAACCGTTGGCGCGGCACTGCCAACGGTTTTTCTTTTGCCTGGGATGATGTGTGAAAAGAAGAGCCACATGCAAAAGGCTACATACAGTTTAACACATCATCGCGATAATGTCAAGAAGAATTTGGGAATTTTATAATGTTTTTCCGGATTCTGGGTTATGCCGCGGCGCCAAGCGCGATGGCCCGCAAATTCAACTCCAGCATGGCGGCTTTGGCAGGCGGAATGCACTTCTTCATGGCGGGTTCCACCGTCCCGGGCAAGAGCAGGCCGCTCTCCTTCAGCATGCGCCCGATGAGGATCATGTTCGCCAGGCCCTTCATGTTCTCGTCGTAGGACATCTGCGTGGCGGGCACGCAGCAAACCCGGATATCGTCCCGTGCGCAGGTTTCGGCTATCATGGAGCTATCCACGATCAGCAGGCCGCCGGGCTGGACCGCTGGCATGAATTTCAGGTAGCTGGGCAGGTTGAGCACCATGAGGATGTCCGGCTGCTGCACAATGGGCGAGCCGACGGGCTCGTCGGACAAAATCACGCTGCAGGTGGACGTGCCGCCGCGTGCCTCGGGGCCGTAGGAGGGGTACCACGAGACTTCTTTGTCCTCGATCATTGCCGCGTAGGCCAGGAATTTCCCCGCGAACAGGAGGCCCTGCCCGCCGGAGCCCGCAAGTAGTATTTGTGTCGTCATGACTGCACCTCCACGCCTTTATCGCGATAGACACCCAAGGGGAAGTAGGGCTGCATGTGCTCACGGGACCAGTCGAGGGCCTGCTGCGGGGCCATGCCCCAGTGGGTGGGGCAGGCCGAGAGCACTTCAATCAGCGAGAAGCCGCGGCCCTCGCTCTGGTACCGGAACGCCTTGGTGATGGCCTTCTGCGCGGCCTTGACGTTCTTCACGCTGTCCACGCTCACGCGCTCGATGTAGGCGGGCATCTCGAGGGTGGCGAGCAGCTCGCACACCTTGATGGGCATGCCGGCCACCGTCACGTCGCGCCCGTAGGGGGAGGTCTGCGTCACCTGGCCGGGCAGGGTGGTGGGGGCCATCTGGCCGCCCGTCATGCCGTAAATGGCGTTGTTGACGAAAATGATCGTGATGTTCTCGCCCCGGCAGGCGCTCTGTACGGTTTCCGCCGTGCCGATGGCCGCAAGGTCGCCGTCGCCCTGGTAGGTGAACACGATGCTGTCCGCGTTGGCGCGCTTGAGGCCCGTTGCAACCGCCGGCGCGCGGCCGTGGGCGGCCTGCACCATGTCGCAGTTGAAGTAGTTGTACGCGAACACGGCGCAGCCCACCGGCGCTACGCCGATGGCTTTCCCGGTGAGGTCCAGGTCGTCCAGGGCCTGGGCCACCAGGCGGTGGATGATGCCGTGGGGGCAGCCGGGGCAGTAGGAGAGGACGGCGTCGGTGAGGGCGTGTGGTTTTTCGAAGATGGTAGGCATATGTTTAAATCCTTTCTTACTTTGCAAATTGGTTCTGCTACTCGAGTCTTACTGTATCGAAGAAGCGACAAGCCAAACTTCAGAATCAGGTGTAATAATGTCTCCGTTTTCTAACGCAATAAGGAGATAAATGCGTGTTTCGTACGATTTGCTTCTTGGGAGCATTATCTCCACAAATCTATCAGCTATATAATACAAAGTACCGAATCCATTAAAGATTTCATATGAAAGACCTAATGCTACTGAGAGTTCATCTACGGTAATTGAGCTTTTCACAGATGGAAGAATCTTTTTTACCGTCGATATAATAGTAAAACAAAGATCATCATCATCTGTCGTCCACTCTCCGGAATACTCGTTTACATGTCCTTTAAATCTGTATGAGACATCCGCTTCGCTACCCCATACCTCATATCGTGTAGCGTGTGTGAATTCATATTCAGGATCTTGTAATAATTTTTTTAGTTCACCAAAGGATAACGCTAAGCGGGGGAGGTAAGTGTCATTAACGGTAATGCTGCTTTGGGCCACAAGCGGAGTTACTGCATCAGTAGTAATTTCCCCAGCTGTCGTCACCTCAATTGCATCATCTGGCACCGATGGCCCATAGCGATCCCAAAGAAAATAGATTCCCCCAACGATAGCAACGATGCTCGCGAGAATACCCAAGACAATCCCCAGCCGCTCAAGAAAAGGCTTCTCGGCCCAGGATTGCTTTTGCGGTATGTTCTCGCCCACATTCATCCCTCCCCATACAGAGCCAAATGATAGCTTCTTTTTATTATAACGTATCCAAATAAAAAAATCAAGAAAAACTTCTTGCCTTTGCGACTTGTTTTGCGTTATAATAGAACGTAGCATATTTATCAGGAGGACCCGTCCATGAATTTCACCAAAATGCACGGCGCAGGCAACGACTACATCTATATCAACACCTTTGAGGAGACGGTCGATGACCCCGCGGCCCTGTCCGTGAAGGTCAGCCACCGGCACTTCGGCGTGGGGAGCGATGGCCTGGTGCTCATTGGGCCGTCGGACGTTGCGGACTTCAGGATGCGCATCTTCAACGCCGACGGCAGCGAGGCCCAGATGTGCGGCAACGCCAGCCGTTGTGTGGCGAAGTATGTCTACGAGAACGGCATGACAGCGAAGAACCCCATCACGCTCGAGACCAACGCGGGCATCAAGACCCTGGATATGCAAATCGAAGGCGGCAAGGTGCGGGCTGTCACGGTGGATATGGGCGCGCCGGTCGTCGGCGAGTTGAACAGGCCGTTGCCGGATACGCAATACAAATTCACGCGGGTTTCGATGGGCAATCCCCACTGCGTGATTTTCATGGACGAGGTGGATTCACTGCCGCTGTGGCAGATCGGCCCGCCGCTGGAGAACCACCCGGCCTTCCCGGAGCGCACCAACGTGGAGTTTGTCCGGGTGATCGACCGGCAGGCCATCCAAATGCGCGTATGGGAGCGTGGCAGCGGCGAGACCCTCGCCTGCGGCACGGGGGCCTGCGCCAGTGCCGTGGCCTGCGTGCTGAACGGCTTTTGCGATAAAGACAGCGATATTCTGGTCCACCTGTGCGGCGGAGATCTCGTAATTCGATGGGACAGCGCGAAGAACACGATCCTGAAGACCGGCCCGGCGCAATTCGTATGCAAAGGAGAGCTTTTATGACCATCAACCAGAACTTCCAGCAGCTCAAAAGCAGCTATCTCTTCGCCAACATCGGCAAAAAGGTGCGGGAATACCAGGCCGCCCACCCCGGCGCGGATATCATCCGGCTGGGCATCGGCGACGTCACGCGGCCCCTGCCGCAGGCCAGCATCGAGGCCATGCACAGTGCCGTGGACGACATGTCCCGGGCCGAGACCTTCGTGGGCTACCCCACAGACTACGGCCTGCACTTCCTGGAGGACGCCATTCAGGCCGACTACGCACTGCGCGGCGTGAAGCTGGATCTTGACGAAATCTTCCTCAGCGACGGCGCGAAGAGTGACACCGGCAACATCGGCGACATCCTCGGCACGGACAACATCGTGGCCGTGTGCGACCCCGTCTATCCGGTCTACGTCGATACGAATGTCATGGCCGGGCGCAAAATCACTCTATTGCCCTGCAACGCGGAGAGCGATTTCGCGCCGCCGTTGCCTACAGAGCATGCCGATATCGTCTATCTCTGCTCGCCCAACAATCCAACGGGCACGGCAATGAATGCAACCCAGCTGCAAGCCTGGGTGGACTGGGCCAACGCGCACGGCAGCCTGCTGCTCTTCGACGGCGCGTATGAGGCATTCATCACCGAGGATTTGCCGCGCAGCATTTATGAGATCCCCGGGGCCCGCACCTGCGCCATTGAATTCAGAAGCTTCTCCAAGACGGCGGGCTTCACCGGCGTGCGCTGCGCGTATACCGTCATTCCCAAGGAACTTATGGTCGATGGCGCGAGCGTCAACGCCCTGTGGGGGCGCAGGCAGGCCACGAAATTTAATGGAGTGTCGTATATCACCCAGCGCGGCGCGGAGGCGACATTTACCCCCGATGGCCGTGCGCAGGTGCAGGCGACAATCGCGTACTATCTGAACAATGCGAAGACAATTCGCAATGCCCTTGCGGATGCGGGGTTCCAGGTCTGGGGCGGGGTGAATTCCCCCTACATCTGGTTCGCGGCCAAGCAGGGCATGGGCTCGTGGGAGCTGTTCGACCTGCTGCTGAACGAAGCCCAGGTGGTGGGTACGCCCGGCAGCGGCTTCGGCCCGGCGGGGGAGGGCTATTTCCGGCTGACAGGGTTTGGGACAGCCGAGCGCACGGTTGAGGCCGTGGAGAGGATTCGGGGGCGATTGGGATGACAGACAGGCTTCTTGGCTTTTTCAGCGGATTTCCCAGCCTTCATTTCCCCCGCGATGTCGCCGACCGGCTTTGCGAAGAGTTCATACAGCGCGAAAGTATGGTCTTCGTGAGTGCCTGGCCGGCTGAACACGCAGAGACGGACCGCGACGCGGCTATCATGTATGGCTGCTTCGAGGAAATCGGCCTGCCCTTCGCGCAGGTCCATGTGATTGACAGCCGGGCGGAGCCTTCTCGCGCCGCGTGGTTGATCCATGAAGCTTCCTGCGTACATCTCATGGGCGGCCACCCCGGAAAGCAAATCCGGTTCTTGCGCGAAACAGGCCTGGACAGCGCAGTTTGCAATTCTCCCGCGGCGCTGCTGGGCGTCAGCGCGGGCGCGATCAACATGGGCAAGCGCTCGCTCGATTCGAAGGAATCCCTCGACCCATATGTGGGCCTGGGCCTGGCGGATATCACCGTCAAGCCGCATTTCAGGCCCAAAAACAGGCGGGTATTGAAAACCATGCTGCGCGTTTCTATGCAGCTGCCCATCTGCGCCATGGAGGACGACAGCGCGATTTTCATCAGCGGCGATCGTGTTTCAAGCATGGGCGAAATCCACTTGATTGACCGGGGCAAGATTTACCCTGCCAGGGAAGGCGGCCTGCTGTGCTATCTGGAATGAAGGCCATGTGCGGCATCGACTGCGCCTGCTGCAAGACCTTTCGCGCGACGATGGACAATGACATCCAAGCCCGCGAAGAAATCAGGCAATACTACAAAGAAATCGGACATGACATCGCGCTGGAGGACCTGCGCTGCCTCGGCTGCGGTTCAGATGAGATGATGCCCGCCTGCGCCGGCTGCCCCTACTTGAAATGCGGGAAAGAAAGGGGCCTCGTCTGCTGCGATGAATGCGGCGAATACCCCTGCGAACCCCTGCAATGGTACACGGAAAACTACATCAAGCCGAGCATAGGGAAGATCATCATCCCCAGCTAAGGAGGCTCCATGAACACCTACTGGTCCACCTATGTCCAAACCCCGGAGGAGCTGTACCGCTCCCGCGCCCTGCGCTTCCACGACGGCAACAAGGAGCAGTGGCTGCGCGCGCTCGGCGCGAAAGATGGCATGGATATTCTCGAGGTCGGCTGCGGCGGCGGCATCTTCTGCCACAGGATCAAACAGTACCTGCCCAATGCCCGCGTCACCGGCATGGACCGCGACACCGGCCACGTTGACTGGGCAGTGCAAAAAAGCGCCGAACTCGGCCTCGATTGCCGCTTTGTCCCCGGCGACGCCCTCGCCCTGCCGTTTCCGGACAACTCGTTCGATCTGTGCTTTTCACATACCGTGATGAACTTCTGCGAGCCCAACGCCTTCGTCGCCGGACAGAAACGCGTTCTGCGGCCCGGCGGGCGCATCGTTATCATGAACGGCCATGCCAGCATCAATTCCGAACTGTGGAAGCCGGACGATACCAGCCCTGAAAAAGCCCTCTTCGACAAGGTCTGGGCAGAGGCGGAGAAAAACGAGCTGAGCCAGGTATTAAAACACAGCTATACTCTGCGGCCGCGCGACTACCCGGCCTATCTGGAGACGGCTGGCTTCAAATGCATCAATATGGATGTCATCGCCGCTGCGTACTACAACCCGGATAGCGCCGGCGTCAGCGAAGACATCGCTCTGGAGCAAATCAACGAGTGCGTATTATCCGAGCTGAGCAGCGTACAAAAAGCCCGCGCTATGGCCCCCGCCTCCCTGACCGACGACGAATACGCCCGCCTCGTCGCCCTCATCAACGAGCGCTACGATGAGCGCATCCGCAAATACCGGGCCGGGGAGAAGCTCTGGGATTTCTCCGCGGGCATGGTGCTGTGCACCAGTGGCTTGAAAGGAGAATAGCATGAACGATCTCTGGTCCCAGTACGTCCAAACCAGCGAGGAGCTGTATCGTTCCCGCGCCCTGCGGTTCCACGAAGGCAACAAAGACCTTTGGCTCAACGCTCTGGGCGCGCGGGACAACACAGACATCCTCGAAATCGGCTGCGGCGGGGGCATCTTCTGCCATAGGCTCAAGCATTTCCTGCCCAGCGCGCGCATCACCGGGCTGGATTTCGACACCGGCCACATCGTCTACGCGCGGCAAAAGAGCGCCGAGCTGGGCCTCGAATGCGCGTTCGTCAACGGCGACGCGATTGACTTGCCCTTCCCGGATAACTCGTTTGACCTGTGCTATTCGCACACGGTGCTCGAGCACATCCCCACCGAGCCCTTCCTGGCCGAGCAAAAGCGCGTTCTGCGCCCCGGCGGCCGCATCGCGGTGCTCTCCGTGCGCATGAGGTACTCCATGCCGGAGCTCATCATCGGCGGGGAGAACGCGGAGGAGCAGGCCCTGTGGGACAAAATGCATAAGGCCGCCGATGGCAAGTGCCCAAGAGAGAACGTGGGCGGGTTTGAGCTGAGCGAGAGTGATTATCCGCGCAAGCTGGAAGAAGCGGGCTTTCGTGATGTGAACGTGGATTTTTTCAATGTGATCTACTACGCCCCGGACAACCCCACCACCCCACATGAAAGGGCAATCGAGCAGATCAACATCAACCGGGTGCACAGCTTCGCAAACATCGAAAAAACCTTGCGCATGTCCCCGGATGCCCTGACACGTGATGAACACCAGCGCCTGCTTGCATTCATCAACGCGCGTTTCGACACCCGCATCGCCCAATATGAGCGCAGCGAAAAGCAGTGGGATCTGACCGCCCGGATGGTGCTATGCGCCACGGGAATAAAATAACCTAACAGGAGACTATGACATGGCCCTCTTCCAACGCCTCTTCGGCGGCATGAAAAAGACCCGCGACACCATGGAGAACGCCATCGACGCCGCCATGGAGGACAACGGCGGCGAACTCACAGAGGAGGTCTTCGAGCAGCTTGAAGAAATTCTCATCATGAGCGACACCGGCATGGCCACCGCCACGGAGATCATCGACAGCCTGCGCGAGCGCGCCAAAAAGCAGAGGATCAAGAGCGCGGCGGGCGTGAAGACCGCCCTGCGCGATATCGTGGCCGGGCTGCTCAGCGGCGGCGAGGAGGTGGACATGATCACCATGCCCGCCATCATCCTGGTCATCGGCGTCAACGGCGCGGGCAAGACCACCTCCATCGGCAAGATCGCTGCGATGTACAGAGAGCAGGGCAAAAAAGTTCTTTTGGGCGCTGCCGACACCTTCCGGGCGGCGGCAATAGAGCAGCTGGAGATCTGGGCGCAGCGCGCTGGCGTCGATCTTGTGAAGCACAGGGAGGGCGCGGACCCGGCGGCTGTAGTCTTCGACACCATCCAGGCAGGCAAGGCACGGGATGTGGATTTGATCGTCTGCGACACCGCGGGCCGCCTGCACAACAAGAAGAACCTCATGGAGGAGCTGGGTAAAATCTATCGCGTCATCGACAGGGAGCTGCCCTACTCTGACCGCGAAGTGCTGCTGGTGCTCGATGCCACTACCGGCCAGAACGCCGTCAATCAGGCCCGGGAATTTAAAGAAATAGCCGAGGTGACGGGCATCATCCTCACCAAGCTCGATGGCACGGCCAAGGGCGGCGTGGTGCTGGGCATCCGGCACGAGCTAAAAATCCCCGTGAAATTCATCGGCGTGGGCGAGGGCATCGACGACTTGCAGCCCTTCGATTCAAAGGCGTTTGCCGACGCCATGTTCGGGGAAAGCGCATGAGGATCGTATCGTACAACCCGTTCAATCCCGCACAAGAATCGGCCCTGCGCCATCTGCTGGTGCAGTATTTCGCTGGACTGGACTACGACAACCCCAAGGATGCCGTGCCTCCCTCCGCCGTGCCGAAGATTCTCTCCCTCATCGCCGAAAGCCTTGCCCGGGGCGGTTTCTGGGCATATCTTGCCCGGGAGAGGGACATGCTGTGCGGCTTCGTCATCGCGCAGATCGACGGCAAGGGCAAGGACTGGCGCAAGCGCCCGGGCTGGGGCTTCATCCGGGAGCTCTATGTCGCGCCGAGCTATCGCGGGAAGGGCATCGCCGGAAAATTGGTGCGCCGCGCCGAGGCCTCGATACTGCAAGGCGGCGCGTCACAGGTGTACCTGACCACGAACCTCGTGGGCTTTTGGGAGGCCATGGGGTATATAGATTCAGGGGAAGTCTACCCGGGCAACGGCGGGAAAATATACGAAAAATCGCTCAGGGAGGAATAGCTTTGGTCACTCAAGCACAAGCCTTCGCCCTCCTTGAGCATCACTTGGCGAACCTGCGGCCCCTGGCCCCCGCGCTGGCGAGCGTCGTGCTCGTGGGCAGCTTGAGCAACGGCAGCTTCACGGGCCGCCCGGGCAGCAACATCGACCTGGTGCATATCCTGCGCGACGGCAGCGGCGCGCGCCAAGCCGTGCTGGACGCCATCGCCCGCACGGAACAGGAGACCGAACGCTTGCTGCCCCTCGCCCGCTGTATATACGAGCAATCTCAGCGCAAGCGCCCCTATCCGCAGGATTTTCCTCTCACGAAAGAAAACAAGGACCCTGCTGGAGCTGCCCATCGAAATCCAGCGCATGAAGGAATCCGGACGCGTGCTCTGGGGCGAGGATTTGCTGGATTGGATCGACGCGCCCACCCAAGAGGACATGCGCGCTATGCAGGCCCGTTCGCACGATTTTGATAAAGCCTTACTGGCGGCAAACCCTGACTTTGCGAAGCGCCGCACAGAGACCCTGCAGAACCCAAGCGTCCGGATCATGGCACAAATCGTGCTCACAAACGCCATGTTGGACTACTATTTTGCCACAGGCCAAAGCTGCTCTAACAAGAGCGCCGTTGCAGGCCGCATGCTGCGCGATGTGCCTACATATCGTTTTCATGATCTGCTTGCCTTGGCCGCGAGGTGCCGTGAATCCCCGGGAGATTTCACTCGTGCCAATGAAGAATCGCTGCGCGAACAATTCAAGCTTTGGCAGGGGAGACACGAGGGAGGCCTGACATGATCCAGATCACCAATATCGCCCCCGCCGATGCCCCCGCTGTCGCGGAAATCATAAGCCAGACCTGCCGCGCCGCCTATCGGGATATCGTCCCGCCGGAGGAGCTGGAGCGCTTCGCCGCCCTGCCCGGTCAAATACAGCAAGCCGAAGCGCGCCTGGGCGACCCGAACTGGTACTGCCGCATCGCCCGGGCAGGGGAGGGCGACGCCCCCTGCGGGATCGTCTCCTTCAGCGCCTGCCCGGAGGACCCGGGCTGCGCGATAATCCGCCAGTGCTTTGCCCTGCCGCGGTATTGGGGCGGCGGCGTCGATCCCGCGCTGTTGGAGCACGCCCTTTCAGAATTGCGCGGGCTGGGCTATCCGGCAGTCACCCTATGGGTATTCGAGCAAAACACGCGGGTGCGCCGCTTCTACGAAAAATTCGGCTTTGTGCCCGACGGCGCGGAAACTGAATTCATGGGCGCGATCGCACTTCGCTATCGATTGGAGTTGAAACAATGACCCTCGTTCTGGCCACACACAACGCAAAAAAGCGTGCCGAGCTGGCTCGTATCCTGGCCCCGCTGGGGCATGACCTGGCCGATCTGCCTCTCTCCGACGTGGAGGAGACCGGCCTAATCTTCGAGGAAAACGCCCGCCTCAAGGCCGAAAGCGGCTGCCGCGAGACCAGCCTGCCCTGCGTGGGCGACGACTCGGGCCTGTGCGTGGACGCCCTGGACGGCGCGCCGGGGGTGTATTCCGCGCGCTTCGCCGGAACGCATGGCGACGATGCCGCAAACATCGCCAAGCTGCTGGACCTGATGCGCGGTATCCCGGAAGAGCGGCGCACGGCGCGTTTCGTCTGCGCGGTCTGCTGCGTTTTCCCCGACGGGAAAGAGATCACCCTGCGCGCAGCCTGCGAGGGTAAAATCGCCTTTGCGCCCATGGGAACGGGCGGTTTCGGCTACGACCCGGTTTTCCTGCCGGACGAGGCCCCGGGCTATACCATGGCGCAGCTCTCGCCGGAAATAAAAGACAAGCTCAGCCACCGCGGCAAGGCCCTTGCCCTGCTCGCGGAGAATTTACGATTGGGGGATACTGCAATGAAAGTCATCGTACTGCCGGACAAAGAGGTCATCGGTCAAGCCGCGGGGGACCTGATCAGCGATCTGGTGTCGCAAAAGCCGGACGCCGTGTTGGGTCTGGCCACGGGCTCCAGCCCCGTGCCCACATACCAACGCATGGCCGCGCGCCACAGGGAGGGGGTCTCCTTTCAAAAGGTGAAGACTTTCAACTTGGATGAATACTGCGACCTGCCCGAGGCGCACGAAAACAGCTACCACACCTTCATGCGTGAGCAGCTGTTTTCCCACATCGATATTCAATTGGAGAACACCCATTTCCTCGACGGCAACTGCGCCGACGAGGTCGCCGAGAGCGAGCGCTTCTCCCGGGCGATTGAGGCCGCCGGAGGTATCGACCTGCAGCTGCTGGGCATCGGCAGCAACGGCCACATCGGCTTCAACGAGCCCGCGCAGGCCTTCACCGGGGAGGCCTTCAAGGTGGCCCTCACGGACAGCACCATCAAGGACAACTCGCCCAATTTTGTCGGCAGCGACGTCCCTATGCCGCGCTATGCCATGACCATGGGCATCGGGCAGATTCTGCGGGCCCGCCGGATTGTCCTCATCGCCACGGGAGAGGCCAAGGCCAGGGCAGTGCAGGCCATGCTGGAGGGCGAGGTCACTCCCCAGTGCCCCGCCAGCGTATTGCAGAAGCATCCGGACGTCACGGTGTATCTTGATTCTGCGGCGGCGGCGCTGCTATCGGATCAGCCCGTCGAATAGCGCAAAGGCCTGCGCCGGAACGTCAAGCCCCATGGCCTTTTGCTCCATGGGGCACAGCCCCGTGCCGTCCCGGTTGAGGATGGCCGGAACCAGTTCGTTATAGTCAAACGCAATCCCGGCGGCCCGCAGAAAATCGCGGGCCGCTTCGCTCATGCGCGCCGCCCAGACCGAGCGCACGCCGCCATAGGCGAACAGCAACGCCGCCGCCCTGCCGATCACTTTATCGGCCACTTCCGCGCCGCACAGTATATCACGGTCTTCACGCAACCAGCGCAGGGGAGGCAAAATCCCATGCTCGTCGGAGGTAAGTAACACCCCTCTGGCCGTGCGGACAACGCAGGTGTGCCCATTCAATTTAAGCTTCATATTTTCTCCCGGTTGATTTTCTCCAATGCCTTCACAAGCAGCGGCGCCAGCACCCACTGCGCAGCGATGCCTGGCAGCCCCGTCGCCAGGGATGCCAGCACCATCATGGCAGGGGGCACGTTCAGGCGGAATGGCCCGCCCAGCAGTAACAATATCAGCGCCTCCGCGGCCCGCCCGCTGATCTGCGCCAGGGGCAGCGCCGCCCACAGTGGCAGCTTGGCTTTCTTATAAAACAGCCCCGCCGAAAGCCCGTAGACCAGCAGCTCCGCCGTCATGAACCATAGCAGGGGCGGCGGCGGCATGCCCGAGAGCGCGAAGCTCAAGACGGGCAGCATCGCGCCCAGAACGCCCCCCGGCACGGCCCCCAAGGCCAGGCCCGCCACCAGCACCGGCAGGTGCAGCGGCAGGAGCATCTGCCCGGCGCTCTGGCCGAACACGTGCGTCACCCGGGGCAGCGCAAGGCCAAGGGCGAGCAAAAGCGCGGTATAGGCGAGGGTTTTGGTGTGTTGCTTCATAATTTCTCCAAAATCCCTTCCACCCGTTCCAGCTCCGCGCGTATTCTGAGGTGCTGCGGGCATTTCCCCTCGCAGGCCCCGCAGTCCATGCAGTCCTTGAAGGTCTTGCCCTCTTTCTCAAGGATTTTTCCGAACATGTGCTTGGCCTGCCCACTGAGCTCATACACATTGTGGAAGGTGTACGCGCTGAAAATCTCGGGGATGTCGATGCCCGCGGGGCAGGGCTGGCAGTAGCCGCAGCCGGTACAGTAGAGGTCGCTGAAGCGCCGCAGCTGCTCGATGCCCTCGCCCAGCCGCTTCCACTCCTCCTCATCGATTGGCGCCTCGTCGCTGGCCAAGGCGACGTTCCGCAGCAGGTCGTCCTCCGTGCGCATGCCGGACAGCGCGCAGGTGATGTTCGGGTTGCCCAGCACGAATTGCAGGGCCAGCTCATAGGTGGGCATGGACTTGCCCGTCATGCGCTCGCTCAGCTGCGTCGGGGCCGCCAGCTTGCCGCCGGCCACCGGGCCCATGGCCGCCACGCCCAGACCCTTTGAGGCCGCGTAAGCGATCATCTCCTCGTTCGAGCAGTCCAGCAGGTTGTACTGCACCAGCATGGTCTCGAAGATTTCGCCCCGGTCGATGATATGCTTGATCGTCTCGGCTTTGTCGTGGAAGGAAAAGGAGATGTGCCGGATTACACCTTCTTCTTTGGCTTTGCGCGCCTCGTCCAGAAGGCCCAGCTTCACGACCTTCTCGTCGAACTTCTCCCGGTCCAGGCTCCAGAAGTGGAAGTAGTCCACGTAGTCCGTATCCAGCTCCTTCAGGCTGCGCTCCAGCCAGCGGCGGTAGTCCCCCCGTTTGGCGACCTCCCACATGGGGATTTTCGTCGAGATGAGCACCCGGTCCCGGATGGGCTTCAGGGCGCGGCCCACGGCGGCCTCGCTGTTGTGGTGGTTGTAGTAATACCCCGTGTCGAAGTAGTTCACACCCAACTCCGCCGCGCGGCGCAGCATGGGGATGCACTTCTCGTCGTCGATGTGCCACTCGCTGTCCTTCTCGTATTCCGGCAGGCGCATGCAACCGAAGCCCAGCGCGGAAATTTGTCCGGTGCTGCCGTAGTCGCGGTAACGCATTATGTGTTCTCCTTCTTCTTTCGGTGGATGATAAACCGGTTGGCCGGGTAAACCCACACGGCCGTGGCCAGCATGCTCAGCACCTTGCTCAGAACGGGGATCAGCCCCTCCGGCAGGAAGCCGAGCCGCGGCAAAAAGCCCTCGATGGCCGGGCCGACGAAGCTGTTTGCGAAAATGGTGAAGACCACCAGCAGGACATAAAAAAACGTGCTCAGGGCGATGTTGCTGTCGGCGTGGAAGGTGCTCTTCCGGTTGATGAAGAAGCCCACGGTGTAGCCCACGGCGGTGGAGGCCATAAAGGCATACACCACCATGGCCAGG
>Ga0123353_10009067_pt1 | contig 13677 bp, 9 predicted proteins | sample TergutLab28metaG_3_FD_92763 | JGI IMG/M metagenome (GOLD analysis project Ga0123353, IMG submission 92763) | Labiotermes labralis P3 segment gut microbial communities from Petit-Saut dam, French Guiana - Lab288 P3 | ecosystem: Host-associated > Arthropoda: Insects > Digestive system > Gut ... | reverse complement strand
CAGAAGGCAGTATTGAACCGAACAGATTCGTTCAGAGTTTGGATATCGCCGGTTTAGGGAAAGCGACGTTCATTTGGGAACCCTACGACAAAGGGGAAGCTTGGCGTACTTCAATAATAAACTGTGGTATTGAAGAACTGATGGCTATTGGCAACCGCTATAACGTAGCTGCTGAGGACATAAGGATAGTCTTCTCATTCGATTGGTGATCTTGTGTATCAAAAAACGCCTTTTAATACCAATTATGTATGATGTGCTGGACAAAACTACTTAGTAAAGGCAATTTTGTATGATGCATCATACAAAATGACACCTTTATATCCTTTCGTCACTATTCTGCGAGATGTACATCCGATGGGTCGTCATATCATAAAGAGAGAAACATTTCTGAACAGGATAAGGCCGTTCATAGGCGTTCAGACTGCTAAGGTGATCCTCGGAATAAGGCGTAGTGGGAAATCCACGCTTATGAACATGATAAGAAGTGAGATCGCCGCCAAAGACGACAGCGCCAACATCGTGACGATAGACATGGAACTGTTCTCCGACAGAGACATTACCGATGCGTAAAAACTCCATGAACGGACCGTCAGCGAATACCGTGACGGAAAAAACAACTATATCTTCATCGACGAGGTGCAAGACATCCCCGGATGGGAAAGGGTAATAAGATCTCTGATCGCCGATGGTAAGTACGACGTATTTCTGACCGTATCTAATTCTGTGCTTCTGTCGCCGGAATATGTATCGAGGCTTTGCGGAAGGTATGTGTCGATAGAAGTAAGCCCCTTATCGTTCAAAGAATGCCTCACTTTCCCCTCCGCATCGGACGGCAGCAGTACAGACAAGCTTTTCGAAAGATATCTCCGCAGGGGAGGATTTCCTATCATCTGGGTGTCAGACGGGACGGACAGCGATGCTTATGCAATACTGAAAGATGTCCGCTATGCCATCGTCCTAAGGGACCTCGTAAAAAAGCACAAGATAAAGGACGTTGACCTTCTGGACCGCATCATCATGTATGTCTGTGACAACATCGGCAACATAACGTCGCTCAACAACATCTATGAAACGTTGTCGAAGGAATACTCATCGGTGGGGAAGGATACGATATACAAGTATGCCGGGTATCTTGAGGAGGCCTATCTGATCAGACGCGCGGATGAATATAACATTAAAGGCAAGAAGCTCCTGAATCCGAAATACAAATTCTACCTCACGGACCTGGGGCTCAGGCATGCTGTCATGGGATACCGCAGCGAAGACATAGCGGGATATCTTGAGAACATTGTGTTCATCGACCTCATTAACAGAGGATATTCCGTGCACGTCGGCAACAACCGCTCGAAAGAGATTGACTTCGTTGCCGAAAGAGGTCCTGACAAGCTCTATGTGCAGGTAACGTACCGCCTATCGTCGGAAGATGTCATAAAGAGGGAGTTCGGCAACCTGGAAGGCATTGACGACAATCATCCCAAGATCGTTGTGACCATGGACTCCGACTGGAGGTCCGGCAACATGAACGGCATCAGATATATGCACATCACGGATTTCCTGCTGTCGGACGAGTTCTGACATATTCGAACCGAGGATGTTCCTTGATCCTCCTCTGTATTCAAGATCCATTCACTCGGCGTATTATCTCATCCTATAGTATTATCAAAAATGGAGTTTGAACATGGCCTCTGCAAATGGGATTACCCATCTGTTTGCCCACTCCTTCACAGCCACGAATCCGAGGTCTTTATTAATTGCATATGCCGCTGCTTCAAACTGGTTGCTACCCCACCTCGACAGAATATTCTGTCGAGGTCGGACTAAATCTTAATTATTCAGTTTTTCCGCTGCCCCGTTTCCTTCTGTTTTCCCCTAATAGTAAGGTTAGGCAGATATTCTCGCCAAATCGGGATATTGAAATATGGTTCCACATTTTTAACAAAGAAACGTTTATCCATTGCGGTAGAGTAGAAAGCGTTTGCGCCGAACATAATGGGTTCAGTCGATTGTAACTCTATTTCGAACAGTTTACGACAATACCGGAAAGCATTCATTTCTATGTACGTGACACTTTCAGGAATCATAACATTCCGAAGCCGATCGCAATAAGCGAATGCCCACGCACCAATGCTTTTGCATTTTAGCATGTTCACATTGTTTAGATTAGTATTGTAATAAAATGCCCAATTACCTATCCGTCCATTGAGAATTGATACCTCTTTCAGTGTATCGTTGTAACTGCAGAAATTGTCGCAGCAGTCCCCATTTACTGTTAATTTTTCAATTGGTGGACGATCATTGAAATAATATTTTAAGGGGTATTTTCCAGATAGCTCGGCGCGGGTAATCGATACGGATCCCAGAAATATCTTTTCTCTGATCTCTGCGTTAGTTTGTATAGAAACTTCTTTAAGTTGTGATAAGTCAGCAAAAGCGTGTCTTCCTATTTCTTCTGCATTCATCAATATCAACTCATTGAGTTGTGAACCCATAAAGGCACAATCTCCAATCTTTTTTGCACTCCTTAGATCTATTTGGGTTGTGGATGCTCCATAGAAAGATGATGTCCCAGCGGACCTTATGTTGCCGTAAACATTTATTAGACCCTCGCATTTTTCAAATGCACCTGCACCGATGTCGGCTTTATCAAATGTAATTTCTCGAAGAGTTCTGCAGTTATAGAATGCATATTTAGCGGCAAACTTAATTTTGCCACCATATATGCATAAGGAGCGGCAATTATAAAACATGAATGCTGGAATGTGTTCATTTGTATGGTTTTTCACAACAGTAAGATTTTCACAACCGAAGAAACACCCTTCCTCAATGTTTTCTATCTCCGCTAAATCTATTTCGGCGATATTTGTGTTGCGAAAAGCATAACTGCCCAGAACAAAAACCCCTTTGGGAAGAATTACTTTGTTGTTTAGGCCTTTATATTGATACAACACTCTGCCTAATACTACATAATCGTCCGTCTGATTTGTAAGCCATTCTGTTGCATATAACGCGGAACAACCTATATGTTCGATGTTATTGCCGCCGATTATCGTCTTAAGTTTTTTCGCCCCCAAGAATGCACAGTCCCCCACATGTGTAAGCTTTTTTGGCAGTTTGATCTTCGTCAGACTATCGCACTTTGTGAAGGCATAATCTCCGATGTACACTACCGTATCGGGAATTTCTATCTCTGTCAAGTTGCTTCTGTGATGGAATGCCCCGCTTGCTATTATCTTGACAGGACAGCCGTTTATCTCTGGCGGAATTACATGCTTGAAATGTTCTTTTCCGTCTTTTGTCAATCCCTTAATCTCACAAATGCCATTCTTGATGTTGTATTTCAGATGTCCATAAACACCAAATGTTTCGGATTCACTTTTTATGTTCGATTCATTCTTGGGCGAAAGCACGATTACTTTAGATAGGTCATCCGGAACATCTTGTAATTGCTCATATATCAAAAATGGAACACTGCAAGAAGCGAGCAATTTCACATTGGGGTGATGTTCTCTCTTTTTCCGAACCTCTGTGAAGAAATTTTCTCTAAGTCCGATTTCGTTTATTATAAGATAAAGGTTGTTATTATTTTGTTTGGGGAAGAATTCAATGATCTCTTCTATAGACATTTCTCGAATGAATGGTAGTTCGAAGTCAGCATAAATGATGTTTTGTCTTGAAACGCCGCTCTTAATAAGATCTGATAGAACTCCCTGAAGCATTTTTGTCTTGTTCAATCCTGTGATGCCTGTTAGATAGAGGTCATAATTGTGAGCGGGATTGAAATAAAGTTCTTGTACTTCGTTGTGGTCGTACAAGAAGTTATTACTTTCAAAATCTCCCCGCGTCTGCTCAGCGAAATCAGTCCTGTGTAGAAAATCATATAAAGCGTCTTTATCGAATGTCATTCGATGACCTCTGTGTTTTCATACAAACCAATGAAATTTTCCAGTTCAATATCCTCGTGCAAATGCCCGAAGTACCAACGACGATATTCTGACTGCAAATGGACGTTTTCCAAATAATCGAGAAGCTCGACTTCAGCGGGGGCATATCGGTGTCCAATATCATCAAGCACCCTCTTTGGTGCCTGATGAGTCAATATGTAATCAAAATGACATCTATTCTCGAACAAAGTCTTCAAACCGCGTTCATATTCGGATGCATTAGGTAATTCCTCTTTCCAGACTTTGATGGGGGAAGAATCAGTTTCGCGTTTAACGGAATAGGCGCCGCCAAATACGAAAAACTTTTTCCCATTTATAAGATAGGCGTTACCGCGCATAAGGTGGAATACATTCGGCAGGACCTCGTGAACTGCATTTCCATACCGTTTCACAACCGGAAGTTTATTTAATAAGTCGAAATTCTCGTGGTTACCGTCTAAAAACAGTACGTTACAAGGTAGATTTGAATAAAAGTCGTGAACATCTTTTCTAATAGGCATCTGCCACACAACCCCTGCATCTCCGAGAATCACGATTACATCATTTGATGTCGGGATGAACTCTTTGATCTTTTTCGATAAAAACTCTAATCGCAGATGTCCGTGTATATCTGCAACAATCAGTGTCCGCCCGTTCTTAACGTGTTTAATTCTTAACTCTGCTGTAGTGTGCTCAAATACACTTTCCCCGATGATGTTACAGTCATCATTTAGCAATATCTCTTCTAGATTAGTACAATAATAAAATGCTTTTTCTTCAATTATCTTCACGAAACTGGCATCAACATATTCTAAGTTGGAAGCATCCGAGAATGCTCTGAACGATATTTTTTTAACATCGACAGGTAAAGCGAACACCTTTTCATGTTTTCCTATTGCGTATTGTAAAATAACTGATGTGTCCTTTGTATAAAGATTGCCGTCGAGCGTTGAAACTATCTCATTATTTGTGTCTGCCGTAATCTCAAACAAATTTTCACAAGAACCGAATGCATAATTGCCTATTTCTATCACATTTTTTGGAATAAAAATATTTTTCAACTCATCACAGCCGTGAAATGCCCATGAACCGACCCTCTTGAGAGAAGAGGGTAATGCTATTTCAGACAAATTCTTGCAATCGTCAAAAGCACTGTCACCTATCGAGAGAATGCCGCCGTGTAGATTTACTCTTCTCAAATTGCAACTATTCTGGAAAGCATGTGCGCCAATGTGCCGAACATGTTCGGGTATTGTAAACTCGGTTTCAGGCGAACCCAGCGGGAATCTTATCAGAGTTTTGTCGTCTTTAGAATACAGCACCCCCCCATATGCTTTATAAAATTCATTGTCCTTTTCAACGAAGAATTTTGTTATATCTCCATGGTCATAAAAAATCGATGAGTCTACATTCTTGATATTTTTGTTTATGATGATTGTGTTGTTGGCAAATACGTTGTCGTCTATTTCATTCAAACTGTCACGCGAAATATATTTGATTTGAGAATTATCCAACAGTTCGCGAACATCGATGCAATGAGCTATAAGATCGCGCAACGTGCGCCCTCTGTCCTGTTCCAATGCGAGCAAATAGTACTTAGCAGCCTCTGTTAGGTTTTTTCTAACACCTTTCCCCTTCAGATAGCACAACGCTAAATCACATGTTGCATGGGCATAGTTTTCTTCGCTCGCTTTTTTGAGCCACATTACGGCTTCCTTATAATCTGTCGTTACACCCAGCCCGTAATAATAACAAACGCCCACGTCACGAATTGAGTGCAGATACCCTGCAACCGCCGATTTCCTGTACCATTCGAAAGACCCCTTGAGGTCTTTTTCCACGCCTTGTCCTTCAGAGTAATAATATCCAAGGTTGCACATCGCTTCCGTATTTCCTCGCTCAGCGGCCAATGTGTAATATTTGAATGCGTCGTCGTATGACTTTTGTTTTCCGAGTCCGAAGGAATACATATCTGCGAGTACAGTCAAATAATCTGCATCACCCATTTGTGCTTCTTTCTCGATCGTTTCTGCAACTTTTTTTACGATATCCTCAGCAAATTTAACATCTTTATTAACACCAGAACCTTCAAAAAACCCCAGGGCATAATAAAAAGATCCTCTTGGGTTTCCGAGATCATGTGCCCATTTGAAACATTCGGTGGCTTTTTTTGCATCAGCGTATCGTTCTTTGCTTCCGAGTTTATATTCTCGCGCAAGTTTGATATACTCTTCACTCAAGCTATCATGTACAAAGTATAATGTTGTCAACGTTCTTGCGGCATTGTCCGCGCTGAATGCGGAAGCATCCACTTTTGATATCGGGGGAAAACGGTTGATGCCGTTGAGTGCGTCTACCCATGTGGCAACATTCAAAGGTAAAAAGGTAACGCCGCCCAGATCAGCCTCACGAGTCTGTATATCGGAAACGAAACAACGAATACCTGCACATTGTGCTTCAACGAGCACTAAACCTACACTTTCGTACGTCGAAGGCAACAGTAGAGAATCGGCAAGATTATAAATCTCATTCATTTTTCCATCCCGGAGGAAAATAAATCTATCCGCAATACCAATTGAATCGATTTTTTCGAGAAATGCGTGTTTATCTTTGCCATCCCCTATCATGATCAACTTTCTATCTGGCAACATTTTGAATATGTCTATGAGGAAATCTGTGTTCTTCTGTGGTGCAAACCTTCCGACGAACAGTGAATACTTCTGATCCGAATTCAGCCCATTCCGCTCCAACAAACTTTGTTTGTCACTTAATGGATGAAATCTTTCAGTTTCGGTAGATACTCGGCACACACAGAACCGATTATCTCCGTACATGAATCGCCCCGACTCATAGGTATTAGCTAATTTGATCGTGGCGTACTTTTCCGTCATTTCTCGAGAACGTAAAAGAGTTATTTCATCCTCGCTGGAAATAAATCCGTTTTTATTGTTATGACAGTGGGAAATCCTTATAGGAACATCGCATTCGAACGCAATGCGCATATTGTCCCCATTTGAAAAAAAATAGTGTGAATGTAATACGTCTGGTTTTTCTTTGTGGATGATTTTTTTTAAATCGTTTTCCACCTCCGTGACAGAACTTTTGTAAGGCAGATGATATATCTTGCCGCCAAGTAGCGAAACCTCTTCGGCTATGTCGTTGTCAGCTGTTCGGAAAGCAGTGTTCAAAAAAATGAATTCAAAATCTTTGCACATTCTTCTGTATGCACTCAGAATGAACGTAGTAATCCCATTTTTTTGAGCATTGCCTCCGATCTGAAAAACTTTGATTTTTTTCTTCAATAGAATATCTCCTTCCCTGGGCAATTCTTAAACGTATTCTGTTTTATTTTCAGTCCTTCTGGAATCCTTATTATCTTCATTGCTTCACAGTTATTGAATGCCCAATCGCCCAATTGCTCTACACTATTTGGTATTTCAATTCCCGTCAGGTTAATGCATCCTGAGAATGCTCCGCGTCCAATCGTCTTGAGTTTTGGAGGCAGGCGAATATTGCGTAATGCCTCACATCCGGTGAAGGCATTCCTAGCTATACTGTCTGTTTGGTCGTGTAGCAAAACTGTCCCGTTCTCAACTGCCCTCGATGTGCAACAAACGACTTCTTTTAAATCACTTGTATACAGTACGCCATTGAACATAGTGTATGCGGGTGAATGGACGATAAAAATAGCGTTAATACAGTTTGCAAAGGGATTATATCCAATCTGCCTGACGGTTTCAGGTATGGCTATCGTTTCTATTTTGCGAGCGTTCCAGAACGAATTGCGCCCAATGGTTCGAACGCCGTTTTTTATTATAACGTTTTTGACACCCGATCCGAGTGAATAGTGATATACCTGAGTGATATCGCCGTTGTAGAGCAGCCCCCCTTCATAATAAAAATACGGAGAGTGGTTTATGAGTGTGATGTTAGAACAATCTGAAAAAGCGTTATTGCCCATGTAGGCAACGTTCTTAGTAATTGTGACACACTTTAGGTTCTCACATTTATAAAACGAATGTTTGCCTATCCACTCAACGCTTTCCGGGATGATGTATTCACTCTCTTCTTTCGACGGCGTGTAGTGTATTAAATTCTTTTTTCTGTCAAAAAGAACGCCTTCTTCCAATACAAAAGCGGCAGACAAATTTTCTATTATCAAATCTGGACAACCGGCGAATGGGTTATCGCCTATGGTGTCCACATTCCTTGGAATGATTATTCGTTTCAGGTTATCACAGTAGATGAAGGCATCGCCTTTGATGACTGTCACAGTATCTGGGATATGTATTTCTTCGACAGCAGTATTGTTCCAAAACGCTCCTGTGCCAATCTTGACAATGCCGTTTGGGATCACCACTTCGGCGCGGTCGCCGATATATTTTATCAGTTCGTTGCCAACAATGATGAAGTTGCCGTCGTTAAATATGTCATTAGAATCGACGTTATTGTAGCGTTTAGGATACAGTTCAAAATTTGTTTCAAAAAAACCATTCTCGAATGTACCTTCTTGCGTGTATATTTTGTATTTATACTCTATGAGTCCTCCGGATAGTTGGGAGGTGTAAAGAAAAACTGTTTCCTTGCCGTCGTATTCATAATTATCAAGCAACCTCTCATATTTCATGCCCCACTCATCGAAAACAAATCCGACAAATGCCGAGCCGTCAATGTCGAGTAGAGTTGCATCGTATCTCTCGTCAAAAACTAGTTTTTCGGCCCCGTATCCTTTTTTAAGAAGACGATCTATGCATTCCAACTTAACCATGTCTTTGTATGTCAAAAGTTGGTGCCACTGGTTGTTGAACAAGAATCTCTGGGATTCTGCCTCTATGATTATTTCCGTTCCGTCATAATGTGAAATAAAAACATCCTTTTTTACTTCTCTAAACCCAAGTTTACGATAAAGTACAATATACTTCATGTCAATGAACAAGGTGTCTTGCTTACATTCATTTTCAGTCATTGACAATCCCCTTTTCTTTCAGTTCTCTTAACATGATTGTTACGATCTCTTCCGGAGATTTCCCCCGCGTGTCAATAACTAAATGTGGCATCTTGTGTTCTCTTGCAAAACTCACCATCTTCTCATAGATTGTTTCTGATTTGTGTATTTTGTTCAGATCGGAATCATTCACATCACGACATGTTAAGCGTGACTTAATCGCTTCTGCATCACCGTATAAAATGAACGTATACTCTGGCGCGCCTATCGTTTTGTACAGCGCATCGAATATCGGTTCTGATTCAGGCGCGCCACTCCACCCATAGTTGGATAATATGTGCCTATCGGTTACAATGTCATAATCTTTGAATTTCTCATATAGAAAAATGTTTCCAAGTGCATAAAAACAAGCGGAAAATGGACGGTTCTCTGGAGACTTCTCATTAACAAAATCTCGGATTCTTAGATATTCTTTATCGCCTCCATTGGGGTCGAAAAGATATTTTAATGGTTTTTCAACGAGCTTGAAATTCAAACGCTCCGCGAGTAAATTCGCCGCAGTTGTTTTTCCTATACCGTCAAACCCTTCTATTGAAATATGCATTAGTTTCTCCCCTCCAAAAGTTCATCCAAGCTCAAGGGTACAAATGATCTTACGTCGAGTCCCACGTTGAACGCCATACTTTTTTTATGGCCGACATAATACTCTCCGATTTCTGGAAGGGTCTTATTGTGAATATGTCCATATAGATGAATGCTGCCCGCGTCATCATTCTGCCAGCTCATCATAGGGTAGTGGCATAGTACCACTTCTCTGCCGCCATCGAATATCGATGCTATATGCATTATATCTTGGAACAAACCGCTTCTTTTTACCAACGGTATGAACATTTCATCATGATTCCCTACAATTAGAATCTTATTGCCGTTCAGACATTTTATCAGATCTGTAACCTCATCGGCATTGCTTCCGTCACATGGAAATATATCGCCCAATATGTACACCGTGTCTTCTGCACTTATCTTTCCATTCCACTTATTAATAATGGCTTCGTTCATTGACCCGACTGAATCAAAAGGTCTGTTGCAGACGCGTCTTATCTTTTCGTCGGAGAAATGTATGTCACTCGTGTAATAGATCATTTATTCCTCCTGCGGCAACTGACCTCTTTCTTCTTGCCTTTTGTAAAATATTCGAGAACCTCAAGGTATCCTGATACTCTTCTTATTCGTGTTATTTCTTTCGAACCGCACTCAGGACATTTATCAAAAATACCATTGATACCACATTTATCGCAGACGTCCATGTTGAAATTGAATCCCAAATAATGAATTCCATTCCGGATGGCATATGTTATTAGGTCTTCCAATGCCTGCTCGTTGTTTATCGGAGCCTCTTTTAACTCCACATACGAAATGCAACCCCCGTTGCAGAAGAGATGGAAAGGGGATTCTTTTTCAATCTTGTCGAAGGGGGACAATCGTGAATCCACCTCCATGTGGAATGAATTAGTATAAAAATCCTTTTTATTGACACGATGGGCATGACCGTTCTTTTTATCCAGTTCAGCGAATCTCCCCGATATCAATTCACCACTTGTAGCCAATAATGAATAATTGAACCTGGTTTCTGCACGCTTTTTATCCACAAAGTCACGCATGTGTTTGACAATCTCTTTCGCAACATCATGAGCATCCTTATCGTGGCTCATCTTTTTCCCCGTCATTATTTCGACAGTCTCGGACAAGCCTATGAACCCAATTGAAAGCGTACCGTGTTTGAATATCTCATCGAGCGGATTTTCCGCGAAAGGAACACACCACAGTCCGTATTGATTGTTTGTTCGAAAATCTTCAGATGAACGTTCTGTAACAAGCGACTCATATCTTGCTTCGAGTATTTTTGAAACAGTATCTGCAAGTTCGTCCCACGCCTCAAGAAATTTATCAATATAAAGTGTGTCGGAAACACCCGCTTTATCAATTTCTAGTGCGATTCTTGGTAGATTGATAGAAATGTTACATATATTTCCGCGACCAATCGATCTGCCCCCGGTGTTCAATTCGTATTTGTTATCCACAACGCGGGTTCTGCAACCCATGACGGCTATTTTGAACGGGTCAACGCCCATATTCATCGGGGCATCGCATAATAGATATGTTGGTATCATCTTCTGCGTCGTTGTTTTTAATGCTAAACAAAATAGTGAATAGCCATCATCAATCGGGAAAGCGTTAATTCCGCTCTTCACTTTAAAAATAATATTCGGTTTGTAAATCGTCACCCCGGTCTTTGCGAACTCTTCGAGAATTACTCTGCAAATATACCTCGCATATTCATTTTGTGCCAGACCAATATTTACTGACACATAATAACTCACTTTTCCCATTCGTTCATGGGAATTATTGCACCAAACGAAGAAAGAGGAAACTGCCGCCCTCAGAAGCGTATCGTTAATGTTGGCCTGTGGAATTCCAAGCCGTTCTAATACTTCGGCAATCTCTATATCGAAGTTGGCAAAGGCCATGCCGCCCGATTGCTCATTGCCTAATTTTGTCAAAAATTCTTTTAAAAAATCAAACACTCCTATTATTTTTGCCTCTTCGGACAAGCCATCGAACCGCTTACATGGAAAGAACATTCGGAGATCTACTGTCAAGCAGTTGTATGTTAATCCCCATGCGTCCAAATCGTGGATGTGTATGTTTCCATTGTTGTGCAAATTGCTCCATGTATTCGGAAGCGAAGCGAGAACGTCCTGTTTGCGCTTTTGTTCACCGATCGAGAATACTTCGCCAACGTATGTCATCCTGTCGGCGGCATTTTCACCAGTTATGTTATTTGTTCCCATTCTCCATTCTCTCCTTTCTTCCAGAATTTTTGATTTGTGGAACCATAAAAACCCTCGGTTGTCGTTTTCAGGCTGTGTACATAAGGATTTGTCTTCAGATAATGAACTTTATTTTTTATTTGCTCGGGAATTTTTTCGAATTCATGACCTGTGTAAAGACATACATTAACATCAACCAATTCAAATGTATTAAGCAATGTGATTAAAGCTTTCTGCTGAAAAAGCGGCTCACCGCCAGAAATCGTAATATTCCTCGCACGACTTGACATTTTAATCAATACATCAGAAACCAGCCTGCGGACACTCATTATTTCTCCATCGAATTCGTTCCAAGTGTTACGGTTTTGACAATTATCGCATCTGAGATTGCAACCTTGTAAATAAATAGGAATCCGGTTGCCCGGCCCATCTGCCGTACTGTAATTTTTTGAAATTCCTGCGACACTTAGATAGTTGCTCTCTATGTAATCTTTACATCTGGACAAATCTTCTACTCTCACACAGTTTGCTAATTGCTCACCAATTCCGTTTGACTCAGATGATATCCATATTGAATCGAACCCGAACTTACTCGCGCCGAGCATGTCTTTCTCCAGACTGTTGCCGATGAAAATAATGTTCTCTTTTTTTATGGTATTGAAACTTTTTATCTTATTAAATACGAAATCAAAAAACATGTTGCTTGGTTTTCTGTATCCACAATCGCCGCTTGTATAGACGTCGCTGAAATATTTTAGAAGGCCGTGCATATCAAGATGTTGTTTTATTGTTGAAGCCGAAAAAATTGTATTACTCATTACATAAATAGAGAATCCCTTCTTCGTTAGATACTCCAGCAGGTTCAGCAGACCATCTGCGATTGAAGTGACCCTCGATGCATAGAAAAAACCATATTCGATTTCATTAAAAGGCATTTCTATCCTATATCCTATCTCTGAATCAAACAACTCCAGTTGTTTAAGCATGTTCGCTTCCAGGCTTGTAGCGGTCCTATCTCTCATGTTCAGATGATAATAACGATCTGCCACTCTTTTTACTGAATCAAAACTTGTTCCAGTACTCAAGACATTCTGGCGGAGCCATTCTAAACCTTTATTAAAATCATTTGACACATTGTTAAGAATAGTACCAAAGAGATCCAGAATTACTACACGCCCATTTTTCAATTCCGCCCTCTCCCCATTGTTCATACGCCATCAGACATTCAATTCGTCTCTCGCATTTTGGTTCAATTGTAGGTATTATCAAAAACGCTTTTGTTATTTTTTAAGTTTTCGTCGAAGATGTGTGTCAATCTCAGGATAGGAAAGCTTAATACAGATATTCGTGTTTGGATGCGTTGTGTGGAGGTGGCCCAGCCTGGTAAGGCGATAGACTGCTAATCTATTGTCCGTAAGGACCCGGGGGTTCGAATCCCCCCCTTCACGCTCTTTTAACCTACCCAGACAGTCAAAAAAATTGAATTCGATATAGTCGTGTGATGATGAACTAACTCGACCCTCCCTCTTTCTCATCGGTTACGATTAAAGCAAATAAAAGTCAGATTGCTTTCGTTACAGCATTTTTAATAAGGCTACCTTTCTTAAAAATTATTTAACGAAAGAAAACGTCAAAAAATTTTCTTTAAAAAAAATTAACGAAAGAAATCAGCATAAAATTTTCTTTAAAAAAAATTAACGAAAGAAAGCTCGTGTTATTTTTCTTTATGAACAAAAGGACGAGAGAGAATTCACCGGAACCATGGCCCGCGAGCGGGTGTCGGTCGGGCAATACCTGATGCTACAGAGACTTTGAACGCCCGATCCTCGAATAATAATGCAGATGAGCCGGCGGCCCATCGCCCTGAACACTGCGGGGTAGATATTTATTGTCGCATGGCAGATACAGTATCCGATGGCCAAAGGAACTCTGGGCATAATCGGCTGTCCCATACTCGAAGATGAGATAATCTATTCTTTAT
>Ga0123353_10009066_pt1 | contig 13678 bp, 13 predicted proteins | sample TergutLab28metaG_3_FD_92763 | JGI IMG/M metagenome (GOLD analysis project Ga0123353, IMG submission 92763) | Labiotermes labralis P3 segment gut microbial communities from Petit-Saut dam, French Guiana - Lab288 P3 | ecosystem: Host-associated > Arthropoda: Insects > Digestive system > Gut ... | reverse complement strand
TGTTTTGATACCCATTTACCAAGCATGCTGTTTACTTTGCATATAAACTGCAGGTATAAGGGCTGGCATGCAGTTTTACATTCTCCAATTATTCCAAGCATTACAGGCAAAGTGTTAAATGAATCAATATTAGAGTGACATTTAATGGTTGGAGTGAGTCAAGATTTTGAAGGTTTTGAAAGTTAAAGGAGGAGCATCTGAGGATGTGAAGTGTCAACAAAGGATGTGTTATAGTAGCATACACAGCTATTTTAATTACCTTTGTACTATTCCTCACTCCCTCTGTTCATTGATGCAGGAAGTCGTAGGATAATTATTGTTCCCACCTTCCTCTTTTACAACTTTCCATTCATTATCACTGTTATTAATCTATGAATTAACTATCTAGCTCTTCCCTGCCCAGCAGTTGTCTATAAAAAATGAGGTAGGTAGTGTGAACACACAGTTCCAGATGTTAGTGATATATGGCAAATACTTTTGGAGTGAAACATGTGGATTTGCAGATACATTCTCCATCTTATATACTTATTTTAGACACAATATGCAAACCATATAAGAGTTAATAGAAATTCTGGTAGCAGTTTGTCCATACTAAATACTCTATTTGTACTTTTTGACACAGTCTTCTGGTACTAGGTGTTGATTGAGGTAGATAAATTTTCTGCATTGTTCATAACAGACAACTAAAGTGAGAGGTAGTGGGTCAGGGAAGTAAATGCAGCCACTAGCAAGTGTAAAAGTAACAAAATGAACACTGTTCACTTATGCTAGAGTCACTGAAGGCTAGGATCACAATGCATGGAGGGAAGTATTTATTCAGGCCATGTTTGTTACTTCTTGCAAACACAGAGGGTTATAGCCACCATCACATTTTCCATATAGTCTGCAGTCTCCTTGCTGGTAACTTCACTTAAATGTATTATTAGCAGAACCCATCTTGTGCCTAATTTGTCCGAGGTGTGCAAGAAAGCATTGTGGGTGGCGAATGGTGGATTGTGGCCCTTCGTAACAGTGCTCCCACAAGAGCATTGAAGAAAGGAAAGACCTTTGCAGGCTTCTGGAGTTAAGTAATGTTCACCACACTGAGATGAAGAGCAGAATGACTATATAGCAAGTTAGGTGATGGAAGTAACAAGTGGGCTGTTCAATATTCATATTTTGCATCATTATAGATTTATTTTACAGATGTTCTAAAGCTTTTGTCCTGTTTAAATAACAAGTGATTTGCAGTATTTATTGGTGGAGATGTTTAATCATTGACAAATTTTATTTCTCTAGGGACATATGTTGAATCAAGGGACAGGTGTAATAAGCCTGCTCTTTACCCAGCGTTTGAAGTTAGCGTGACAGAGAAGAAGAGTTTGTGGCCTGTTGTTGTGTTGGAGAACCAAGGTCTGATGTACTGTGCTTTGCCACTGATGCCGCGCGAAGTGGTCACACAGCAAGACAATACAAATATTTCACTTGCTGAGCTGTAGGTAGACAATGCCATGTACAATACTGTGTACCTTATTTGAGAGTGTGTTAACTGTAAGGAAGAGAATTCATTATCCACACACACAAGGCCACTATTCATACTTTCATGTTGTTTTTTATATCTATATATTTAAGTTTGGACAAATGAAGATAACCAGAATTATGAATGCAGAGAAAACACCTGGCTGCAATCAGTAACAACTGGAGACAAATTATGCATCTGTTTACAGGCCTGGTGTCTCATTAGCAGTGGAAGCACTCAGTGGATTAGCCCAGTGTGTCCCCCTAACCTCAAGTATGACATCGTTGGTAAGTCACAGAATAGAGACCACAATTCAAGCATCATAATATCTATAATGCTAGATCATGAGTGTGGATATCAGACCTGATTTATATAGTAACGTGTACAATATTGTAGCCGATCATTTTTGGTATAGTTGTTTATTACGTTTGCTGGCATCAGTTACGGGCGGTTCATAGCCATACGGTATAAGTTTAAACTGTCATGTATGTTCAAGAACCGTTTATGATAGATAGGAGGGGTTGTGTACAGGGAGAGATTTAAACAGGGAAACAGTTGGGAGCAGGTAACAGACGCTAGCAGTCCAGTAAGTAAGCAGTCGCGTACGAGAGCAATGTAAGTGAGGGAGTACAAGCGAAGTGACTATGGTATTTTAATAGAAAATTATTTAGTTGTTTCACTTCATAACAGCATGCTTTTTATATCAAGTATGAATGAATAAATAAATAAATAAGTAAAAAAAGAAAATAACTAAAACTATATGTGATTCGGTGAACCACACCCGTTTCCCGAAAGAAGTTTTCCTACCAGACTGAGCATGTCGGGACAACCAAGTTATAAAGGATGATCATGTGCAATATATTGCACAAGTTTTTTTACATAGTTGTCCACGTCTGAGGAGGAACTTGACTTTTTTTTATGTGTTCTTTGTGTGTATATGACTAGGTTACTCTATAAAAGATGGAAGTTTAAACAAAATTATTACATACATTTTGAAGAAGGTATTTCTTTTCACCTTGAATTTAATGTACAGTGCTCCTGAATCTTAGGCCATAAGGCTCAATTTCATGGCACCCCACGTAGTACATAAAGATGAAATATATCATGATGATTAAACAGCTTGCATGCTGCAGGGTGTGAAGGTAAAGATCATTGTACTCATAACCTTATTACTGAATGAAGCTGAGTGGTTGGTTTCATAGTTCAGCTGCCTAAGGCCCATAAGATTGGAGGCTCCTGGATGGCCCCACAGCCAATCTCAGTATGGTGGTGAAGAAAGAATTTTCCACAGTGCTTGTTGTTGTCCTATTCTTTGTCGTGTGGGATGTAATGATTATAAATATGAAGTAAGAAGAAAATGTGCTAAACCATTAAGAAATTAAAGGAGTGCACAGACACACAGACACATTGCATCCCAAAGACATCTGTCATGCACCTATGAACACTTAATCCAAATATGATGTGAAGTGTAGTGGTTAGCACACTTGTTGCATAAGTGGCAAGTCGCAGGTTCAAATTTCTGTCCAGTCTAGGTAGCATGACAAATGTTGCTTGATTCCCCCCCCCCATCCTCAGTCCATTCAGCCAAATGCTAGAAAAATAACTTCAGATAGACCATGACCACTTCTTCTTGTATCCATGCAAATTTGTCATTAATAATGATCCTGTAATTTCATATCTGACAGCATGACTGATGTGGCTTGTATAGCATTGTTAGGTAAGGAAATGATGAAAGAAAATATACTTAAAGCTCAGGCATATGTACACATCTTTTTCTTTTAATGACTGAAATTTCTACATGGTCCTCATGGAAACCTGTTGCTTGTTGCAGACCACAGCACAGACGTTGCAACTTCACCAGTTTGTAAATACATGCATGCCTTTTGGAAGTGTTACATGCTCAAATCCTTTCCTGATGTCACAGCTTATCAACCCTTCTGGCAAAGGAAAGGCCAAGGTATGTGCTGTTTCTTATTCACCTTAACGATCCTCCCCAATATTAGGGCCAATTTTTTTGTTACAAATACACAGTGTTTATTTTATTGTTTCATGTAGCACAGCAGGTTTATCACATAGAAAGCTTGCATCATGCAGGATGTCCCATGACAACTGCAGTGCTCATGGCAGTGATAAAAGAAACACACTGTTTAAAAAGACACAGTATTACTATCTCTTTCAGATGGGGGTCTTCTTTGTTGTTGTTGATGTTTTATGTACTTTGGGTTCCCATCAGAAGTAATTATTTCAATGTGTTCTTTGCAGTTCTGTCTGTAATGTCATGCAGCGTATGTTAGTAGTGAAATTTGTAATTTACTTATTTCATAATTTTTTGTATGGTTCACATAATATAACATAATGGGAGTATAACTTTTCCGTTCTTCATCGTTTTTGTGACCAATTCTTTGTCTCCACAGGATAATGTTAAACAACCAGCTTTATGTACCTGAAGAAATATCAGTTTGTGTAATTTGTAAATGTGCTTACTAATATACAAGTTCAGTGCTAGGTCTGTCAGTTCCATATTCAAAATGTAATAACAATATTCATTAATGTCCCATAGAAATTATAACATTATTCCACACACACACTACAGGCATTACAAAATGGATTGGTTCTACAGAAGTATGAAACCTTACACCATGAAATTTATTGACATATTGTTTAAAATTTGGTCCTCTCCTATTGAAACTCTATTATGTCTGTTTTACCTAGATCAGTCAGGGAAGGGGGAGAATACTGATTACTTTACAGTTAAAGAGGCAATGCTGATACAGAGTGTGTTTTAATACTTGAAAGTGCTGCTGTCACAGATGTAAGAGGGTAGTTACCATTCATCCTACAGGCCATGTAACTGTGTCTGGTCAGTCACAGCCATAAAATAAAGATTTTATCCTCACTGTGAGTGTTGTTTAAATGATTTTTGTTTTATATTTTATATATATAACCACATATTATACCAGATGATCTGGTGTAACAGTGTATTTTTAAACAAAAAAGACAAAAGAATAGAGGCAATGGTATTGCATACTTTTTTGACATTCAGGTGACCATGCATCATGATAAATTCTTATAATAAAAGCAGCTAGGTGCACTAATTTCTCAAATTTATTTTTGGAATAAAACTATATGTTTCAGACAGTTCCTCTGTCCATCATCAGGAGTATTTCACTGTACACACAGCAATACATGTACCATTGCTGTGTGTACAGTGAAAAACTCCTGATGATGGACAGAGGAACTGTCTGAAACATGTAGAGTTTTATTCCAAAAATAAAATTGAGAAATTGGTGTATTCAGTTGGTTTTATTATAAGAAGGTACTGTGTGCATCCACTAGTTGCTCTGGCTATTCCAAATGTCTTCCACTTTCCTCCCTTTCACACTCAGACAAACGTAGTGTGGGCATTTACCACCAATTCTTGTCCTGCATAACAAGCCATTAATCCTACATTGTGCTTTCAATTTCAAGCAACCCTTGTGGAATCCAGTACAGCACAAAGCAAAGTCACAAGTTACTATTCACATCAAGGAAGAAGTGCGGTGCATGCAGGTAAGGACTTGTAATTTATCATTAATTTGTCTTTCAGAGGCTGTGTCTGAAAGCATGTACATTCTTCTCAGAAATTATGACTTTCTCAATGTGCACACTTCTTGCATACAGCCATAATAATTTGTGCACTTATTAAACTTGTGTGTTGTTAGTATCTGCTAATAATACTAAAATGCACCCTGCAGTCTAGATCAAACAAAGGAGTAAACCTGAGATTTGTTAATACACTTTCTGCAAAAAGGAGGCTAAAATACAAAATTAAAAATTTATTTGGTGAGAATACATGACATTCAATGATTTTGTAACATTTTATACTTGAAACTGACAGAAATGAAAGAGACAGATGGGGAACACAAAGGTAATGGCAAGGCTGATTTCAGAACAAGTTCATTAGATGAAATGAAGTATGCATGTTTTGGCACTTTGAGTATTAAACATATAGTATTCAGTGAAATGTTCTCTTGTTGTATCAATAATGCACATGGCCATTATATGAAGAAAAGTTGATATAGAAGCACACCTTCTAATTTCAGTTCAGTCACAGTGAACTGAGAGATGCAATGGATGTGTACGGTTCGGTAATGTGCAAATCAGAGGTGGAGGGCACAGCTCCAGAAATCTGCATAACACTTGTTCAGCCTGGAGGTAATGATCAAAACATTAATGGAGGAGGGTTGACAGTAAGTCCTGCTGTGTCCAATATTGAGTATACAGCCACCACCTCGCGACTGAGGTTCCGACCATGCAATAACCAGCCACTCTGCCATTATAATCTGCCTCATCTAACTGATCCACCAATATATGGGGCATTTAAGTTAAGAGTAAGTATTTTTTTCAGTATTTGTCAAGGAGAGAAATATAATCTTAATTTTAAGTAGAGGCATAGGTTCATTGCCATAAACCATGAATATTTAAGCATGCCACAGTCAGTGTGTTGTTTTATAACATTTTTCAAGCTGTAATTTTGTGTAGGCATCTAAAAGGTATACTGCAGAAGGTGTGTGCAATATGACACATCAGTAGTGATATTGTGACTCTGCTGTTGGATTATTCTGTGATGTGTTGACTGTAGGTTCTCTTGGTGGTTTAAATGGGAATGTAATTGAAACTGCAATGCCAGCAGACTTCATTTTTGAATCAGATAGAAATAATGTTGCAGTCAAACCGAATCAGTTTATCCCAGTTCAAATTAAATCCTAATTTGATCCTAGAAAGTCAGTCAAATAATCTAGTAATGCAGGAGACGTGTATTCAGAAGATCACAGATTTAAACCATGGCTGGAGTACCAGCTGCTTGACATTTCATCCATGGTTTCTTCAAATAAAATCCAAAATTGGACCCGAAATAGGTTGTGAAGAGGTTCACACCAGTCCTTTCTATTCCACAGAATACTACTCAACACCTCGCTTCTATTAATACTGTTTAACCTGCTGTATTTTTAATCTGTGTTTAAGTGATAAATGAACTAATAACTTTATTATCACATTGTCAACAACCAACAAAGCACATTAAATTGCCTCTGATGCTCAAACACAATTATTAGATAACTGGTGCTATATAATACTTTAAATAATACTGAATCATCACCTCATCATTTGTGGTAACCTTAAATACCCACATACCAATGCAATCTGCCTTGTATTTGTAGCTGAACAGCAACCTGGCAACAGTATATATGCAACTCCAACTGCAGACTGGCATAAAGAACCATTTCCAACAGCTTGAGGTCCACATCCCATTCCATGGACTGCAAGTGTCCATTGTGAAGTCCAATCCATCAGTTGGGTCTGTTTTGGTCCAGTCTGGGAGCATGCTTGTGTGGAACGTGGGTAGCAAATTTCCTGCCAAGTTGCTGGATGTCACACTGAATGCTGTGTGCAAAGTCCGAAGGAAGATGGACAGTTCAGATGCACAGCAAGTTGATGGGGAAGAGATGAATGGATGGGAACAGTACATGAATTGCTGTGCACTGGTAACCAACAGTAATAACTTCATAAGTGTGAACCTGTGAATCTCATGGACTAAGCTGGCTAAAGTGTAGCAGTTACACTTTCAATAATATTAGTGAACATGTTGCCCTCGAACATATGTAGTAAGATTGTGATGTCACTACAAAATAGGATGAACTCCATTAAACGAACCCAGTTGATATTTTGGCTGGAACACCAGATTATCTCAGTTGAAGTTTTTCATGGTTTTCTTACTTCACTCCCAGCAGATATCAACACAGGACCTTCATGAGACTAACTGCTTCTAACCAAAACCTTTCCAATCCATCACTGACCAGTGATCCTGCAATAAAATAAAACATAAAATAAATTAGGGAGCATATGGGGATAAGTTCTGAGTTTGATATTCAAATGTGACCCAAAAGTTTCAGGACTGGATGTTTAAGTATGTATGACTACTCTGGAATTCTGACAGTGTAAGGGTTCAGAGAACACTGAGAATGTTATTGGACCCTACTCTCAGGCATTTCAGTCTACAAATCACCAGATCATATTCCCTCCATCTCCTTCTTGTTGTTAGCAAGCACTCCTTTTTTCTCACCCCCAAATAATTTATTTTTTTCTGTTTCAGGTGCTATTCAAGATTGCAGACTACACATACAGTGGCACAAGAGTGGACCCACAATCTGTTATTGTTTCAACAGCGCCTAAAGTTCGCTGTTCAGTCAGTATGTATTTTGAGGTTAATTTCTGGTAAAATTTATGGTACTAAAATATTTACACATATATTTATATACAAAACATATTCAGTGATTCAGAGAAGTAAAACTTCATGTCCAGAGGGCAATGTGATATTAAAATTAGCCTTCTTATAAAGTTCAATTCTCTGTTTTAAATTTTCTCTTCTCCAGGGTCTCTCCAGGCAAATGCAGAAGCCAGAATCCCATATTCATTCATAACTGACAAGGCATTCCACTAGTCTGTCTCTCTTAATATTCCTTTGGATAAAGAGGTTCTGCCATTCTACATGATGGTCTATTTAAAGTATCCATATGCATTGCAAAAATGGTTTCATTAATAAGTGTAACTAACTCTCATTTCCTTTAGGCGATGTTATAATTCTTGAGAAATACATTGGGCATATGCAGTATATTTCCTTTCATTTTTGGACTGAAATTTTTTAACAACCAGGTCTAATACTTTGTCACAATTCTGAGCTTTCTTTTTCTTTCTGGATGACTGCCTTAATGAGGTGTCTCATAACAGGGAAACGTCCTCCTGCGAAGCGCTTACAAGATCACATGCACTGCCATCAAGCTCTTCATCTTCAGCCTAGCAAAACGAATAAATTCGGGCTTGTAACTTCCATGCTTTTGTAAACATGTTTAAATTTTATTTTTATTCCAAATTATAATCTACACGATGACTTCTAAGGTAGAATTTTTTTACTATTTTTGCTTACTTCTCCACGATTTATATCCTTAGATTAATATCAAATTACTGACACTGTTTCTTCAAAGTTTCTGGTCTGCCATATGTAACACATCTTCATAATACAACGAACTTGTGTGTGTATGTTTCATCAACCCCTTTGCCAGATGTTTTTGATTCATTTATTCGCTTGAGCTCTTTTCAAAACTGGTTTCATAAAGAGTTTAGTTGGTTAACAGATTTATTCATCCTTGCATCTGGATCAATTTCTCGTGACTTCTTTGTCATGTGTTCATAAGCAATATTAACCTTGCTTACTCTTCACCCTACACACACACACACACACACACACACATACTGCATTTCAATGAATTCACCAATAAATTCACAAGGCACTGTCCCTAGGTTTGCTTTAATTCCTTCAGGAAGAAAAGTGTCCTGTCAAAACAATTAACTACAACAGAAACTAAAAATGGGAGCCCTCCATGTTCCAGCTTACTCTCCAACTTGCCTGTACAGGTACAGAGATATCAGGCACTGACATATTGTCTCTGAAGCCTAACCCAACACTCTACAGAGACAGTGATTGTGTACTTTGATGACACACATGCTCCATCTTACTTTCATATGTACAACTGCACAGGCAAGATAAAGGTTAAAACAGGGCATGTGTGGTGGCCTTTACATGGATGTGTGAGGATGGTATATGGTATAGATTACTGGATGGCAGGTAGTGAACATGTGAACTTGAGTGAGAGTTAGGATAAGGTCCAACAGTAGACACAGTAGTATGATGAAAGTTTGGGCTGCACATAAATAGCCAGTCGACTGTAACACCATGAAGGAAGATCACTTTGCTGGCATCTGGTTATTGCATATACATATCTAGGCAGTAGTGCTAACAAATAAATATATTCTAGCATACAAATTACAGATTTGCATTATTTCTGTTCACAGCCTCAGAATTTGTATCCAGCCAGTACAAGATATGGAACAGTGAGGGAGAAGTGCCTGCTGTGGCAGATATGCCAGTGCAAGATCTGCATGACCTGCTGCTTAAGTAATGGTGTTCCATCTAGTTTGTACCAGATTTCAGGTTGACTATAGTTAGCCCAGTGGTGCAGTATGTGGCATACCAACTAGGCTGCACAGATTTCGATCCTGGCTAACACTCTTTTCATTCAGCAGGTGGAATGGAATATGTTTGCATTTTTTTGACACATCTGCTGGAAGAAATTTGATTTATTTTGTCAACATTTGAATGCTGTGTATAGTCTAACAGTGAAATAATGTGACAGAGCCTGTAAATAAAAATACAGTTATGAGTAATGCTATCGCAATCCATGTGGCTGTGTGGAGCCCCCCTTTTAATGGGCCCTGATAAGGCTGATTTTATTTCAGATTGTATGTCAAACACATTGCTGTGTAAATTTTTACACTGGCATAGATGCATTGCCACTGCAGGGCTATGTTTTGGTAAGGCCTCCAAGTGTATATTTGCATTGGACATAGCAATGTCTTAAACTGGCCATTGCACCACATACTGAATGAGATGAATCCATTCTTCACCATTACATCATATATCCTTATGATCCATGTTGCTCATTATTGTACTCTCATCCACTCCTGGCACTAACAGAGCACATCTAATGAATGCTGTTGCTCCAGCGGGATTCCTTCCCAATGCTAAGCTGGGAAAAAATTGTTTGTTCACAGAAAAAAAAATTTTTGAAGTCATAGATGATTTCTCATATGTCTTATCACTCAAGCTTGAGTACTCAACAAAGTTTGTGTGTTAAAAGAAAGAAAATAAGTATCTTGAACATGTAACCTTGATGTCTTTACAACTGATGAAAATACCAATGGAAAGAACCTCTCTTGGACTGCATGGTCCTGAAGATGAAGGCCCCACATTCCTTCAAAATTTCAATATTTTCCAGTTAAGACATCTGAATATAAACAAGCAGCAAGACTCTGGAAACACAGTTTAACAAAATGTACTTGCTCATAGTCTCATCTCTTACAAATATTTTTAGGTGTGTCCACATACTCGCAGAAAGCAGCTATTAGCTTCGTCATTTCTGTCCATCCCTCCATCCATCAGCTGTCTTCGTGTGTAAGTTCAGCTTCCAATGGATGGCTTTTCGTGAAATTTGATATTGTGAGACTTATATGAAAATATGTCAAGAAAAAAACTAAATTTGGTTAAAATCAGACACAAATATAGGTCACTTTACATGAAGACCTCTCATAGGATATGACCCTTCACCATGCACAGACAGTCTTGGGTGAAGAGAGGCTATATACCACATCTCTCACCCCTGAAGAATAGCTAGAGCCCTCCAGAGGGTCATCTATATCACCTATCAGTAACACAGTGACCCCAGTACAACCCAGCCAACTCCCCTCAACCCCAAGTATGTTTATATTGTTGATGGCAACATAAAATCTCCATATGATTATCTCTCCAAGCCGAAAGGTATTACGTTGTTGCGACAGCCAAGGAAGTTTAAGCAGAACAGAGTTCTGTATTCTGTCTGTCAACAATAGTACTAAGGAGAACACACTGTTATGTTTGCATGGCAACAGTGGTTATGCATATGTGATACATACACTGCCTATCTTGTTGAACTAGCTGTTGACCTAACTTGCTTGTAGCAAAAGAGCAAGCAAGTTTTTGGAATTGTGGCAGGCAGGAAACAAAATAAATTCTTCATGAACAGCAATGACAGTGGGAACAGGAAGGATTATGTGGCATAGACAAATAAATACAAGAAATTAATATTACTGGGAAGGATATATGAATACAGTGTCTGGAAATGTTTACATGTCAGAATGTAGGAAAATTGTGTTTTTGAATTGCTTTATGTTGAAAACCTCTTCCAATATATTTTCAAATTATTTACAAACTCTATATCAATAACACTTCTTAAGTGTCTTTTTTAATTTATCCTATATATAATGTACAACCACATAAGATCTTTCCATAGCCTTTTCATTATAAATAAAACAAACTGGGTTACACATCACTGAAATGTAAGTGACCATTAAAACTGTGCATATTTAAAATCCACAATGACACATAACAACAGGTGCCTCCAGTTTCCCTACAACATGAAGGGAACGTAACTGGTTTCTGTCAGCAGTGAGCAGGTATTCTGGTGTAACTTGTATAAAAATGACATTTGATACATGCAAACAACATACGACATAAAAGAACTAAGGCCACTTACCACTGCAAACAAATTTTATATCAATTTTATGTTAGTCATCCCACTGTGTACATCATACAAACATCAGACACAACCCTTCAATTTTCTTTGAAATAGTACATTATCATCCACATTTGTTTCATTCTAAAGAGTTAAAAAAAAAGGTAAAAAATGTAAATAACTTTGCTAGATATCACAAATTATGTAAAGAATGTATTATGATCAGCTAGTAATTCTCTACTTGACACATCATGAAGATTTACAAGCAGCTGATTTTAGTATATTTGTGAGATCTAGCAAAGTTATATACTCTTTTTTACCTTTTGTATTGAAACACTTCAGGGTGATCAGCTTTTGATCGAAACATGTAGTGTTTAAAAAATAATGATGGAAACACGTTGGGTTATGTGACTGCACACTAAACATCACAGTGAAAAGGTAAGTAGATGACTCAACCAACAACTGTATAGTCCTTATTGTGTTCAGTTGGCAAGGGTAGAATGTATTTCAGTTTGAAAATATTGCACTATTATTCAGAAAGTTGGAAAAAATAGGTTTGGTAGTTGTTGCATATATGTATCCACTGCATGATTTAATTCAGATTTCTTTTAAAATTCAAAACCAATGGCAAATTTAATTTGTGTGTTCAAAAATACTGCACTATCAATGTATCTAGTGTGGAGATCACTGCAGTACACCGTCTTTTGTGTGCAACACTTCAACATCTTGCCTCTTCCATTTAAAATGCCGCCATCCATCAACCCAATTTTTCTTGGTATTTAAATTTTAAATCATAATTTACTATATTTGACTATATTAAAAGGGCCAAGATCACTTTCTTTTACTACTTTTTGTGTTAGAACAGTGGGTTAAGGTCAGGTTCTTGGGACTAAGCCACATGTATATACTAGGGCTCATACATTAGTATGTGTAAATTTAAAAGGGATGTAGACCTATTTAACTGTTTAAAGTTCAGTAGTAACTATCTGTACTACCTCCTGTAATTTTAAGAAACTTTATATTTTGCCACAGTGTATTTACATGTTTTGTACAGTTCTCAAAGAAACTTTTTTTTAATGATTATTTCCCTAAACAGCATTAACTTGTTGGTGTTTATAATGAAGTCCTCCCTGCAAGGTACAACCTCAAGTTCTATATATAATCTAGATGCATGTCAGTCCTCAAAGGCTTGATCCTGATGGAAGGGTTGTGGTAGAGTTTATCATGAAAGTAGTTATTTACTCTTGATGAGCGCTGAGGGAGCCGGATGAAGAAAGGTCAGTATATACAGTAATATGAAACACATGGGAACTCTTCTATACCAATCTTAAAAGTAAATATGACATGTTAAAGTGATGGCACTGAAATACATGTATCGAACTGACAGCCGAGTGCCTATATGAAAGTATATTACAAAGTATTGCTCTTATTTTCCCTTTTGCATAGTTAAGCTTCTAATTTTATGTTGTATGCATAAAAATATGCACACTATATATAAAGTACCCAACTATCTCAGGGACTGGTGTCTTGGGTTTAGTATACAACTGGACAAGTATTTTAAGAAACTTAAACACATGACAGCACAATGAAACAGCGAGTCATCATAATCCAAACCATATTGTCTATACAAGTTACACCACAATGTAGCAATGGCTACAGCACATGTGCTGTGGATTGCATGAAGGAGATACAGCAATTTTCTGAAGGCAACTTACATTTCATTTGTGTGACTATTATGCATAAATGGCCTGCATGTATTCACCTATAATTCCATCCCACACTTCATAAGCCATGTCAGTTCCATCAACCATATAAAATGACTGCATGGTCTGCCATGACTTGTTGGAATCCTCAGAGGCCAGTGAGACATCATGGGAGTAGGCACTAGAGGCAAGGAAGCCTCCAGAATGTGTTACGCTTCTTTGTGAGGTTCAATATTAAGAAGACACCAAGCGGTCTCTGTTCCATCATTCACTTGGCATGTTTTGCTGCTGCTGCTGCTGCTGCTGTTGCTGCTGCTGTTGCTGTTGTTCTTGTT
>Ga0123353_10009065_pt1 | contig 13679 bp, 9 predicted proteins | sample TergutLab28metaG_3_FD_92763 | JGI IMG/M metagenome (GOLD analysis project Ga0123353, IMG submission 92763) | Labiotermes labralis P3 segment gut microbial communities from Petit-Saut dam, French Guiana - Lab288 P3 | ecosystem: Host-associated > Arthropoda: Insects > Digestive system > Gut ... | reverse complement strand
AGTATATACCATGTTTAAAATATTCAGTATCTATATTTGTTGAATAAATATATAAAATGCAACTTTAGAGGTTAGCGGTGCGGTACGACCACTATAGTTGACATTAGGCGTCAAAAGGTTAATTACTAAGATAAATATACTGAGATGCAGGGTCAGCAAAACATAAAAATAAAGTCGGTATCGCTGTTCATACTGACGTTTTTCCCAAGACTAATTACGCTTACCGCAAATTTTAACGTGACAAATTTACGTATTGTTTTATGCCTAGCTCGTAGATGTGTGTGTAGTATGGTGCTTAATAATAAACAAAGATTATTTCCTTGTAGAGCAATAACCGACTGCTTTTCCTAACGGGCACAGTGCCCTCTGAGAGGTACGAAACGGGCCTTTATATAAGATTTATATTAATCTTAGCGCTAAAAGGGTTAAGTTAAAATTTAGTTGCCACTTCTTGTGTGTTTGATGTATTGGAACTTGTGAATACCGAAAGTAGTTAAACCTACCTTAAATGCAATAAACGAACTAACAAATTATCAAAGCAAACCAGTGGGAGGCCCAAAAGCGGAAAATCGCATGGACTACAGAAGTTCTCCGTCTGTAACGTGAAGAAGTCTTTCCAAATGCCAGCGCATGCACTGTATTGAGATCTCCTGGACACATGCAACGCTGCGTGTGAACTACCGAGGACCCGCCAGTTTTATTAATGGCTGTCGTCCCACATGACGTCATTACATGCATTCACTCACCTGCTCTGTGAACTCCGTGAGGTCTCGCAGGCTGATGTTGTATACGATGTTCCTGCAACAAAACCGGAAATCACAGGTTACAGAGAGCCACACTACAAACTCCTACACAGAATGATGAGTATATCTTGTCTCTCAATTCGCCTAGCTAACCAACAACTACAAAAACATTTTCCACTTTCCAAAAAGAAGATAAATCGTTAGAAACAAAAAAAGCTTCTGACTTAGGTTTTGTGGCGCTGTAAAAGACTTCCGTTTTCCATTGCTTTACATGGTAACATGCCTGTGTTCCACGGGCCATTTGCTCTCGGTTAATACGCCCGGTTTCATGCACATTCACAACTGAGATGCAAATATTTACACAAAACGTTTCGTCTCCATTGCCAGTGCTATGTGTGGTAGGCACTATTGCTAATCTTCCAGAACCCCCGCATAATTTTCCTTACACTTTGCCACGTCAAAGATCTGCTAAGCTCAAACCCAGACGGAAGTCCATAGTGATACAATCATAACCTTCATTACCAGTAGTGTTACTTGGACACAAAGGGCCTGAGACAGATTCATCAACTTCCAATTCACACAACGTATTTATCTGAAATCGAAATTAGTGCCGACACCCAGATATACCTCCGGTATGCCAAATGGCGACCTTGCAGAAGAACTCCTTCGCGCAAATTCTGCACGTCAGTCTAATATATTCCACAACAAAACACCTCGCCCAGCCCAACAATCAAACCGTCAGCGGGTTAGCGAAAAGAATCAAGTTCATAATTTTGCAGGATCGGGTACAGAAACTCTGTGTGAGATTTGGCGTTCTCACATTCTTGATTGTGGAGATTACTGTCTTCATGCGGAGACTGGCATCGATAAGTTGTCATTACAGCGGGATGAGTTCTCGGTCATTCGCTGCCAATCATTATTCCAATAACGATCAATAAACAGGGCCCATCTGACATCTCCGTCAGATGTTAGATCGACTCAACCAGTCATCAAATTACAAAATCTCGGGACACAAGGGGAGCTTTATCTGCAATTCGCAACCGCAAACAGAAATTAGTTTGATCAAAACATATTTCGCTGTGACAGTGCTTACTGAAAAGAAACCGACTGACTGCCTTCTTCCCTGTCGGCCTCAGAACCAAACTTAACTCATTATTTGTAAACTACTTGTTAGGGCGCCCGTCATGAAAATCTCTCAGTTGGTCAATAAATACTGCACTCTTACAAACCGCAAACATTCAGTAATACACTGACAAGAAAGCGCCACTATTCTGGACCAGTTCGAGTCCATTACACACAAAAGATACATTTCAGTATAATCTTATCCACTACAACTACATTGCCTAACTTTTCTCTTCCTTTCACGTTTCCATACTAAAATTTTCTAAGCGTTTCATATTTCCCTTACGTGTCAGACTCATGTCAACCTCTTTGAATGTTAACCTCAATACAATCATTTAAGAGTACCAACTACAAGCTTCTAAATTATGCATATTTTTCCCATCATCCTGCTACGCTCTCTTTGCACGGTATTTCGTTACCTTTCTGCATGGACACAAACCAAGTTTCTTCACATACTTCAAGTTCTACAGACTCTCCTTAAAATTCCTTTGCTGTTTCGGCTGCGTTTACAAAGCCAAGAATCGCTATTCTCGTTGCGTGGTTGTTCTGCCTGAAACAGGAATATTAACTCTACAGATTATTAAAACTTCCAGCTTTGGGAAATCAATGTCGCATATTTCAACGTGCTGTTACAGCCAGCTCGCTCTAGTGTGCGGATAAGTAAAACTTCGCTACCTTCTCCCTTACCCCCTCCCCCTCCGGCCTTCTCATCGTCGACCGCTAAGATAGCTAAAAGGGAGTAGTAGAAACTAGTACAAGTATCGCCGAAGTTCCTCGTCATTGTCCGAAAACAATGACATGGGCACTGCCGGGGTGAATTCCATCTGTAGCTACAGTTTACTTTAGCCACAGTCCGGAAGATAAGTCTATTGTTCAATTCATTTCCAGGCTTCTCTAATCAGAACACGAGTTCCCATTGTGTGCTCTGATTTTAGACAGTTACCAATGGCCACTACTGCGGGATTTGGACAGATCTACTTTGTCTCAAGACTGCTCCGGTGATGAGCACAGGTGTGCTGTATGAACCATGTACAACGTGCAGGGAAAGTTGGCAAGCATTCCTGTCTCAGTGTCGAGATATATGAAAGGTACGGAATATGGAAGGCTCTGACGAAGACGGTAACAAACTGTCGGGTTATATAGAGGCACTGACTTTCTTGAATAAGTGATGGGAAGCACCAGCTTCAGACGAAGGACACTTCCCCGTGCTCGTGGTTGGTTAGCAAGTAAGCAAGTAGGAAAGTACACAAGTAAGTAAGTTTGTCATTGGTTAAAAAGTTAGTACGTTAGTTATAAAGTTCATTGGTCAGTAAGCCAGTCAGAAAACGACTGCCGTCACAGCGGCTGTGCGACCCAAGTAGCATTTTTCCTCCTCGCACACTGGAATTGCAATTTCGAATCCAGTTCGGGGCATGCACGTACATCCGCACCTATCTCGCGTACTGCCCTGTGCGGATGCACGGGCCAGATAAAGAAGCAGAAAGAGTAGACAGGGAGACACTTAGAGGAAATGAACCTCGATCATCCAAATGCAGTCTGATGGTTGGCATACACCATTCTAAAGCGTTCATAAATAATTAACAGGAACTAATTATCGGAAATGTATGGTTTTCATGCGGTGTAGATGACAATTCCGTTCTCTTTGGACACGACTATGCGTAAATGCGCAATAGGACTCTCCTAGGAGCTACTGACCCCTGAAGAAGAAGGAACTATGTTCCTTCGAAACGTCAGTATCTGATTACCCACTGACGCAGGGTAATATCCCAAAAGAATGGAACCTTCTACAGCGACACAACGCCACGGAGCAGACGCAGAAGCTAACAGTAAATCAACTGTTCAATAAATCCACGTCTATTTTGGAACTCGTATGTTCATTACCGTTATCACAATAGCCCGCTTGGTAGAGCAGAATGACGCGAAATCTCAACATTAAACCAAACTGCATTTGAATTTGCTGGACCGCTATCGCGAGAATGTTTTTCTCTAGGGTATGTTACAATATATTTAGTCAATTTCATTTTTATATCCATGTGATTGATATAGTCCCTCTGTCTTCCCCCCCCCCCCAAAAAAATAAAAAACAGAAAGAGAGCGAGTAATGGATGTTTCAATTAACAATATTCATCAGTTGCTTTTGATGGGATAATAAATGGAACCTGAGGGGCAGTTTCGAGCCAGATGACATCATTTCGCCCTGGCAATACTAACAGATCATGCTGTGATAAATGAACGTCCTGATAAGCACGTTGTATTTCCAAACACACATGTACGCTGCGGTCCAGTGCTGCTTCCATTACAGCAAGGGACGGCACCTATGGTGCGAATTCCACTGGGAATGCCGTAATATGCGAACTTCGTGTCCCACTGACACTCACATATCGCAACATGTAAAAACACCACAACAAACATAAACATGACATACATGGAGGTTCTGAAACACGATAGGGAAGACAGTCAGGCCACAGGTAAAAAGGACGAAGTTTTGAATTGTCATGCACTTCGAAAACGTTTAGCAAATTATACACGATCTTTCTTGAAAAGTTTACAGTTACTCAGCTGGTTGAGAAGTATGTTTTATGGAAATTTGGGCACAAAATTCCTCCACTGGACACCCTGCACCACTTCGACCCAGATTGCATTTCGCATTTTATTTCTTCAAGTTTCATTTTCCTACGTCGGAGTCCACCTACAAAAATACCAGAAACAACTTTAACGAGAGTATTAAGATAGATAAAGGGGACAGCGAGGGACGACCATGTCAGGGTCCAAGACACGAAAGAAACAGGCAATCTGGAAAACAGAGAAAGGGAAGAATGGATATGCCACGTACCACAAATGGCACCCGACCGGATTGAACAAACAGTGACAGAGAACTCAGAAGTAAAAACAAGTTCATGGATATTTCGAGCCTTGAAGAGGAGACCACCGTGTTGTCTCGAAACGTCAGGTATCAAACACCCAGTAAAGTGAAGTCACATCCCAGAAGAACGGAAACCTGAAGTTTTGAAACACCTCACACAAGATAGCGAGATTCACGGCCCAGTAAAACGTTCTCAGGCAGATATTCGCGTCATGGCGAGAAAGCTCTCCGACGTTTCATTGAAATCTGTCGCCGCCAAAGCTTCAACACACATATGGTCAGTACATCTTCAAATACAGTCAGAAACTCCGCTGCACAAAAGCTGAATAAGTACATATAAGTATTACATTGTGTGTGTGTGTGTGTATAGAAGTAGGCTGAAAGTGCTAAATTACTGGAACTTAGATATAGTATCAACATCTACAAACGCATGTCAGTATATGACAGTACACCATACACACCTTGTACCTCCTAAATGTTTCAGCCACTCATGTGGCCAACTCCAGGAAGGTGCATTATGTATGTATGTCGGCTTCAAAACGTCGTTCTACGCTGTCCGACACCTAGACTCCACTGCTTCCTATCTTCCCACTGACCTTCACTTAGGTTTCTTTCACGGCCTTCCTTATACCTTCCGTCCAGTTTTTCTTCGGTCTTCCTCGTGCTCTCTTTTGTTTCGGCATCCACTTCAATGCTATTTTGGGTAATCTTCCTTCTGCCATTTTTTGGACATGGCCGTACCATGCAAGTTGGTTCTGTTCAATTTCTATTATAATTGGTTCCTCTAATCCAATTTGTTGGGAGGTGCATTATACGGGATGGAAATAAAGATATATTACAGAATGTTTTGAAACAATGCACAAATATGAAATATCGCATTTTAAAAATAATGCATGGTTTCATATATATATATATATATCAAACATTAAAACCTACGTAATATATCGATGTATCTATCCTTTGCAATGCACCTCGCTGAAGATGGCCAAAGAAGTCGCAGAAACGTGTAGAAGGTATACGGTGTGTATAATATACTTTCATTAACTTGTGTGCTTTTGTTTGTTATGATATCACATCTCACTGCTCAAACACGGTCATGGATCATTTAAATTACTGTGTACTGTTACGATGAGAACAACTGCGGTTGGCCGTTACTATCCACATCTGGCGTCTGAGATACTTCGGTTGTACTCAGCTCATGTATACAAATAAACCAGCGGTTGCCGCACCACGATGTCCACGTCCGCTTCGAGTGACGCTCTAATGGCATCGCGATCATTTCTGCTGTAGCCTTCGGATCACCAATGCGGTAACACACTGTGCTATTTTATATACGATTTAGGCCTACTTTTATATGTGTAATTACGTGTACGTTCTGTTTAGAAAAGGAACATGCAACTTAGGCTGTGACGAGTGTTGCAAGAGGCTTCGGTTCCAGCCACATTTACTTCACACTTCCAACAGCTGAGTTTTATCATAAGGTTTACCACCACCAACCCCATTCATGTTCGAAAATCGTTTGGCACCTAACTGCATATTATTCATTTAGAGTCCACAAAAATCGGTCGATTGGTTCAAAAGTTATTTGGGACTGGACGGGTGGCATTGACACGAAGCCATAAACTTGCCCTTTTCGTATTAAACCCCCTTATATAGTGAATAAATTTTAAGTGGCATTTAAAAAAGTAGGCTCGTACCTCCCAGAAAATATTACGAAGACACAACCGTGTTTTTAAAAATAACTGTTGTTCAGAACAGAAAGGGACCCACAAATTAAACTGTGTGGGCCCAAATGCTGCGCCATTTTGACGTTAAAATGCGATAGTATAGCCACGCGGTACCGACGCTCACAATCATTCTATAGCAGCCCAACCGCATGTAAAGAGACACGGCGGACCCACAGATCAGTGCAGCAATATCCGCACAGCTGCAGTGCGAGTATGACAAAGGGTAGACTTGCTTCAGATTCTGAAATTGTGAGTACTGCAGGTACGAAACAGACCTGCACTGAACCACTTTCGACGTTCAGGTCATGGGTTTCACTTGGCAGGGTGAAATAAAAGGACACAGGAGCATAACATACCGTCGCCAGAGGTCTTAGGCATTCCATATCCACTTTTTTAAATAATATCTTGTTATGGATACTACCAAGTTCCAAAGTCAAAAGGTAAAGCGTCACGGTTTAATTTTGAAAATTCAGTGAAGAAGCCACACGACAGTCATTCCTAATTTTGTGTATAAAAGCACATCCTTATCTAGCTCTCTTTGGCTGCATTAACATGCGCCATTCAGAATACTACACTTGCCTGCTCCTGGTGGTAAGGAATAACAATTCCTTCTTTCTTCGTTTCTTTCTTTCTTAGTCTCGTCTCTTCTACCTACTCATTGTACATGTAGAGGGTTACTGTTCCACACGATCACACTTAGACCACATTCGGTAGGACTTCTCTGGACAAGGGAGACCTCTACAAGAATCAAAGTTAACCAAACAAAATGACGGCTCTAGCTGGTTAAGGGAAGAGTACTTTTACAAATATTGTGTTCTGTTGTTAAACTGAATTCCCTGTACACTACTGAAAGTAAAATGTAATTATCTCAAACTGCCGCAGCAGCGCAGTACCAATGCGTTAACTTACTGCAAACAAAAAGAGAACAAATGTACTTGAACAAGAGATCCATGCTATGCTGGTTCGTTTCTGCACCTATAATTTGCTAACATTCCAAAAACAAAGTAAAGAAACTCGTGCTGACGGTTCTGTTCTCCCTAGATTTTGGTACTTTTAGAAACTGAAGTTATTTCATCCTACAAAATGTATTATTTTGTAGGCTCAGGCCCTTTTACTAGCACTAATTTTGTTTACAGCACCTCCGGACAGGATGAAGATACCGTATGTTTTGTACCGTCCTCGCACCGAAGTGTGGGACTTCAAAACAGGACACAACATTTCAGCGAACTCAAGTCGCGGGACTATTCTGACATTGCCTACGTGTGATGCAGGTTATGAAAATGCTGTTACTGACGGGTAAAACACGTCAATCACACTCTGAAGCTGGCGGTTTCTTACATTATCCATATTATCTGGATTTTCTCATCTTCTTCATGTTTCGTACTCATCACGTGCTGTGTATTACACTTCGCAACACAAATGAACGTGCATATTTGCGAGTGCAATGAGCTTTCGAATGTACCGTTATTTTCCTGAGTACAAGGGACGGCAATTACTCAAAAATGTCTTTACACGTACTGGCCACCTTCTATCGCGTCTGAAAAGGATGAACCTGCTCCCATCCGTTGTTCGTGATTCCATCTACCTGGAGTTTAAATGCCAGTTGACAGCTTGGGACGATGCTCTTCCAACTTCTCGCGGTCAACTGTCACAATACAGAACAAGTAGCCTTACACCTACCATTAGCTACTGGAAATATTAATACCTACATTCAGGACACAGGTCTTTCGGGTCGTTCCGCGTGTTAGCAGGTTTCAAGTCTTCACACCTGCTAACACGCGGAACAAAAAGCTGCGGAAACCTCAAATTCGCAGTCGACACTTCTCTCATTTAACGCGATTACACAATAGAGGAGAGTGTGTATTTGTATTCGACCAATTAATTAATAACCTTCTAGATATTTTATAAACATTTTTAGCTACATTTGAACACATTTAGAACAATCTGAACAGTGCAATTAATGCTCCTAAATTTCAATTATTGAAAAAAATAATTCCTAATTTCTTCGCGGACCATCAGGCGACCGTCCGCATACCACTGGTGCTACGCATACCCTCGTGTGAGAAGCATCGGTTTAGGAGACTGTGCTAAACACACTAACCCAACAGATGACGATGGGGGGGGGGGGGGGGCAAAAAATTATAAAAAAACAAAAAAAAAATGTCCCAAATATCCCCAAAACATTTACGTGTAGTTAAGGTTAGTGCAATATCTACGACAAAGACAGTCAATACACATATGTACATCTTCGGATTAGATGTGACGTCATGAGCGACTGTTGAACGGAAGTCGTCGTTATTATCAACCCCCGCGCCTGTTGAAAGAGCGGCGACCTCGTAACGAATGTTCATGTCCTGCAACTCTCCGTCACCATTCACCTCGTCAGACAGGTCACCAATAAAACTGAATGAAACAGACCCTGCTTGATACTATAAACGTAATCATTCATCTCTCTGTGCAAGATCTGACGTCTCCATTAACGTCCACAGTTTAAACAAACTTAAGCCTACCGCGCTGAGAAACTCTGAAGGGTATAGGGTTGAGCCGCACAGTAATTTTGAAATTGATAGTAAAGATAGATGATGCTGGAAGCTGGGCGGGCGGACAGACAATGCGTGCGAGCGGGGTGGAAGCTCATCTCGGCAGTTGGCCCCGAGCCAGCTCGCCGCTCCACCGGTCACAAAGAATCGCATGATGGACGCGAGAGCGTTCTTCCTCCTCAGCTCCTTTCTTCTACGTTCAGAGGTCTACATCCAACCTCCATACTATAAATCTTCAATCGAAAAGAAGATGGAAAAAGTGGGAGGCATACGTGAACGCTCGCAACAGAGAGTTTGAGGAATCCATACACGAAGGAATAGGGCGACAAGGAAAGTAACCTACGAAGATGGAGAAATGGAAGACAGAGAAATCATCTTAAAAGTTCAGGAGACAGAAAATGCGTGGAATAGAAGACAAGAAAGAGCCAAAAGTGAGAAAAAAGATGAAAAGGATAATATGAACACAAGAGCACAACTGAGTTAAATTTATACAAAGTACGAGACGTTAGAGGATGGAATGACGAGGAGGAAGAGAAAAACTTTTAGACATCCGAACCACTGAAAGACAGCCGCGATTATGAGACAAATTGGAAGCTCATAACAGGCAGAAACTGCGAAATAGGAATAAGACAACATGAAAACGAAGCTTTCTTCATCGTCGCTGGCTAATCACCACGCCGTGAAATTACATGTGTTTTATTTATTAATTAGTTTATCACCGACAGACACAATCGCGCATTTGTTATGTAACGATAACCTACGTAAAGACTACATGTATCGGTCCTAATGGACCACCATCAGACTGTAAACAAGAATTTTAACAAAGAACGTAAGAGTGCCAGAACCATATAACTATGTACTTCTCGTTAGATCCTACCTTTTTTTTTAACAATGTATGAATTGTTTATGAATGCCTTTTTAGTGGCTTGGCTTATTAACGTTGCGATTTTTTTAATTTTCTTATTCTAAATCCACTTAAAAAGATATTCATATACGAATTGGACGTGCAGGTGACCGTGCATCACGATAAATTCTTATAATAAAACAAACTATATGCACTAATTTCTCTAATTTATTTTTGGAATAAAACTCTACATGTTTCGGACAGTTCCTCTCCCCATCATCAGTTTTTCACTGTACACACAGCAATGGTATATGTCATACAGGTTTGCTGACAGCTTACGAGCAAGCTGTTCATCTGGTTGGTTTTATTATGAGAATATTCATATAAAAAACGGTAAAGTTTTCCCGTTACAGGCCCGGTGTGGCCCAGAGGGTGGGTAGAGGTATAGCTCTACTGTTCCATGACCGCGGCACTAGAAGGGTGTGGGTGGTCAGCAGCACGCCGGGATAGACCCGGTACCCATTACGAATATTCATACACGTTGTCAAATTAAAAAAAAAAGTGAGATCTACATTTTTAGTGCATATGATTTTTATATTTGTTTTTCTTACAAAGTTTATATCCAGCCTGATCATGGTACGGTAGGGCCGAAACATGTATACCTGCACACAGCTTACAGTATTACTATAAACGTATAATTGTGTCTGCCGGTTATAAAGCAATTAATTAATAAATACATATCTAAAACATAACGACATCGTAGTCAATACAGCGACTAGCTACGGGCTTGGGTGTCCGGGGATCGAATCCCGGGGGGGGGGCGAGATTTTCTGTACCCGTCCAGACCTGTCCCCGAGGTCCGCCCAGCCTCCTGTACAGTGGGTACCAGGCCTTTCCCGGGGGGAAAAGAAGCCGGCGCGTTGTGCTGACCACCCACCACCTCCTAATGCCGAAGGTGGAACGGGTTGGAACTGTACCTCCGTTGTACTCCCCCACGCGCCGCCATAGGCATGTCACTGGGTAGCCGTTACCTTTACTGACACAACGGCACATCTGCTGTTAATTTCACATGCTCTTAACCTCGAACATAGTTCCGGTTCGTTCGTACATGAACACAGACATCCGTTAACCACCAGAATGGAGGACGTGTGCACTCAGACATTATTTCTTAAAGTCGTGAATGGATAAAACCCTGGCTCCGTCATGAATCGAACCCTGATAGTCTAGCCATAGACTGTTCTAACCGAGATCCAAGCCAGTTTGTGTCAACAGATATTTTTGCGTCTATATGAAGGTACCAGCATACAACACTCGATTCCAGCTACAAAATCGAACATCCAATTCAAAACCCCCACGGATATATGTCGATACTCGTGAATCGCAGTGTCTCTGTCTCTGGGCATATTCGGTGAAGCAATCAGATAATTAAATGGAAACAGTGACCCAAGTGTTCGTATAGGACCGCAGGACGACGGGACTATAGCCCACTCTTATTATAATACTCAGTATAACACTGTACAAAACATTGCCACTTCTGAACATGATGACAGCGTACAAATATGAAAATGTCCGTCTCTGAGTGGAATCTGAGCACCACGTCACGAAGCGGAGGTACAGCTCCACCCAAACTTCATCGAGGTATAGTGAACCCTATGTTGGCCACCGCCGGTTCCATTTCAAGCTGCTCAACTTACACGGGTGACCAAATTACGGAAATATGCGTCACTGTGGAACACGAACCGTGTTGTTACCAGATGTGCAAATGTGCTGCACAGAATGCAGAGACAGGAGGTCGAATTGGAGAGCGACTACTACATAATTCTGTCTATGTATAGGGACTTAAAGTACAGTAATGGACCAGTTGCCACCAGGAAGTTTCAATGTTTTTGTCCGCACTTGTGAAAAGAATGGGGGCTCATCAGACAAGACTTAGTGGCGCTAATGAATGAGAATTCTGAACCACGTACAGTACGACACAAAAACACACCAACATTTATGTCGGCCAACATAAGGAGGTGCGAAATGTGCAACTGTGGCCAAGATTAGAGATAAACGAGTGGCCACGTTACGGATTAATGTACATGTATAATATCACAGGCATTTGCCAGTTCTGTAAAAGTGTGGCCAACTGCGACAAATGGCCGGTTTACAAGGGGGGGGCCAACATCGTAATTTTCACTGTACTAGTTGGAGGTGCCCGATCTACTCTGCCTCCATGGGAAAAATCTGCGGTACCCATCATACAGGAAACTGAGAGGGGCCCTGAAACTGTGGGAATTTGGTGACGAAGAAAAATAAAAGATCCGTGTCTTCTGGGATGTTACGCCATGTTTACCAGTCGACATGGCGTAACATCCCAGAAGACACGAATCTTCAACAACACCACTTGCAGAACCTCACACGTCGCAAAACAGTAACACTGCCGTTGCCGGCATTCAAATTCCCTTGGCCCACCCGGTAAGACGGTCACTATAGTGACTGAGCTACCCCACCCAGCTATGCCCAGCTACACAGCCCACATTTTCCGTATTTTGCAATAACACGTGCGAAATACGCTCGTTTTGACTACATCGTGCGCGCTGATAAAAACACATGAGCCAGCAAGATGAGCACGCACAGGTTTGTTGTGGCAGAAGCATACTGCCGGGTACTTCTATTTGCACGCAAGATATGAATGAGCATAGGTCCACTACCGAAGGAACACCTTGAAGTAACATTACCTACACGATAACGAGCTATCATTAACCAACAAAACATCGTATGGTCGTTCACGTGACAGGCCTGTTACGTCTGGGTCTGCTGGCATTCAATAAATCAGGGTTGACCAACATGCGGCCCGAGTATTTGCAGCCCACGGGTCTCCTGAACAGTTTAATTTATACAGTTTAACAAATAATATAATACGATCTACAGAAATAATATGGAAATTTCATTAGCAGAGGAAAAGTTTACAAAATACAACTCGTAACTATTAAAAACAGCACACAATAAAGCAATCATACTTTGTGTTTTATCGACTTTAGTACGGCCCACTATCTTGTCATTCAACCGTACTTTTGGCGTAATTTACTGTTTGCAGACAACGGCCGTTGTAGTGAATTCAATCCCCACTTTCGTCACACACACACACACACACAAGTGCGGCTCTCAGGCGAGTCCTTAAGGAATTATGTGGCCCTCCTGTGGGTTGAACTTGGCCCGCCTTGCAATAAGCGATCTCTAAAAAGGGTCATCACAGTTCTCTTCAAAACTGTGACACAATGCAAAATATTTGTGTCCGGATATGGGATCATTTTATTCGGATAATATGAACTAACCTCCTTTACGTTACCACAAATTTTGTCGATCTACATTATTGCTATTGGATAATCAGTTGTTCACACATCATGGCAGCGTACTCCAGCAACTTCCGCTTCTCTGCTGACCACAGTCCTCTCTGTCATGCACAATTTACAGGCACAGCACTCCTTCCACGCAACCAGAACAGAGCACACACGTATGCTATGGAGTACACATGGCTGCCGAATCATATGCCACATTTTGATTTCGTAAATACAGAGTTGTAACTTGTGGACGAAGGGGGGCAAATGCCCCCCCCCCCAATATTTTTTCTACCTCAGTATAGATTTTTGGGCTAATGAGTTGAAGAGGCTAATAAAAAATGGGGTGAGAGTCAGGCGAAAGTGGTGTATGTATATTAAGGGCCGGTTCAAATCACCCCCCCCCCCCCCCTTTCTCCACCCTTTTTTAAATTCTTTTTTTTTTTTCCCCTCTTCCTTTTTTCCCCCCCCCCCCCCTCCCATCCACCAACTTACCCCCACCCCCTCCCCCCCCCACCCT
>Ga0123353_10009063_pt1 | contig 13679 bp, 12 predicted proteins | sample TergutLab28metaG_3_FD_92763 | JGI IMG/M metagenome (GOLD analysis project Ga0123353, IMG submission 92763) | Labiotermes labralis P3 segment gut microbial communities from Petit-Saut dam, French Guiana - Lab288 P3 | ecosystem: Host-associated > Arthropoda: Insects > Digestive system > Gut ... | reverse complement strand
ATATTTTTCATAACTGCCGCTGGTCGAGATAAAATGCGTGCCCTGAAGCGTAAATGTACCGACGGTTTCGTTAGGTCCGCCTTTGGGGTCGCGAAGGGCGATTTGAAAAGGCTTGCCCCAGGGCTTTTGCCCGTAGGTTAGAATGTTCCCGCCCAGGTTAACAACTGCTGCTTTGCAGTTGCCCCGCAATATACGCAGGGCCTCGTCACAGGCCGCGCCTTTGCCGTAAGCGCCCAGGTCAATCTCACGCCGCTCCAGCGCCTGTTCGATTTCCTCCTGCGTGGGCAGATAAGGCTCGCCATTGACATTCCACAGCTTTACGATTGCGCCGAGCCAGGGATCAAACGCTCCACCGCTTGCTTCCATGATTTCCAGAGCTAACGCAGGGGCCTTTGTTGCACTGAGCAGGTCCGCTTCAAGCCGCTCTATTGCTTCTTTTGTACGATCGCTGGCAGCGGAGGGACGGACGATGCGCGGTTTTTCCCATATAATCTGCGTCAGTACGCTGCCCATCGCAAAACCTGTGTATTCCGTCTGTTTTGACACGGCATACCAGCTTAGGAGCGCGATAATTGCAGCTATAGCCACGGAGAGAAGCAAAATGTTCCGTTTCATTTCCCCTCGCTCCCGTTCCCCAAAATAATTTCATGGATGCGGCCTTTGTTACGCAAAAGAGTGTCCGATCGCTCTTGTTGCCCGAAAATTTGCGTTCCGTTTGGATTGCCCCCCGCGACGTAGATCAGGGGGGTTGCGCGGGTCACCTGCTTTGCTAGATGTTAGATATTAGATATTAGATGTTAGATGCTTGACTTCAGCCTCCCCCCGGGAAAAGCGGGAACAGCGCGAGGGTGTCGCCCGGTTGGAGCACGCGCCCGCCCGTGGCGTATGCGTTTTGGCACAAAAACAAAACAAACCGTTTGACTTTCCTGTCGTTCACGGCTTACTCCTGCAAGGTAGTATAACATAATTTGAATCGCGCGTCAAGAAGGAAATCCAAGAATTTACGTGAATCAAATCTTCCGCGTGATAATCGGGAGCGCTTCTTTTCTCTTTTTGCCCCCCTCTTCCGCGGGCCTGGCAAATCGGGAAATCATATGGAACTTCTCCTGCCTAGCGGTGCAGCCCCATGAGCTTGAGCGCCTCGGCGGCGGCGGCCTGCTCTGCCAGCTTTTTGCTGCGCCCGCGCCCCTGGCCCAGCACGTTGGAATGCAGGCGCACCTCCACCACAAAGGTTTTGTCGTGGTCCGGGCCGGTTTCGTCCACCAGCACGTAGTCCACGGATTCCTCGGGGCTGCGCTGGACGATCTGCTGCAGCTCGGTCTTGCAGTCCTCCACGGCGGGCGGCGCGTCCTCCTGTAGGAAGCGCCGCACGAATGCCCGGCAGGGCTCCATGCCGCCGTCGAGATACATGGCCGCCAGCAGGGCCTCAAAGGCGTCGGCCACCATGGAGGGGCGGTTCGCGCCGCCCATGGCCGCCTCTCCTCTACCCAGCAGCAGCGCCTTGCCCAGGTGTATCGTTTGCGCGTAGGCGAACAGGGCGGGCTCGCACACCGCCGCCGCGCGCAGCTTGGTCAGCGCGCCCTCGGGCTTGCCCGGGCACGCGGCGTAGAAATACTCCGCCGCCAGGAAGCCCAGGACCGAATCCCCCAGGAACTCCAGGCGCTCGTTGCTGCCGTGGGGGAGCTTGCGCTCGTTGGCGTAGGAGGAGTGGGTTAACGCCCGCTGGAGCAGGGCTTCGTCGTTGAAAGTGTAGCCGATGGATTGTTGCAGTTGTTCGAACATATTCGATGCTCCTACTTAATTATTCAACCGGGATTGTGTCGCACGAAGTACGTCGCTGCGCGATACTCCCTCATACTGCTCCGTCTCCTGCGGGAGCCGTGGGGCAGAGCTCCCTCACGGAGGCAATGTCAACAACTTAAGGTCAGGGCTCATGTAGGGGCGGCAATCTGCCGCCCGCGCAGCCTAATACCAATCCGCTGCTGCGTGTGTGTTGGTTTCGTGCGGGCGGCAAGAATGCCGCCCCTACAGGCCCTGCGCAAGCAATGTTTCCTCCATCGCTTTTATAGCCCTTGCGCCAAGCGCTTCGTAGCGCGCCCGCTTGTCCCGGATGCGTTCGTCCAGGGCCGGCAGCAGCCCGAAATTCGCCCCCATGGGCTGGAAATCCCGCACGCCTTCGTCGCTGACATGGCGGCTGAGGGCACCCAGCATGGTCACGGGCGGAAGTTTGAGCGGCGGCAGGTTCTGTATGGCCCGGGCGGCGCCGCGGCCGGCCAGGATGCCGGATGCGGCGGACTCCATGTAGCCCTCTACGCCGGTGATCTGCCCGGCAAACCAGAGGCCGGAGCGCAGGCGGCAGGAAAAATCCTCCCGCAGCAGGCGCGGGGAATCCAGGAAGGTGTTGCGGTGCATCACGCCATAGCGCGCGAATTCGGCGGATTGCAACGCGGGGATCATCCCGAACACGCGTTTTTGCTCGCCGAATTTTAGATTCGTCTGAAAGCCCACCAGGTTGTACAGCGTGCCTTCCGTGTTTTCGCGGCGCAGTTGAAGCACCGCCCAGGGCCGGTGGCCCGTGCGCGGGTCGCGCAGGCCCACGGGCTTCATGGGGCCGTAACGGATGGCGTCGCGCCCACGGGAAGCCAGAATTTCGATGGGCATGCAGCCTTCGTATACCCACCCCACAGAGCCTGCGGACTCCGCGGGGGCGTCAAAATGATGTGTTTGCGCGCGCTCGGCTGTGAGAAGCGCGGCCTCGAAGGCCTCATACTGCTCTTTATTTAGAGGGCAGTTGAGGTAGTCGTTTTCCCCGCCGCGTTCATACCGCGAGGAAAAAAAGGCGTGGTCCATGTTGATGCTTTCGGCGGTGACGATGGGGGCGGCGGCGTCGTAGAAGTGCAGGCCCGCGCCGCACAGGCGCTGGATATCGGCGGCCAGGGCGTCCGAGGCCAGTGGCCCGGCGGCGATGATTGTGACGCCCTCTTCGGGGATGCGCGTGATTTCCCCGCGGCGCAGCTCAATGAGGGGATTTTCTTCAACGCGGCGGGTGATCTCCCGGGAGAAGGCGTCCCGGTCCACGGCGAGAGCCCCACCGGCGGGCACGCGCGTGCGCTTGGCTGCTTCTATGCAGAGGGAGCCCAAGAGCGCCATCTCGGCCTTGAGCGTGCCGGCGGCGCTGCCGGGGCGCTCGGCCTTGAAGGAGTTTGAGCACACGAGCTCCGCCAGATCGCCGGTTTTGTGGGCAGGGGTGAGGCGCGCGGGTCTCATTTCGTAAAGCGCGCAGGGGATGCCCGCCCGGGCCAGCTGCCAGGCCGCCTCCGCCCCCGCCAGGCCGCCGCCGATCACGCGAACCAAAGCCTTCCCCCCTTTGCACGCCAAAGTATACCACAAATTTTTCCGAAAAGCAAGCGAAAAGCCAGACGGAGCAAAAAACCCTTGACATTTCTCCGGAAATCATGTATGCTATATCCATCAAATTTTGAAAGGATGAATTGGTTATGTTGGGTCTGGGTACTTGGGAGTTCCACGTGGATACGATGTTCTACCGCGGCAAGGTGCTGCTCATTGTGAAGGAGAAAGACGGCGAATACGATATGGACATCGATATCGTGGGCATGGACAGCACGCCCCCCTTCGCCGTGATCAGCATGGGCGTTGAGGGCAACACCATCAGCGGCGTCGCGCAGACCGACCTGCTCAAGGGCAAGGACATCCCCTATTCCATGACTTTCGACGGCGACACGGCCGCCGGCTTTTTGAAGGTGCCCTTCATGGGCAAGATCAAGCTGAAGGACGGCAAGAAGATCGCGTAGGGGCTTACATCAAAATAAAGCATGGCCGAAAAGAATGGGAGTTCTTTTCGGCCATGTGGGTTTTTAGGGGGATGTCGCTGCGCGATGCATCCTCTACTTTTGCGCTGCTAAGGCACGCAAAAGTCACCGCGCCACGGTTTGAAAAGGGGCAAGTTGTTGTTTGCTGCGACAGCTCCTTCCACGGGAAGAAGCCGCTCAAGATACGATAGAGGGAGGCTGGGCTATGATGTTAAGCTTTTGCTGTAGGGGCGGCGTGCCAGCCGCCCGTATACGGTCCAAGATAGGGCGGGCGGCTTGCTAGCCGCCCCTACAGGCAGTACGCAGCCGCAATCGCGCCTTTTACAGGGTCGATGCCCTCATCGACCCGCAATAGTACCGTCAATACGATCGTCTAAAAGAGCATATAATTACAGCATCATGCCGCCCCATTCGATGGCGGCGAAGCCTTTGCGCTGGAAAGGCTTGAGGTTTTGCGGGGAAATGCGCTCGCTGCCCGACGCTGCCCTGGCCACCATGAACACCCGCAGCAGCGAATCCGGCGCGGGCGTGATCGTGAGGGGGAAGCGGGCGTCGTAATACGCGCCGGAAAAGTGGATCAGGGTATACTCATTGACGCTGAGCAGCGGCAGCCAGTACTCGAGGAATTCGGCCGCCTCCGCTTCGTTCAGGCCGAGGAACAGGAGCTTTTCTTCGAGGAAGCCCGCCAGGTCATTACGCGCGACGACGAAGCCCTCGGTCAGTTTGGGCCAGGGGGTTTCCAGCGCGGCCTCCCAGAAGAGGTAGGGGTATTCCCCGCCGCCGATGAGATCGGTCAGCGCGCCGCCCGGCCGCGCAAGCACGCGCCAGCCGCCGTTGTAGTCCGGGATGGTTTCGATAAAGCGCGCGTCGCGCGTCTGCACGGCGACGGCAACCTCTACGGGCTGCTCGGGGTAGAGGTAGATCACGGGTTTTCTGACGGGAGGGGGGTTGTCCGGGTCAAAAGGCTCGTCTGGGTCGCAGGCGTCGCGGAGCCCGAGCCAGACCAGGAAATTGTGCCAGGCGGTTTGGACGCGCTCCCACAGGGACTTGATCCAGCCGCCGAACCCGCCTTCGCCCGCGGCGAACGCGGGGATCGCCAGGGCAAGCGCCAGGGCAAGCGCCAGCAACAGGGCCAGCAGTTTCCTTGCGTGTTTCATGGGGATGCTCCTTTCGTGATTTTGATTTGATGATTGCAAAGATGATTGTGGTGTTTTGTGGTTGTGGGCGGCGTGCCTACGGTCCAATGATAGGGCGGGCGGCTTGCCAGCCGCCCCTACTCGTTCAGGATAGGGCGGGCGGCTTGCTAGCCGCCCCTACAGAGTTGTTCAATATACGAAGCTGTCGTAGGTGACCGTCACGGAGCTGGAGCCCTTGTTGTCCTTGTAGGATTGCAGGCCGTTGAGGACCTTGATCTCGTTGAGGTTGATGGTCTGGCGGAAGGTGGCCTTCAGCTCGGTGAGCCTGCCCTGGGCGTCGAGCTTGGCGGTGAACACCACCTGAGAGGTGCTCTCCGAGATGTCGATGGGCTCCACGTTGACAAAGGAGAAGGAGGTTTTCACCAGGGAGAAGACGTGACCCGCGTTCATATGGTCGTAGAGGCCGGGGCTGTTCGCGGCCAGGCTCAGCGGCCCCTTATCGATGGGGGAGCTGCCCGTGAGGCTGCCTCCCTTTTTCTGGCGGGTCTCGCCGTCCTTGACGGAAAGGGTGACGGTCCACTGCTGGCCGCCGCCGGACCAGGTGACGTCCTTCATATCGGCCATGGTGAACGCGCTGGCAGAGATCAGGCTGTTGGCGCTGCCCTTGCCGGCCGTGGAGGTGCGCAGGCCCTTGCCCAGCGCGGTGTTCAGCACGCCGGAGAGCTGCTGGCTGATCATTTCGGCGCCGACAAAGGGGATGTTGACGCTCTCCAGGAACCCCTGGTCGAAGGCCCAGTCCTGGGAGGTGATCAGGTGGCTTTTGGCGAAGCCCGCCTTGCCGCCGGTCACCTGCTGCACCGCGCTGTTGAAGGCGCGCAGGGCCTCCTCCTTGCTGCTGATGGAAATGGCGCCGCCCGCCGGCCTTGTCGTGGTTGTGGCGGAAGAGGAGCTCGAGGAGCTTTTGGTTGTGCTGGTTGTGCTTGCCGCCGTTGTGGTCCTGGTGGTGGCCGAGGCGTTCCCGCTGAGCACGGGGATATTCGTCTTAGTTGTGGACGCCGCGCCGCTTTCGTCCTGCGGGGACTCTTCGTCGGTGGGCTCCACGGGCTCGGTTTCGGTCTCCGGGAGGGTAGCGAAGGTCCAGAGATTTTCCGAGGTCTCTTCGGGTTCGGTCGCCAGCACCAGGGCGGACTCCTTTTTGCAGCCGGAGGCCAGCGCCGCGAGCAGCAGGATGGCGCAGGTAATCGCGAGGAACCGTTTCATCACTGTGTCTCCTTCAAAATCATTATATTTATCTAGCTTAAGTATAGCACAAAGAGAGAGTGAAATAATTCCAATTGAGAATATTGACAGGCGAAATTTTGGGAAAACAAAACTTCTCAGAAAATTTCCCTCTTGTTTTCTCCAGATAAATCGTGTATAATTGACTGAAGTTGATGTTGGAGGATTGTTACAATGGAGCAGACGGAGGCCCCGGAAGGGCAGCGGGAGTTCAGCCCCCCGCAGTGGCCTCAAAACGGGTTGCAAAGCGCCCAAAGCCCCTTCCATGGGTCTGACAGTCCCTTTCAGGGATTGCTGGGGAAATTTGTCCGTGTGCGGGTGACGCACGGGTTAGGCACGCCCTGCGGCGAGGGCGCTTACGGCGCGAACTTCGGCGAGCTGACAGCGCCGGCGATGGAGGCGCATGAGCGCCCGGACGGCGTATTCATCCTGGGACCGCGGCACCCCGTGCGCCTGTTCGATGGCCGCGTGGCCGCCCTGCTGTTCTGCAATGACGGCCGCCGCTACGCCGTGGCCGCGCCGCGCAACAGCCGCTACATCGTCGGGCAGATTTGCCGGGCGCTGCGCTTCGCCTTGGCCCCGGAGGACTACCGCATCCACTGCCTGTACGAGCGCTCCTGCGGGGCGGTGGTGTTTCACCGCGCGGACGGTATGCTGCGCTTTTTGCTGATCAAGAACCGCCGCAGCACCAGCTGGGGCTTCCCCAAGGGGCACGTGGAAAATTACGAAACCGCCGAGCAGACCGCCCGGCGGGAGGTGCGCGAGGAGACCGGCCTGCGCATCCGTTTGCTGCCCGGGTTCTCGTGCCAATCGGAGTACGTAATCTCCGGCATGATCGAGAAGAGCGTCACCATCTTCCTGGCCGAGGCCGGCGACAGGCGCATCACCGTGCAGGAAGCGGAGATCGAGGACTACCTGTGGGTGGACTACCACAAGGCCATGCGCATGCTGAAATTCGAGAACGACAGGAACACGCTGAGAAGGGCGTACGGGTTTTTGAAGAAGGTGAAGTGATAAGTACAGAAGTAAATCTGTAGGGGTGGCATTCTTTCCACCCGCATGAAAAACTTTTTATTTTCGGGTGGCATTCTCGCCGCCCGTGTGCTTTTATTGCGGGTGGCAAGAATGCCACCCCTACAGACAAATTTACTTTTCTGTAATAACATTTTATACTGCTCCGCGGCTAGAAACATAGCAGAATGCAAGCAAAAATTTCGATATATGATTTTTGCGCAGCATTGTGCGTGATGTTTCTTGTTGCGCAGTAGTATTAGGCGGGCGGCAGGTTGCCTCCCCTACAGGATTAAAACCTCCGCCGTCCACCCCTTCAACGCCTCCAGCGCCCCCAGCGCCCAGCGGGGGAATTTTTCTTTTTGGCAGGCATAGTGCAGGCAGACTTTTTGCGGCGCAATAACTTAAGCATTGCGGTAACTCCCGTCCAGTATCGCACCCCACCATTCCGGATTTTCCTTATACCAGCGCACGGTCTCGCGTATGCCGTGCTCGAAGGGGGTCTCGGGCAGCCAGCCCAGCGCGCCGTGGATTTTCGCCGGGTCGATGGCGTAGCGCAAATCGTGGCCCGCGCGGTCCTCCACGAAGGTGATGAGGCTCTCGGGCTTGTTTAGGTGCTCGAGGATGGTGCGCACCACGGTGAGGTTGTCGCGCTCATTGTGGCCGCCGATGTTGTAGACCTCCCCCGGCACGCCCCGCATCAGGATAACCTCAATGGCCCGGCAGTGATCCTCCACGTGCAGCCAGTCGCGCACGTTGAGCCCCGTGCCGTAGACCGGCAGGGGTTTGTCGTTCAGCGCGTTGAGGATCATCAGGGGGATGAGCTTCTCGGGGAACTGGAACCGCCCGTAGTTGTTGGAGCAGCGGGAGATCGTCACCGGCAGGCCGTAGGTGCGGAAATACGCCAGGGCGAGGAGGTCCGCCGCGGCCTTGGAGGCGGAGTAGGGGCTGGAGGCCTGGATGGGCGTGTCCTCGGTGAAGAACAGGTCCGGCCGGCCCAGGGGCAGGTCGCCGTAGACCTCGTCGGTGGATACCTGGTGGAAGCGCACGCCGCCGTGGTTCCGGCAGGCGTCCATGAGCGACTGGGCGCCCAGCACGTTGCTGCGCAGGAAGACGTCCGGGCGGGTGATGGAGTTGTCCACGTGGCTTTCCGCCGCGAAGTTCACCACGGCGTCGAACTGCTCCCGCTCGAACAGGGCGTCGACGCCCTCCCGGTCGGTGATGTCCATATGTACGAATTTCGTGTACAGATTTTTGCCCAGCAGCGGCTTGATGGTGCCCAGGTTGCCCGCGTAGGTCAGCGCGTCCAGCAGGACCAGGCTGTCCTCCGGGCGGTTCGCGCGCCAGTAAAAGCTGAAGTTGCTGCCGATAAACCCGGCGGCGCCGGTGATGAGAAGTTTCATGGCGGCCCCTCCTGTGTAGTGTCTAGTCAAAGTATATCACACATCCGGGCGCGATGCAAGGGTACGCAAATGTAAAATTTCCGTACCCCTGCATCGACATATTTTGTAATGGCCCCATTGCGTTCGCCGCTGTTTTTGCTCTCGGGCGGCTGGTGCGCCGCCCCTACAGCCAACAGTTTGCGCCAAAGCGGATAACCATGCTGGCGCTTTTAGACAATCATAGTGACTCTAAGTATTGTGTTTCGGCTCTTGACACAAAGCAACGCCCTACAGGGAATGGGCCGAAGGCCCTTGAATATTCCCGCAACTTTGAATAGAAATCCCCGGCCTCGGGCCGTTTCCCTGTAGGGCGTTGCTTTGCAGCGCCGAAAACATCACTACAATTGCCTAAAAGAGCAACCATATTTTGTAATGGCTCCATTGCGTTCGCCGCATTGGTGTTGAAAGCTTTAAGGATTTTTGAATTCCTTGACTTTTCTCCCTTTTTGGCGTATAATATAGAAAAAACCAGGAATTCGCAAAAGAGAGGGAGCGGCATGAAGAAGCACCGGATAGCCGGCGGCGTCATGATTCTGCTGGCAATGGCCTCCATGGCGATGGCCAGCCGCGAAGCCGTGCCGCGCACCGGCGACCCCACCGCCGCCGTGGAATTGCGGGCGGAAACCGAGCCGCCGGAGATCCACGGGGTGCGCGACCTGGTCGTAGGCCTTTACGGCGCGCCGGCCTACCGCCTGGGGGTGAGCGCCACCGGCGGCGCGGGCGAAGCCGCCCTGGAGGTGGACAGCAGCGGGGTGGATACCGATACGCCCGGGGAATACACGGTGGTCTACATCGCGCGGGACGAAGCGGGCGGCGAAGCCAGGGCCACGGCCAGGGTGATCGTCGCCGACATTTCGGAGGAAACCCTGGAAGAACTGGCGGACCCCATCCTGGAGCAAATACTCCTGCCCGGCGCGGACGACGCGGAAAACGCCCTGGCCATCCACGCCTGGGTGAGGGACAATATTACGTACACCAGCGCGGGGGAGAAGAACAGCGTCCTGGAGGGCGCCTACAACGGCCTGCTGCTGCGCCGGGGCGACTGCTACACCTACTACGCGCTCTCGAAGTATTTCCTGGACCGCGCCGGCATAGAATCCATCGACATGCAGCGCGTGGAGGAGGCCGAGACGCGGCACTACTGGCTGGCCCTGGACTTAGGGGAGGGCTGGCATCACTTCGACGCCTGCCCCGTGGCGCTGGGCTACAACAAGTACCGCGCGCGGGAAGGGTTCATGATGACCGAAGAGGAGGCCCGGGCTTTCGCCGAGGCCTTCCGGCACCCCGACTATTACGCATACGACCCGGCGGAGTGTTTGCCGGAGGGCGTGGAGATTGTGGAGTGAGGCGCGGGGAAGCGTCGCTGCGCGATGCATCCTCAGCCGCCGGGCCAAATGATTGTGAAAGTGCATAGTTTGCTGCGGCGACAGCTCCTTCCACGGAAGGAGCCGCTCAAGACATGATAGAGGTGAATTTTGCTGCGATCATGTGCGTATTTATGGTTAGGCTATAATAGACGGTTGTATTGATATTGGCACACTGCGGGCGGCAGGTTGCCGCCCCTACATATAAACGATGCGTTTTTTGCGGGCGGCAGGTTGCCGCCCCTACAGGCTGGTTGAGATTCGGAGGTTCCCGATGACTGAGCGTGAACGGTTTGTCAAAACCCTGCGGCGCGAGAAAGTGCCGGGGCGCGTGCCCACCTTTGAGCTGGAGTTCTATCTCACCATGGAGGCCCTGGGGCGCGTGCACCCCAGCCACCGCCGCTACGGCCAGTGGAAACAGATGTCCATCCGCGAGCGCGAACTGCACCTGCGGGATATGGCGGAAATCTTCGTGGGGTTCGCGCGCAGGTACGGGCACAGCGCCATCCACGTCAACGCGGCCCCCGGCGGCACGGATACCAAGATACGCGTGCTGGAGCTTATCCGCGAAATGGCGGGGGACGAGTTCGCCCTGCTGGTCTACTGCGACCCGACGTTCTCCATCCCCGGCGGGGGCGACATGATGCGCTTCGCCGAGCGGCTCTACGAGGACGGAAAGGGCCTGCGCGCCGAGGCGCAGCTGCGTACCATGTCCGTGCTGTGCGACACCGAGTACATCGCCAAAACCGGCCTGATCGACGGCGTGTGCATGTGCTCGGACTACTGCTTCAACACCAACCCGTTTTTCAGCCGGGACATGTTCGCGGAATACATCGCGCCCTACCTCAAGCAGGCCATCGACGCCTGCCGGGACATGGGGCTTTGCACCATCAAGCACACCGACGGGAACATCATGCCCATCCTCGACATGATGGTGGAATGCGGCCCCGACGCCATCCACTCCCTGGACCCACAGGGCGGCGTGGATCTGGCCCGGGTCAGCCGCGATTGGGGCGACAAAGTGGCCCTGTGCGGCAACGTCAACTGCGCGCTGCTGCAAACCGGTACCCTGGAGGAATGCGACGCGGACATCCGCCGCTCCCTGCGCGACGGCATGGCAAGGGGCGCGGGCTATGTGTTCTGCACCTCCAACTGCGCGTATACGGGGCTGCCGCTGGAGCGCTACGAGCGGATGAACCGGATATGGCGGGAGGAGGGGGCGTACTGAAAAGTTACGCGGCGAAGCGGTTGGCGGATTGAGACGGGATGATACGGAAGCCGTACTGTTTTGCCAGCTCGTGCGCGTTTTCGCTGATTTTGCGGTGCCACTCCTCGGGGTCCATGGAGTTATACTCCTCGCATAGCTTCGCCCGAATCTCATCAATCTCGCGCTCATATTCAAACGGATTATTCGTCATTGCCGATCACCTCCAATGGCACGCAAATCGAAACAGGCTCATAGCCGTAAATCTTATTGGCATAGGGAATCATTATTTTGGTTTTTAGCCGGTTGATGTGCGAGAAATTAAAGCTGATAATCGCGTCCAAGCCGTTGGCCGACGCGCAGGCGACATGGAGCCTGTCAAGGGTATGGGCTTCGGATATAATGCCGAGCCTTGCGTATTGGTCCGCAAGGGCCATTGCCTGTGCGGATTTATCAAGGATGCCAATATTGTATCGCGAAATAAGCTCCAGCATATCATTGCGTTTTAACGCATCCGCTGTGTTCGACAGCTCTTCAATCACATAAACGGACGTGTAGGCTTCATACTTCCCTGCGGCAATTTCCTCGAACAGCAGCCTGGTTTCGCTGTAGCTGTCCCGTTCAGGCTCAAAATAACGGTTGAACACGGTTGTTTCCAAGTAAATATTCATCTTTTTCATGGCGCACCTCTTCCTGTTTTTAGTATACCATGCCTGGACACAAATTGCAACAGAAAAACGCGCCCACCCGTAGGCAGGCGCAGGCGGTTATGTAAAAGCGGGCGGCCCACAGGCCGCCCCTACAATTTTCTACCCCGCCATGGCGGCCCGCACGCCCGCCGCGAATTGTTCGTCGGCTTTGGCGAAGTAACCCAACACGCGCTGCTGGATATCCTGCGGGGCCAGCTTCAACTCCACAGCGATATTTTCGCAAAGCGCCGCGCGCTCTTCGGGGGACAGGGAGCGGTAACGCTCCCCGGCCTGGGTGAAGTCGTCGGTCTTTTCGATGGGCTGGCGGACCGCTTTGCCGGAGGCGAACATGCCCTCCTTGTTGAAGGCGGGGTCGGGCCGGGGCTGGTTGTCGTTCAGGCTGTTGGGGGAGTAGTTGACGGAGCCGGGGATAATCTCGTAGGTCATGGCGCCGTCTCGCTGGTTGTTGGCCACGGGCGATTTTGAGCGGTTGATCGGCAGCTGCGCGAAGTTGGGCCCGATGCGGTGGCGCGCCGCGTCGAGATAGGAAAAACTGCGGCCCTGGAGCATTTTGTCGGCGGAAAAGCCGATGCCCGGCACCACGTTCCCGGGGCAGAAGGACGCCTGCTCCACTTGGGCGAAGAAGTTTTCCGGGTTGCGGTTCAGGGTCATCATACCGATGGGCTGGAGGGGGAACTGGTCCTCCGGCCAGATTTTTGTGTCGTCCAGGACGTCGAAGGGCAGGGGTTCGGCCATTTCGGGACGCATGATCTGCACGTTGAGCTCCCATTTGGGGAAATTCCCCGCCGCGATGGCGTTGTGCAGGTCGGACACGGCGACGTCCGGCTGGCTGCCCGCCAGCGCCTGGGCCTCGGCCCGGCCGATGGTCTGAATGCCCTGCTGGGTTTTCCAGTGATATTTGACATAAAATATATCATTGTTCGCGTTGGCCCATGTAAAGGTGTTTACGCCGAAGCCGTCCACGTGGCGGTAGCTTTTGATGGTGCCCCGGTCGGAATACAGCCAGGTGATCTTGTGCGTGGCCTCGGGCGTGAGGGACATGAAATCCCAGAAGCGCACGGGGTCGATCATGTTGGTGGCGGGATCCGGCTTGAGGGAGTGGATGACGTCCGGAAACTTGATGGCGTCGCGGATGAAGAAGACGGGCAGGTTGTTGCCGGCCAGATCGTAGATGCCCTCGTCCGTGTAGAACTTCACCGCGAAGCCCCGGGGGTCGCGCGCGGTATCCGCCGAGCCCCGCCCGCCGATGACTGTGGAAAAGCGCACGAAAACATCCGTTTTTTTGTCCTTCGCCGATAGGAAATTCGCTTTGGTGTGTTTCGACAGGTCGTAGTAGCTGACGAATTCGCCGAAGGCCCCCGTGCCCTTGGCGTGCACCACGCGCTCGGGGATGCGCTCGCGGGCGAAGTGCGCGATCTTGTCGATGAACTGCACGTCCTCCAGCAGCGCGGGGCCGCCGCGGGAAACGGTGAGCAGGTTGTCGTTGTCGCCCACGGGGCGGCCCAGGGAATCGGTCATCAGAATATTTTTTTCGGGTTGCGTTGTCATGATAAAGTAATCACCTCCGGGCACATTGTATGCGCCCGGAGAAATTTTATGAATGGGCGGCTGGAATACGCTGCTGCGGGGTTGATTTGCGTGTGGGCGGCTGGAATACGCTGCTGCGGGGTTGATTTGCGTGTGGGCGGCTGGCACGCCGCCCCT
>Ga0123353_10009061_pt1 | contig 13681 bp, 10 predicted proteins | sample TergutLab28metaG_3_FD_92763 | JGI IMG/M metagenome (GOLD analysis project Ga0123353, IMG submission 92763) | Labiotermes labralis P3 segment gut microbial communities from Petit-Saut dam, French Guiana - Lab288 P3 | ecosystem: Host-associated > Arthropoda: Insects > Digestive system > Gut ... | reverse complement strand
GATGTAGTTGATGATTTGTTCGATGCGGTCAAAAATGATGTAATAGAACTTATTCAGAAAGACCACGCTAACGGAGAGCAAGCAATCGATTTCATAATGATAGCAAAGTACTTCGAACGCATAGGCGACCATGCTACGAATATAGCGGAATGGGTCGTATTCTCTATCACGGGAAGGCATGTAGGGGAAGATGTCGTTGTCTAGTATTTTTATTGTTGAGGACGATGAAAACATAAGGGAAATAGTGATATACGCACTCAACTCGGCAGGGTTTGAGGCATATGGATTTGAAACAGGCGAGGAGTTCCTGACAGCATTTGAGTCAGGGCTACCCTCGCTGGTTCTTTTGGATATAATGCTGCCGGAAGTTGACGGGCTGACTATCCTGAAACGCCTGCGCACTATGCCGAAGGCAAAAAAGCTGCCTGTCATTATGCTGACAGCAAAAAACAGCGAATATGACAAAGTCAAAGGGCTTGACCTTGGCGCGGACGATTACATATCTAAACCCTTTGGGGTTATGGAGCTTATCGCACGTATAAACGCGGTGCTTCGCAGGAGCGGGGTTGCCGGAGAAAATAAAAGACTTGAAGTATCAAACTTGTCGCTCGACATAGCTCGCCGCGAGGTTCAAGTAAATGGTGAACAAGTGAGGCTGACATTTAAAGAATATGAACTACTGTACTATTTAATGCTTAATATTGGAATTGTACTGAACCGAGAAAAGCTTCTTGAATCAGTCTGGGGATATGAGTTTGAAGGCGAAAGCAGAACTGTGGATATGCATATAAAAACACTGCGCCAAAAACTCGGAACGGAAAGCAAGCTGATCAAAACAGTACGCAATGTAGGCTACAAACTGGGTGAATAATGAAAAAACAACTCCGTACAAGTATATTATGGATATCTTTTCCAAGCATTGTTGTTGTATCCATTGTTTTATTTTACTTGTTTTACAGCAGACCTGAATATAACGGGACTGTTACGTATCTAGGTATAGCAATATCTGCCATTCTTACGATAATGCTGATAATCTTGATTGCCGCAAATATCGCTTCTCGTAAACTGACAGATAAAATAATAGGATCACTGGAAGACATAGGTTTGGACAGCCCGAATATTACCGATTACGATGAATTGATGCAGTTTATCGTAAATATCAAGGATCAAAAGCGTACCTACGCAAATAAAATCGAAGAATTATCCAAACGTGCCGATACGATAGAAACAATTATGAACAGTATGCAGGAGGGCTTGATACTTATTGATGAAGATGGTTTTATCCTCTCCGCAAACAATAGTGCACACCGTGTTTTCGGCGTTAATATTGAAAAAAGAAATCTAATGCACATCTACCGTGAAGGAAACTTCCAAAATGCCCTGGAAAAGTGTATAGACGGCGAAAACACCGAATTGCATATGGAGCGCGGCGACAGGATCTATACCGTATATTTCAGCCCGGTTTTCTCAACAGCCCATCCGCGGGAAAACGGATCGGCACGCGGTGCAGTCATACTGATACACGATGCGACAGAAAGCCAACTGGCGGAAAAGCAAAGGCGTGAGTTTTCGGCAAATGTTTCGCACGAGCTTAAAACCCCACTAACAACAATATCCGCTCTTGCGGAGATGATTGCGCAGGGCATAGCAAAGGAAGAAGATATCATAGGGTTTGCCGACAGGATAAACGAGCAATCGGGACGCTTGCTGGTGCTCATAGACGATATAATCCGCCTCTCCGAGTTTGACGAAGGAAAAGCGAATGTTGAAGCTTCTGTCTTTGATTTATGGGAGCTTGCAGAAACCGTGGCAGCATCGCTTCGTGAAAACAAAAACAATGTAGAGATTTTGCTGAAAGGCGAGCGGTTCAATATTTCGGCAAATTACCGCATGATCGACGAGCTGTTGTATAATCTGATAGATAATGGAATAAAGTATAATAGAGAAAACGGGAAGGTAACGATAGAACTGACAAAAGCAGAGGAAAAACTTTGCAAAATAAGCGTCGCCGACACCGGTATCGGCATCGGAAATGAACATCACCCGCACGTCTTCGAGCGCTTCTACCGCGCAGACAAATCCCGCTCAAAAAAAACCGGCGGCACAGGCCTCGGCTTGTCAATAGTAAAACACATCACAGAGTACTACAAAGGAAAAGTAGAACTGAAAAGCACCCCAAACATCGGTACAACCGTGACGTGTTATTTAAGGTATAGGTAACAGTATCGCCCACAGTGGAGTTCTTAAAACCCGAAGTAGCTTTTAACGTTGTTATAACAAATGTCCTGTATTAGGCTTCCCAGATATGCGGTGTCGTCCGGGTATTTGCCGGTGTCTGCCCAGTTGCCAAGGAGGTTGCAGAGGAGTCTTCTGAAATATTCGTGGCGGGTAAAGCTTAAAAAGCTTCTGGAGTCGGTGAGCATACCGAGGAAGTTACCGAGTACGCCTTGCTCTGCAAAGAATTTCAATTGCTGCTCCATGCCGTAATAAGTATCATTGAACCACCATGCGCTGCCCTGCTGCACTTTTCCTTTAACTCCTGCTTCAGCGAAGCAGGCTGATAATGTGGTCAGTGCCGGATTATCATTCGGGTCTATTGAAAACAATATTGTTTTCGGCAGTGAGCCGTTTATTTCCAGTGCATCTAGAAACTTAGCCAGCCCGGCTGTGCCGCCTGTAAAAACAGAGCAATCAAATCCGGTGTCCGGACCTAATTCGTGGAGCCTGGAAGAATTGACATTGCGAAGAGTGCCGTAATGGATTTGCATTACCCAGCCAAGACGGGCATATTCTTTTGCGCAGAATAATAACAAATCGTATCTGTACTGATTGGCTTCATGCTCAGTCACAGCTTCGCCGTGCAGAGCTTTGGAAAATATATTGCTTAATTGCTCCTCTCTTGCCGGTGCATAGAATAAATTAGGTATGCCGTGGTCGCTTGCAAGGCATCCTTGTTCTTTAAAGTATTCCATGCTCTTGAGTAAGGCGACCTTCATATCGTTGTATGAGGTTATGGAGATTCCTGTTGCCTCCTCAAGTTTTTTTACATACCCTGTAAATCCGGTTGCACTGACATCAAGCGCGATGCCGGGTCTCCAGCAGGGCAGAACCTCCGTTGTCATTGAGCCGTCTTCAGCCAGTTTCTTATGCCACTGTAAATCATCAACGGGATCATCTGTTGTGCAGAGTGCGTCAACATGGGAGTTTCTAAGTATGCCCCGGACACTTAGCTCATCATCCTTTTGCAATTGATCGTTGCACATCTCCCACACGGCTTTTGCATTGTCGGGGTTTAGTGTATAGTTACAATTAAAATAATAACGCAATTCCAGATGTGCCCAATGAAAAATAGGATTCCCTATTGCACGCGGCAGAACCTCGGAAAATGCGAGGAACTTTTCCCAAGCAGGTGCATCGCCTGTGACCTTATCTTCGCTTACACCGTTTGCCCTCATAAGACGCCATTTGTAGTGATCGCCACCGAGCCATGCCTCAGCCAGATTTTCAAACCTTTTGTCAAGGTAAATCTCCGAAGGGTTCAAATGGCAATGGTAATCAATGATAGGCATATTGACAGCATACTCATGATAAAGAATCTTTGCGGTCTTACTTTCTAATAAAAAATCATCATCCATGAAAACCATAAAACACCTCAAATCAATATCTTCCGTACTCGCAGATTGTCCACATTGCTGTGCGCATTCCTGCGAGTGTTGAGCCGTAGTTTATTGAGCCCGCGGTAAAGATATTGACTCCTCTGCCGTATTGCTTTGCCATTTCACAGTCCCGCTTGACCTCGGCAATTATGCCTTCTCTGTCGTCTTTCATAAAGGTCCTTGGCGAGAGGCAGCCGTCTATCCTCGTTTTCGGCATGTGTTTCCTGATTTTATCAACGGTAACTGTAGGTCCGAAATTTACGCCCCGGAAGTTTAATTTGCCAAGAATTGGTAAAAGGTGTTCCATTGCGCTGTCTGAATGCTGAAAACGGTCGTGATGGGGCTCGGGCGCAAAACGGTCGAAAACTTTCTTAAGGATCGGATATGCAAAGAACTCGTAAAGCTCTTCGTTTAGCATACAGCAATTATCGTCGTAAAACTGGAAGCCGAAAGGCTCTCTGCCCGATTCTGTAAGCATGATATCCGCCATGCCTATGATAACGTCTGTTATCGTGTTTGAAAAACGCTCTGCGAGATCAGGCTCTTCATAAAGCATAAAGATGAAGTTTTCGATTCCAAACAGGGAGCAGGCAAGTGTTACAGGCCCGCGGATACCCCGTATCGGCTCCGGCTTGAGACCGTAGTTATCGTAAAGAGATTTACATTTTTCATCCCAGCCTGCCGGTAATATAAACTCACGCAGGTTTAACTTATCGACTTCATCCAGTTTTGATTCGAGCTGTTTATACGTTTTCATGTCTGATGACAGCCATTCGGAACCGTCGTGAAGCGTATATACACCGCCAAATACCTCGCCGATTTGCTTAAAGGCAGGGAAACACTGCTCAGGCGGCGGAATATCCTCAGACAGCAGCCTTATGCCGACAACCTCTTCCGCTTTATCGTTATAGCGCTTGTTCAGTTCGATCAAACGTTCTCGCGGAGGCCGTTCCCACATAGGATTATCCAGTTCTTCGCCGAACTCGGTCAATATGCATTCCTCGCTCATCCTCAATCCGAGAGCGACCTGAGGGGCGTTGGGCGAAAAGCAGTTATCCTCGTGCGCGAGCTCGTCATCCTTCCAGAATTGTTCTAAATCGACCGGTAATAGCTCCATTTTACTTCCCCCATGTACTATAAAATTCCTGCATTACATAATAAGACGGTTTTTTGTATGTCTTATCAGCGGACAGTAAGCCTTTTATGTTGTAATAGTTTTGTACTGTATGTGCGCGCCTCGGGCAGCGGAAATCGAAGAATATCCACGGGCAGATACCCTTTACGTATGGGATTTTCTTAAATGTCTCGATCTGCCTTTGGTAGACATAGAGCTGATTATCCTCGGTCATGAGTTCGTCCTTGGTACCTCTGTACCCGATACGTGCATCAGCGCCGAACTCGCTTATTATTACCGGTTTATCAGGGTCGCTGTTGGCGAATATTTTTATCAGCTTTGAAAAATCAGGCTCATACCAGCCATAATACTCATTGATTCCAATGATATCAAGATAATCGACCAGGCGGTCCTCGATTTTCAGCTCCACCGCGTTAACCAGGCATGCAGCGGAAACAAGCCTTGCCGGATCCAGTTTCTTTGAGGCAAGGGCAAGCGATTTCATGAACTCGAGCCGGTCGTCTGTATCCTCGTTCTCGTTGCCGACTGACCAGATAATGACGCTTGCACGGTTAATATCGCGCTTGATCAACTCGGCAAGCTGGTTTTCGGCGTTTTCATAAACTTCCTTGCAGCCAAACTCGATAGCCCAGTATACAGGTATTTCTTCCCATAGCATTATCCCGACTTCATCGGCGATCTGAGCTGCTTTTTCTGAATGCGGATAATGTGCAAGGCGCATATAGTTGCAGTTCATTTCCTTTGCCAGTTGAAAATACTCTCTTATCTCATCTTCGGATACGCTTTTACCGTTAAAAACGCTTTCTTCGTGTGCGCAGACGCCTTTTAGGAGGATTTTCTCGCCATTGAGGTAGATATCGGTACCGCGGACTTTGATATCCCTGAAGCCGATGCGTTCGTTTAGTTTATCCTTGCCGTATTCTATGGAAACGTCGTAAAGTTTTGGGTTTTCAGGTGTCCAGAGTACCGGGCCGGTCTTTATCAGCACTTCGCCTTGGCCGTTCTTGAGTTCTAACTGAGTGTTGATATTGAGTTCTTTAATGATTATTTTTGCGCTTGACCCAACATCGGGGCCGTTTATTTTAACAGTTGCGCGGATTGCGTTTTCCTCAGGAGCGTAGCTTACAGAAGCTTCCTTGATGAATGTTTCGGGGAGGCGGATCAGCTCGACATCGCGGTACAGCCCTCCGTAGTTGAACCAATCGGTGTTTTCGCACGGTACGCCCGTCCGCTTGCGTGTGTTGCTTACCACTACAACGATACGGTTTTCATCTTCCAATATATCAGTCGCGTCTACATAAAAGGGTGTAGAAGCACCTTCGTGCATTCCTACAAATTTTTTATTTACGAATACATATGCTTCATATGCGGCACCGCCGAACTTGATAAAAACCTTGTCTTCACCATGGTTTCTGTATATAAAGCGGCGTGTATAAACTATAGACCCCTCAAAAAGGAAAAGCTTGTCGGAGTGAAGGTTCCAGCAGGATGGCACTTTTATAGTTTCCCATGTGTCGAAGCTGTAGTCGAGAGGGTATGGCCTGCCGTCAACATCATAATAATTCTCTTCAAACCATTTTGCTCTCAGGCACGTATCATATTGATCGATACAAAACTGCCATTGACCGTTTAGAGACTCTTTAGTGCGATATCTGTCTGCAATCAAGCTGTCAGACTTGATCAGCTTCTTTCTGTACGCAGCTAAATAATCGACAAGGTGGATGTTTTCTACGAAATTTCCTTTAACATCTGACATATTCAATAATGTCTCCTTTATCTAAGCTTTGCCATGTCGATGACATCCATATCTGTAAAAGCCTGATTTTCACCGCCCATTGCCCAGATAAAAGAGTAACTGCCTGTTCCGGCGCCGGAATGAATGCTCCAGCTTGGGGCTATTATCGCTTCGCCGTTTCGTACGACCATATGGCGGGTTTGGTCGGGCTCACCCATCAAATGGAAAACGACGCCGTCTTCGGGCATATCGAAATATGTATATATTTCCATGCGGCGCTCATGCGTGTGTGCCGGCATTGTGTTCCAGACGTTACCCGGATCTAATATAGTCAACCCCATCAAAAGCTGACATGTTTCAAGAACGTCGGGATGTATAAACTGATAGATGATGCGTTTATTAGCTGTTTCCGTTGCGCCCATCGGTACTTGCGCTGCGTCTGCGATCGAAATGTGTTTTGTTGTCAAGCTGCGGTGAGCCGGAGCCGATATTCCATAAAATTTTGCGGGGCTGTTTCCATCGTCGCTCTTAAAGAACACCTCGCGGGCACCCATGGCGATATATATGCAGTCTCTGTTACCCATCTTGTATTCAGTTCCATCAACTGTGCATACCCCTGAGCCGCCGATGTTGAAGAATCCGGCTTCACGGCGCTGAAGGAAGAATTCGGTACCGAAGTTTGACCATATGTCAATACCTTTGTTGATAGGTAAAGCTTCGGCAACAGGCATGATTCCAAGTATTACCATGCGGTCAACATGGGAATAAGTTGCTTTAACCTTGTCGGGCACATACATTCCGTCAACCAAAAACTCACGCCGCAGCTCTTTTGTCGTAAAGCGCTTAAAATCCACGGGATTTGCTGAGTAACGAATATCCATAATATTACCTCCAAAAAATAAAAATCCTGCTGTTATTGTCTCGCCAGATGTCCTCACTTTGTGATTTATGCTTTGATAATTACCAATAACTTTTCCAATCTTTACTTAAACGTGTTAATGCTTCTAAATAGAAATAATCACCCCATGATGCGCATTCGTCTACGCCTTCGGGCGTGCATGTGTTATAGGGTGATTTTTTGCAGTATGTTGCGTGCAGGACAAGGCCGTTTGAAATGCTGTAGTCTTTGACGCTGTAATTATCAACAAGTGATTTTAGCATTTTTTTCGCAAGTGAAATATATTCAGCAGCTTCATCCCCGGAGACAAGCGCTGCCATTTCGAGTAAGCCGCATGCGACTATCGATGCGCTTGATGAATCGCGCGGCTCATCGGTGCCTGAAGTAAAAATCATATCCCAGTAGGGAACCAGGTCCTCGGGAAGTTTTGACAGATAGAAGGGCAAAACCCTTCTGAAAGCATTAAGGCAATCGAGGTTTTTTGTATACCTGTAGCTTATGGCTGTACCATAAATCGCCCATGCTTGTCCGCGTGCCCAGAATGAATCGTCGTTGTATCCCTGACAGGTTTCGCCACGGAGCATTTCACCGGTAACTCTATCCATAAATACGGTGTGGTGAGTGCTGCCGTCATCGCGGATAGAATGTTTTAGGCAGGTTTCTGTATGCTTTTTTGCAATTATGCTGTATTTTTCATCACCTGTCTGCTCCGCTGCCCAATACAACAGCGGAAGATTCATCAGGCAATCGATGATATATCTGTAATTATCGTCGGAGTCCATCGCTCCCCATGCCTGCAGGAACTCCCCTATTTCATGAAAGCGTAAAATGAGCTGATCCGCTGCAAGTATTGCGGCCTTGCGGCCATCCTCGTTTCCGGTCAAGAGATACGCAGAAATACATGAAGGGTTATATAAGAAACCCATATCATGGTGATCTACTTCGATTTTATTAATGATCCTGTTGAGAAAACTGTCAACGAGTATTTTTCCGGAGTCTGAAAATGAGGTATCGCCGGTAAACTCGTAAGAAAGCCAGACAATTCCGGGCCAAAACCCGCATGTCCACTGATCGTTTTCACAAGCAGGATAAAAATTATCAACACTCGTATGATTCTGACATCTGTGAGTAAACTCCGGCAAGTTTCGCCGCACCTGTTCAACAGCTATATCAATAGCCGCCAAAACCTCACACTCTGTAATTTCAAGACCTTTGCTCACGCTTGACAACAACTCCGTTTCCCTGTCTCCTAGCACCTAACCACTAGCCACTAACCCGTGCGCCTAGCCGCTATTCTACCCTTTAATGCCGGATGTAGCAATACCTTGTACGAAGAATTTCTGAAGGGCAAGGAAAACCGCCAGTATTGGCAATATAGATACCGTTGCGATAGCCATGATAAGAGCAAACTCCGATGAGTACTGACCGATAAACATACGCATTCCTATCGGTATCGTCCATAGCCTTTGAGACAACAGGTAAAGCCTCGGACCTAAAAAGTCATTCCATGTTACTACAAAAGTGAAGATCGTAAGCGTAGCAAGGACCGGTTTTGACAGCGGGAGCATTATTCGCCGCCATATCCTGTACTCGCTCATTCCGTCGATCCTGGCTGCTTCTATCAGCTCATTTGGGATAGAGTCATAAAACTGCTTTGTAAGGAAGACGCCAAAAGCTGTGAATGCCTGCAAAACGATTATAGCCATGTGTGTGTTTACCAGACCCATCATACGGAACATTATGAACTGCGGGACCATATATGCCTGCCACGGCACAGCTATTGATGCTACATAAATCAGGAAAAGTGCGTTCCTGCCTTTAAAGCGCAGCTTTGAGAAGGCATATGCGGCAAAGTTTGAAGTAAGCAGTTGTAAAAATGTTACCGTGATTGTCAGGAATGTTGTATTGCGGAAAAATGTTGTTAAAGGAATGCGTACCCAGATATCTATGTAGTTAGTTACTATCGGGTTTCTCGGCCACCACTGCGTAGGAATGGTAAATACCTCTGTGTTGAGCTTAAATGAGGATTGCACCATCCAATAAAACGGAACCAGCATAAATCCTGTAAGGATTATAAGTGAGAAGTATAAAAAGAATTTCGCGATCTTGTTTTCATGTGCTTTATTGTACATTTTTATACTCACCCCCTTCAGTTGCTCTCGCTGCGTTTTTGCAGCATAAATTGCAATATCGTGATACTCATCACCAATATAAGAAGTACCATGGAAATCGCGCTTGCGTACCCGAAGTCCCAATTGATAAACGCAGCTCTGAAAATATGAACAACAAGCATCGATGCAGATCTGCCCGGTGTTTCCGTGTTTGTGATCATAATGACTTGGTCAAATACCCTAAAGCTCATTATAGTAAGCATGACACTTACAAAGAATGTGACAAACTTGAGCTGTGGCAAAGTGATATACCAAAATGTTTTCCATTTATTGGAACCGTCTATCGCAGCAGCTTCGTAGAGCTCGACGGGTATGCTTTGAAGCCCCGCAAGATAAATGATCATATAATACCCCATGTTTCTCCAAGCGGTAAAGAAGGCGATATTTGGTATGACCCATGGGGCAATTGTCCACTGAGGGCCTCTATCAGCACCTGTAAGCCATACAATAAAATTGTTTACAGGACCCCATGACGGGTGGAAAATCTGATTCCAGACTGCAGCCATCGCAATTGTCGCTGCAACATACGGGAAAAACATCGCGCCCCGGAATATTGCCCGCCCGCGGATTTTTCTGTTGAGAAGCAGCGCAAGACTAAGAGATAAAACCATTGTCAATGGCACAGTCAGCGCTGTGAAGTATATAGTATTGAATAAAGACGGGAAAAATAAGAAATCATCCAAGAGACGCTTGAAATTGTCTAAGCCGACAAAAGTAATCGTATTTGTAGCCAGATGCCATTGTGCAAAGCTCAGTGCTAACGCAAAGACCATAGGGATCAATGTAAAAATACTAAAACCTATCAGGTTCGGGGCTATAAAGCTGTAAGCGACCGCAGTGCTTGACAGCTTGCGGTTGTTTGTATTTTGAGCGGCTCCGAGAAAATATAGCGACGGGATCGTCAGGAAGAAAATTGAAACATAAGAAAATGTATTGCTTCCTGTAAAGGACGCAATTAAAGAGGCTAGATGCAAAGCCGCCGCCGCTATGCAGAGATATGTCATTTTTTTCGCCATTGGCACGGATTTTGAAAACAGCACCCCGAGTACTCCCATAACCATATAAGCCACAGACAGTACGATTGCTAAATTAGGCACATAGGTTATTGTTGCGCCTGATGACAGCGTTGCGTCAAACCATGGTAATAAAACCCCTAAGTATGTAAACCCGAGAACTGAAATCGCGCTGAGAAATTCTGATATGCCAAAAATCAAACATAAAACACCGGCGACCTTTAATAATAATGCACCGTCTGTTGTTTTTGTCATATCATATTCTTGTGCGGGCTGTACTGCGGTAGAGAGATTCATAGTTTATTTTCCTGCTTTCTTTGGTCTCGTGAAAAAGAAGGGGTCGGGATTTATACAAATCCCGACCCCTCTCTGTCGGGGTGTTGTGATCAGGTTTATCTTAGTGCTGCGGTGACCCTTTCATTCATTTGCGCGATTGCGTCGTCGATAGACATCGTTCTATCCATGATCTCTACATGGAGCTCGTTGAGGATGGCATTGATTTCGCCGGCCTTTTCGTGTGGGGGCTGCTCAAGGAAGATGTTTCTCGGGCGGAGCGCGCCTCTTGTTGTGTCATCTTGCGGGAAGCCGGGTACTGCGAGGAGTGCATCGACTGCTGCGTCTGTCATTAGTGCAGGGAATTGACCGACAGATGCAAGTATCTCCGCGCCTTGCGGACCGATCACGAATGCGATGAAGTCCATTGCTTCTTCGGGATGATTGGCTGAACGCGGGATGGCAAGCTGTGTCACCTGGCCGAGTGTGTTGCCGTAGTGAGCCGATGACGGCACCGGATAGGCTGCAATGCCCCAGTTGAAATCAACGCGGAGCGCATCGGCTATAAACCATGAGCCCATGTTGACCATAGCAATTTGTCCCGGTCCGAATACATCGCGGTGATGTACGCCGCCGGCTACGTTGTCGCTTCTGCGCGATACATATTCGCCGTCTTCAAGCGCGATCACTGCTTCATAGTAGGGCTTCAGGAAATCATAGCTTCCGTCATTTGCAGTATGACGCCCGTCAAGAACGCCAAAGAGTGTTGTGGTCGAACGCCAGTTGTGGAAGAAGTTGCCAAAAACCTTGTCTGTGCCTGATCCGGATGTTGCATCTCTGATGATCTGTGTCCATGCGTCGAATGTCATTTGGTTGTTCGGATATGCTAAGCCGATGCTGTCAAAATAGTCCGCGTTGTAGAAAACGACCCAGAAGTCACTTCTGAACGGAAGCGCATAGAAGTTGCCGTTCATTGTGAACTGCTCGGGCAGTCCCATATAATCGCCGATGTTGATGCCCCTGGCTGCTGCGAATTCGCCAAGCGGGAAGAGGACATCTGTGTTGACATGCGTCACATATCCCGGAACATCACGGACTTTGATGAGATCATAAAGACCGTCGCCATGGTCTCCGATGAGGTGTGACTGGACGATCGTGTTCCAGTCGTCTGTGCCGAGATCGACCATTTCGATGGTCACGTGGGGTGCTATTTCTTTGTATGCTTCGATAAGGGGTGCGTAGTACGCGACATTAGAGATGTCCCATACTGCCCACTGCAGGGTTACAGGGTCCGGCGCGGGTTCCGGTGTGGGTTGACCCGGTGGCGGCGGCGGTGGCGGGGGTGGCGGCTGTGCGGGCGGGGGTGTCGGTGGCGGCTCATCGATCGTTTGGCAAGCCGCTACGACTGCGAAGACAAGTGCGAGCGCTAATAGGATGCTAAGGATTCTTGATTTTTTCATTTTGTACCTCCAATAAAAATTTTGGGTTCCTAATCTATTCGACGATCCGGGAAATCCGGATGAATCGACTGGTTTGGGCAGTTGAGCAAAAAAATTTAGTTCAAGATGCATGGATGCTGTTCTGACGGGAGTTCCGGAAGCAAAGAACAGAACCCATTACGCTGATTATATATGATTATTAAATCAGGTTTACTTGCATATAATATGCTAGAAATATACACGTAATTTCAGGTAATGTCAATATATATAATCCAGAAATAATGTTTTATTTTACGAACATAAAGCTTATTCTTTGATTTTTGTTGGAAGCAAGGGGGTAAGAGCGATCGTTTGCTAAAGAGGGGTATAAAAGAGTGCTCGAGCACAAAATAACAGTTTAACAAAAAGCTGCAAAAATATTCAAGAAAACGACAAAATAATGCAAGAATCTATTGACATTGATTAAAATAATATATATAAATTTCTACAAATCTTCTATACAAACATACTAAAAAACTTATGAACGGGATTACGGTCTTTCGGCTGTACGTGTAGGTGCTGTTTTAATGACAAAAAAAACTTTTCTTGATCAACCGGATAAGACCTTCTTTTTCAAAGACCCTTTTAAAATAGCAGAAATTGCCCGTATTTATTATCCTGATGAGTGCAGCCAAACAATTAAGAAAGCTGATGATACTGTAGAGAAGCGTTTTATTTTCAATAAAAGATGGGACCTGGAGCGTACAAGCGACTATGTCACATTCGATGATGAAATAGATTGGCTCAAGCAGCCCGGCAATGATCCCGAGTGGGTTTTTGCATTTAACCGGATGTCTTTCTGGATCAGTCTGGGACAGGCATATATCCTTACCGGAGACGAAAAATATCCACGCGCTTTTGTTGATCAGTTGCAAAGCTGGCTGCGGACTGTATCGCGTTCAGACAGTGCGGCATGGCGAAGCATCGAAGTGGGGATAAGGCTTGAAATCTGGATGAAAACAATACAGTATTTTAAAGCAAGCCCGGCAGTAGATGATGCGGTCATAGATATATTCTACAGTAGTATTGTCGAGCATGCGGAAGTTTTAATGGACTTATGGAACCCCTATAATTTGATGAGTAACTGGGGCGTTCTCGCAAATCATGGATTATTTATTGCCGGAGCCATGCTTCCGGCTTCTGACCGTTCAAGGGAATATATAAAGGAAGCAGTAAGAAGGCTCTCCCTCCAAGTACAGATGCAGGTTTACAGAGACGGTACTCATTGGGAGCAAAGCCCGATGTACCATAACAAGATGATTAAATGCTTTTTGGATGTTATAACTCTTTCTGACCGTACCGGTATCGAACTGCCCTGGAAT
>Ga0123353_10009060_pt1 | contig 13681 bp, 14 predicted proteins | sample TergutLab28metaG_3_FD_92763 | JGI IMG/M metagenome (GOLD analysis project Ga0123353, IMG submission 92763) | Labiotermes labralis P3 segment gut microbial communities from Petit-Saut dam, French Guiana - Lab288 P3 | ecosystem: Host-associated > Arthropoda: Insects > Digestive system > Gut ... | reverse complement strand
TTCAAATGGCAAGCATGGCAATATTGTGGTTCACGATTCTTTATATTCCCGTCTTTTATCGCGCAATCCGCGATTGGCAAACACGGCGCACCCCCTTGACAAAACGTCGATAATCGGCTATCTTTCTGCATGATTTATTACAAAAGCTCAAACCATAATATAAGTGATTTTTTTGAGGACATATTAAAGCTCAACATTGCACAAGACAAAAAATGCAACAACGAAAACTTGAAAACCGCCTTTAAAAAGAACAAAGAATCTTACATTCTCGCATATCGAGGCATGGAATTAATCGGATACATTTGCTTCTTTCCAATATCGAAACAGTTAAGCTCCAAAATTCAAAACACCAAATCCGTTGACGATAAAATAAAGCCCGACGACATTCTTTCCAAATGTCCCGAAAACAAAGAAACGGATGTTGTCATTATCTCGGTCGCGGTTTTGCGCGATTACCAAAACAAAGGCATCGCAAAGGAGCTTGCAAACCGGTTATTCGCAACCCTTTCGGAAAAAATACAAGCCGGTTGTAAAATCAAAAATGTTTTCGGGTATTGCTATACCACCGCGGGTGCCTCGCTTTGCCATGATTATGGTTTTAACTTTCACAAACAAACCCAAGACCACTATATCATGCGGTACACTTTCGATGATTTCCAAGGCACAAATATGTACATGTTCGCGCCTTTTTCCACCGACAAACATGCCCACATTCCACACACAACCGCCGGTAGCGCAGGCGATAAATACATCAAACACCTTGAACGCGTGTCCAAAAACGAATTCAATGCAGCATTGTTGAAAAAGTTAAAACGCGAATTTATCGGACGTGAAAAGTTCGTGCTTGTCGACGACGAAGATAAAACAGTCATTGGAACCCGCGAGTGTAATATTTATGTAACTCATTATAACGAAATCTATGTTGCCACCTTTACCTTTGAAAGTTTCGGCATGGACCCGACAATTTTGTTAAACCAAGCATCCAACCACCGCCTATATATCCAACAAGGACAAGGCGCAAAAACACATAACATATCGTTCACCGATTACATAGCGGAAAGATTCGGACTTAAGCATAACGAGGTTCATTACGCCGGCGTGATACGTTCTTTTACATCGCTTAACAAAAAACCTTTGGAGGTCCACCTTGCACATATGCTCGCGTGTGAGAACTATATCAAGGGTTATGTAAGCACGTTTCTTACAAGCGAGGAGTACTTCTTTAAAGCCCGTCGGAACATCGCCCAATATGATTTCAGTAAAATATATTGTTCGGAAAGAAACGTAGTTTTTCTGCTTAAACCTCCCGACCCAAGCGACAAGGACTACGACCGATTTGATTATGAAAGTTTAATGATTTACATTTTGGAACTTTTGTCGTTGCAACTGTCCGCAATTAATTCAAGCTATAATGAAATAATGCAAGCAATGGAAAAATCAAAATTTAATACGGCTACTATTGATCGCATAAACAATCGTTCAAGCCGCGGCGCATTGCTGTGGGACGTCAACAGTTTTATCTATCCTGCCGCCGCCTGTCTTTTTGAAAACATCTCGAAGGAATTCGGCGTGCACAAATTAAAATCGGAATACCGCGAAAACCTGTCGATGTTTGAAAAACTCTGCACCATGAGGTCGCAAAAAGAAATCAAAAGATATTCCAAGACAACCCAGAACTACTTTATGTTTTTCTCGGTACTGTCGGGTATCGGTACGCTTGGTTCAATTGTCGGTCTGATAATGGATTCCTCCGCAGGGGTCACGAAATCCATAATAACACTTGTTTCCGGTATAATCTCTGCCGGTATATTTGTAACATGCCTGGTGCTTATCCGGCGCAACCACAAAAGGGCTCTCGAAGAAAACCCGGTGAAAAATAAAAAGAACAAAGGAGTAAAAAAATGAAAATCAGACGCTTCACAAATGTCCCGACGGACTTGGTAGACCTGTTCGTAAAATTAAACAAGGAAATGAACAACGATTCCCCCGCGCGCGTAAAATACGGCGAGGATTGCTTCCACGATATAGGAGAAATGACCGACGCGTTCATTGTCTATAAGGGCAAAAGACCCATAGGTTGCTCGATACTTAAAAAGCAGTCAAAGGAAGTCGGTATTATTACCAATATCTACGTGGCTCCCGAATACCGCCGTCAAGGAATTTGTATGATGATGTTCAATGCGGTCGAAACCCAGGCACGCGCCCGCGGGCATGTCTTGTTAATCGGCGATACATGGGGCGAATTAGGACCCATGAAAGCAGCCTATGAAAATACGGATTCACCCGATACATTGTCAAACCCACCACCCCGTGGGAAAGGGGCTATTACGACCCGAAAATAAGTTTCAATTATTGGAAATTGCTGGCGAAGCCTGATTGACATTCTCATTGTATCTGTACTATACTCCTCACGTGAAAGCCTCGGATTTTAAACCTAATTCGATTTTCAAAATGGACGGCGGGTTTTACACCGTCGTCGAATGTATGAAAGTCCAACAACAACGCCAAGCCGCATTCGTCAAAGCGCGCATTAAAAACCTTGAAACAGGCGCGGTGAAAGACAAAAACTTCCGCACCGACGAACAATTCGACAACGTCGAAATCACCCGGCGCGACATGAAATTTTCTTACGAAGACGGTGATTTGTTTTATTTCATTGAACAGGAAACTTGGGAATCCGAACCCGTATCACGCACAATGGCGGAAAGCGTACTTGTTTATAACAGCGAAGTAGAAGGACACGAAACGGTTTACACCTTTGAATACGCCGACGGAAAATTAATCCGTATTTCCCCGCCGACTTTCGTGGTTTTGCGCGTAACCGAAACCGAGCCAAGCGTCGCGGGTGATACCGCGCGCAATGCCTTGAAAAACGCAACGTTAGAAACCGGCTTAGTCATCAAAGTCCAAATGTTCATAAACACCGGCGACCGCGTGAAAGTGGATACAAGAAACGGGACGTATGTCGAACGTGTATAAAACCCCCGACGCGTCGCGTCACCCCCTTTACAAAAGGGGGACCTTTTGAAATATAATATTATAAAGAAACAAAACAACTCCGCGATGTGTTTCGTGTGCGGCATGTCAAACGATGCAAGTATGAAAGCGATGTTTTACGAGTGTGTTAGGCAAAGCGACAATGAAAAAGTTCTTATCACTATTGTCGACCCAAAAGACATTCACCAATCATACCCCAACCGCATGCACGGCGGATTAATAGCCGCGCTTTTGGACGAAGGCATCGGGCGCGCAGTCCAAATGGACAACCCCGACCTTTGGGCGGTTACCATCGACCTTAATATCAAGTACCGAAAGCCCGTACCGCTTGACCAAACGATTTATGTCGAGTCCAAAATCACCAACCTCGGCACCCGTGCCTACGAGGGGGACGGGAAAATATTTCTGCGCGACGGCACCGTTTGCGCCACCGCTACGGCGAAATACCTTATCGTACCGTTCAAGGGTGCGGTTGGGGATGCGGTTTTTGACCACACGAATTGGTTTTTGGTGGAAGAAGAGAACCTACCAGACTTTTTCGAGGTTTAGTCACGCCACAATCCGCATACTTTTCCCATTTTAATAACAATTCCCGCAAACTCATATTTTCATTTAGTAGTCTTTCAATGTTGGGTGTCCAATATCCTTTGTGCCTCTCGTTTGTTTTCATATATTTAATTACTCTTGTTGAATAATCCTTCATATCCAGTGATTCCAAAGCTTTTATGGAAACTGCTACGCAAAACTCCTCGGATTGCTGCTTCCATATCGACTTTACCTTCCCATCGACAAAAATGAGTTCAGAATTGTTTAAAAGATGATGACCAAGTTCATGTGCAAGTTGAAAAACAAAATTCTCCTCTGCCTGTGGTTTATCCATTTCTGTTGTGATAAATATAAAACCCGGAGAAGAATATCCCGGGAATCCGCCCTTAGCTTGTTTCATCACTTCAACAGGTCGCTTGCTAAAATCCGATTCATTACCCAAGACGTCCCTGAATAAATCATAAACTTGTTGTCCATAAGTTTTGCATTGCTGACAAAAGTAATTATCTATTTCCATCTTCATATTTCTTTCACCGCCTGGCGCGCGCGCGACATTGCATAAGAATTTGCCGGAACATCTTGGTAAATAGTTGACCCGGCGGCGATGTGGGTTTTGTCGCCTACCATTAAGGGTCCCACCAAAACGCTTTTCGCACCCAAAAAAACATCGTTGCCAAGGGTTATCGGGTGTTTGTCCGCTCCATCGAAACTTTCAAACACCACACCGCAACCGATACGGCAATTTTTACCGATGACAGATTCGCCCGTCAAAACCACCCCGGGACCTACGCGAGTGCCCTTGCCGATTTTGACATCTGCGTCAATATAGGTGCTATACGGGTCGGCAAGGTTCACCCCCGCAGCCATATGTGCCGAATTAATCCGTTCGCGCGCATAAGTGCCAATAAGGGCAACTTGCGAGTAATTATAAGCCACGATGAAATCCTCGTCGGGCAAGTTCGGGATTTTCATGGGTTCAATGTTGGTCGCTTTTTTGATATGTTCCGTTTCAAAGACCCACCCGCGCGGCATTTGAACCGCCTTGAAATCATACGTTGCGGCGAAAGACAATGTCTGGTCAATGCTTTCCCGGGTCAAAAGCGGCGTATCGGCATAAACCACAAGGCAATATTTTTTGTCAATGACGGAATTTTTCACTATTGTCATGATGTCGTCGTTTTTTTGAATTTGCTGTTTCCGGTGGGTGAAGCCCGCAATCGCGCTGTCTACCCATTCGGTGGAAGTGCGTCCGCAAATTTCGGCGTCAACCAGACTGCCCGGCACCAATACAAGCACGAATACATCGCGCGCATCGACTCCAACCACGACAGTTTTTGGGACCACTTGCGCTTCTATCTTCGCTTCCATCTTATGTTATAACCTCCAACGTAAAATTTCCTTGCAGCCCGTGATTAAATTTGACTTTGATTTTGTATGTTCCGGTTTCTTTAATAGGGTCAAACACAAAGCCTTTTTTGTCGATATTAAATCCCTGTTTGGCAAGTTCCGTGACAATTTCTTGCCCCGTTATCGACCCGAACATCTTGCCGTTTGCACCAACTTTCACCCGCAAAGTCACCGTGATACCTTCCAGCCGCGCGATGGTTTGTTTGGTTGCGGCAATGTCTTCGGATTTGTGGAAAGCATCGCTTTCTTGTTTGGCCTTGACTTGAGTTAGGATTGTATTATCAACTGCCTTACCTATTCCGTTTTTTATCAAAAAGTTTTTACCGTAACCATCGTTGACGGTAATTATCTCGCCTGCCTTTCCCTTTCCGGGTAAATCTTTTAATAAAAACACTTTCATACGCACATAATAACCCAAATCGGAGGTTTTGTAAATGGAAATCAGGTGCAAAAAAGGAAATTGCAAACACAACACGGGATGTTCTTGTTCCGCACATACAGTTGAAATCAGCCGCGGCACAGATTGCAACAGTTACGTCAACGACCAAATCAAGTCCGACCTTATGATTGAAAACGGCAACATTTTCCAAGTAGCCGAGGAACTTGTCGCCCGAAACTTGAAAAACGTACCGCTTGAGTGCCGCGCACGCAACTGTATTTACAATAATCAAGAAAAGTGCAATGCAAACGGTATCACCGTCATAGATGACGACGAGGAAAACGACGCCGATTGCGCGACCTTTTGTGAAAGGTAAATATGTGTGGTAGAAATATTAGCTGCTAGTTTTTTACACACAAGTAATTATCGTCATAAATTTGTCAGCATCTAAACTCGCCCCGCCGACAAGTACCCCATCTACGTTTTTCGCCGCCAAAATCTCGGCGGCATTTTTTTCATTGACCGACCCGCCGTATAATACTGCAGGGGGTTCGGGTGGATTCAATCCCCCCGCATTGGATTCAGCCACAAGTTTTTTTATTAATGCATGCGCCTGTTCAATTTGCGCTATCGTCGCGACTTTACCCGTGCCGATTGCCCACACGGGTTCGTATGCGATTATCGCGCCCTTTTGATAGGACTTTAATTGCTTTGAAAGGACCGCTTCCAACTTCTCGCCGTCTTTTTCTCCAACACAAAGAATCGGAGTCAAACCGTTTGTAAGGGCACCGGTGACCTTTTGCGCCACGAAATCGTCGGTCTCGCCAAAAAGGGTGCGCCGTTCGCTATGCCCCACCAATACCGCGCGGGTCCCGATTTCGCATAACATCTCGGCGGAAATCTCGCCGGTGTATGCCCCGTTTTTTGCCGGGTGAAAGTTTTGCGCGCCCACCGTGAACCCCAATTCATCGGCGTATTCGCGCGCTATGCCAATTGCGGTGAACGGCACGCAAATGATAACATTCTTATCATTTGAAATCTGACCTCTGTGTTGGAGTTTCATCTTTTCGGCAAGCTCCCCAAAGAACCGGTGCGCATCCTCCCTTGTTTTGTTCATTTTCCAATTTGCGGCGATGATTTTCATGTATTCCTCCCCCAGACTAAATATATATGCTACACGAAAAAAAGCAACAAGGATTTTTCGATAGCAAGTATGTAAAAATAATTGTTGAGTTTTACAACAGAAACTTTTAACATAGACACGTGCAAGAAATAACTTACCGCCGATTGTATTACCGCGACTACCCTGCGTTCCTTGAACTGCGCGAAAATGTCGAGAAGACTTTGCCTACTTCCGAGTTTCTTTTGCCGCTTGCGGAAGAATACTTCCGCTTTATACGTTTTGGGGCGTTCAACTGCCAAGGCGGACTAATAGGCGCAGTACTTCTTGAAACATGCCAATATTACATGCAACCCCACAAAGAGATACTTACAGCAACCGACAAAAAGGTCTGTGCATTAAGTTCTATGATTGTTCACCCAAATTATCGTAGCCGCGGAGTAATCACAAGCCTTAATATCCTGGCACTTAACACAGCGCAAGAGTATCAATTCGAATTAGCAACATGCCTCGTCCACCCATGTAACATTCTCGGACTTAGCGCAGTTCAAAAACTTGAATTCCGAGAAGTAGCAGAAATAATGACCAACCTGGAAAAGCCGGTGAAAATATTTACAAAAAAACTAATTGAAAATTTCGATAACAAGATTGACATCAAGACGACGACATGCTATAATTTCATGTATGAAAACAGTCAAAACAAATCTCAACCTGTACAAGTCATTCGTTGAAGTCTATGAAACCAAAAACTTCTCTGTCGCCGCCGCCAATCTTGGATTAACCCAGCCTACAATAAGTTACAACATCAAAGAACTTGAAAAGCAATTAAAAGCGCGTCTTTTCAATTCAAACTCCCGCGGGGTCCAGCCCACGAAAACCGCAGACGAATTGTACCCGCCGGTACGCGCGGCATTTATTTACCTTTTGGAGGCAGAAAGCACAATCCAAGAATTCAACGAAAAAAGCCAAGGTGTTATTCGTCTTAATCTTTCGTTGTATTACATGACCCAAATTACCACCAAATTTATCATGAGTTTTAACAAACAATACCCCAACATTAAGTTTGAAATTGTCATATCGTCAGCTGACGACGGTTTACAATCACTTGATAAACACGAAACGGATTTGCTTATTTATGCATACATGCAACCCCAAAGCGAAAGCGATGAATTCGCCACAATAAATCTTTGCGAACTTGAAAACTCCTTTTATGCAGGCAAGGAATTCGCAAGAAAACATGGTCTTGGACCAACAATCACAAAACAGCAACTTGAAAATCTTCCGATTATATCATCGCCGAAAGTCTATCAAACAAGAACAGAACTTGAAAAAATCGGTCTTGCAAAAAATCCTATTATAGAAACACGTACCACAGAAATGATAATAAGCCTTATGGAGAACAACATCGGCATCTCTCTTGGACTTGACGAATACCTTTCCCAAAACAAAAATCTTGTACGATTAGAGGTTGAAGGCATGAAACCTCTTAAATGCCATATCGCAATCAAGTACAACAAAAACCTTGCAAACAAAGCCGCAGCGGCATTTATCGAAAAAATCAAAAAAGAATACAAACCTAATTAATTATTCACTGTTGAATTTTTGTATCCGCGACAATATCCCCCCCGTCATCGGCGGGGGTGTTTCGCCTTCGGGCTTTTGGTCTTGGGCAGCAGGGTCGATTGAGGAAGCCGCCGGTGCAGCAAGGGGCGACCCGTGCAAGATATTTTCGGTGCGAACACTATCCAATGTATCGACTTCCATACCATCGATTATTTGCCGTGTGTTGGCAACTTCGGGCTCGGTGGGTTGAACTTCGGTGACTTTGACTTCCTCGCGTACACCACTCATGCTGTATTTGGATACTTCTTCTTTTTTCTTCTCGTCACGCTCTACTTCGCGGTACTCGTCTATTGAAAGTCCCGCAGTCCTTGCACTTTCCCGTTTGTGCCGATACTCTTCCAATCGTGCACGGAAACTGCGGCCTTCTTCGACAGACTTTTGACCGGATACTTGTTTTTGTTTTTCGGTCTCCTGGGCTTCCTTTTGTTCCTTTTCACGCTGGCGCATGCTTTTCGCATCGGTTTTGTAAACTTTGCTTTCAATCGCTTTATACCGTTTTTCTTTCATGCTATACACAATCCGCGGCCCCGCCACAAAGGTAAACCCTATCATTGCCGCTATTATTCCTAAAACTATCAAGACAATGCCAGCCCCCACGGTCGACCCAAGCCCCGGGACAGGATTACCGTTATCGATAACATAAGTACCCACGATATCCCTGTAATAAGCATGCGTTACCGTGATAAGATAACGGCCTTTGGGTAGAGTCTTTGGCAAATTCACTTCTATCGCATTTCCCTCCCAAGAATACGGCAGATTGATTGATTGACCGTTTCTTGTGACCGAAACCATGATATCGGGTAATTCGGCGAACGCAATATCAAGCGGAGATTGCAAATTCCCGGCTTGATACTGACACGTACCACCAGTGGTAAGAATATACTCTGTTTCCATTTGCATTGCCCCGCTGTTTGCGGTGACGTAAATTCTTAACCGATTTTCAATGCCGTGTTTTTTGACGTCGTATACCGTGTCGCCGCGGTCGTCAATACATCTTATGTACTTGTAATCGTCACCGTAAAGAATAGTAAAATAAAAGTCTTTTTCCTTGCCTGTAATCGAGTCAAATATGTCGTAAGGCCGTTTTTGAATTATGCCGTCAATAAGTTCTTCTTCCACTCGCACAGCACGTGCACGAACGCCGTATTTACCCGCAGGGCTTTTTATTCTTAAGTGCCAAATACAATGAGGTTCGGCTTGGTCGTCATAGCCGTCCGGATACGGTTCAATAAAAAACCAATCGCCGACGCTGTTGCTTTCTTCCTTGAATGTACCGAACTTATCGCTTCTGTCTTTCAAAAAGTCGGTATATTCTTGCGCGGTATACCAAACCCCGCCGATTTTTTGAACGGCCTCGTATCGGAATGCCTGAGAACCGGTCAGGATAATATCATTACTAATCTTTGCTGTGCCGCGAAATGCGTCCGTTTCGTTTGCCCTTTCCACCAATCCTCCGGGGGACTGGTCACGGATAATAAATACACCGCTGTCCGGGTCATCCGACTTTTCTTTAAGCAAAAAGCCTTTGTTTTCGAAAGCCTTGGAAATGTCTTGTTCCCCGACCGCGGCAAAAGTTCGTGCGACCGTATAGACACCGGGCATAAAAACAGCGGCAAACACCGCCGCCAAAAGCACTACTCCCACAATAAAAACTCCCCAAAGTCTTTTCATAATCATTGGTATAATTAGAATGTACAATTCTAGCGAAACTTAGTCAAACGTTTTCTTGACTTGCAACCAATTTCACACCGGGGTTGTCGATGATTTTTCGCCCGCATTTCAAATAATACATTGTGCGTGCGCTTGTGGTATGCCGCCCTTGGTTAAGCCGCCGATCGCCCTGTGCTTCGCGCGTTTCTATACTCAAATTCCCGAGTGTGTTTATGATGGTACTTTTCCCCACGCCGCTTGACCCCATAAGCATCGCACTCTCGCCCGGTTTCCAATACGTAAGAAGTTTACCTACATCATTCGGGTCAAGCGCGTTAATCGCCACGCAATCAACGCCAAGTTGACCCGCCTGCATGCGTGCCACGTAAGCAGCGGGGTGGTTCGTGTCCATTTTGGTCAAAACTATTACGCATTTAATGCGTTTTCCTTCGATAAGGCTCATGAATCGCCGAATACGCGCAGGCGAAAATTCAAGGTTCGCACTTGTTACAATGAATGCTGTGTCAATATTGGCGGCAAAGTATTGGTGTTTTTGCGTGTCTGCATCAAACCGTGCGATAAAATTCTTGCGCGGGGCCACGTCCAAAATAAAATACTTATCTTCACGTTGTTCAATTTCCACCACATCGTTCACGATAGGCGGCTTCGTGCTGCGGAAACTATTGTTGATAAGGCAAAACTTCTCCTCCCCATCAACAAGCACATGATAACCCGTTTTTGATACACTTACGATTTCACCGTTCATTCGCCACCTCCAAACATAATTTCCGTTTTGCCTTTCATCTCTTGCAACAGTTCCCTAAGCATTGTAAACCGTTGTTTAGTATAAGTGTTATCCACCATCTTTTGCAAGTTTTCTGCGCTGCCCACAAGCATCACAAGTTGTTTCGCGCGCGTGACTGCGGTATACAACAAATTGCGCGTTAAAACCATATACGCGCCGCTTGTAACGGGAATTACCACGGCATCAAATTCGCAGCCTTGGCTTTTGTGCACGGTAATCGCGTAACTAAGCGCCAAGTTAGCCAAATCGGTGCGGGTGTAAATACTTGTCCGCCCGTCTTCAAATTCGACAGTAACTTCCCCATTTTGCTTGTTAATCGCAACGATACTTCCGATGTCGCCATTGTAAACCCCAACACCGCTTTCGGTCTTTTTCGACCATTCCTGATTATAGTTGTTAAGAGTTTGCATAACTCGGTCGCCCACGCGAAATACAGTATGACCGTATTCGTATTGGACGCGTCCCCCTGCTTCGGGATTCAATGTCTCTTGCAACGCAAGGTTCAAACTATTCATTCCTGCTTCACCCGCTTTCATCGGACAAAGGACTTGTATTTTTGGCGAGTTTCCCAAAAATCTCGGCAAGCGTTCGGTCACCAAAGATAATACTTTATTTTTAATATCCGCAGGCGAAGTTGCGGTTTCGAAAAAGAAATCGTTTGACTTGTTGCTTATATCTGGCATTTGCCCGTGGTTAATTGCGTGCGCGTTAGTCACGATTTTGGACAATTCCGTTTGGCGATAAATTTCCGTCAATTTAACAACCGGCACCACCCCCGATGCAATAATATCCGCCAAGACATTCCCCGCACCCACCGACGGTAATTGGTCGATATCACCGACCAATACTACGCGTGTCCCCCGCAATACTTTTTTCAGCAATTGGTTCATCAACAATACATCACACATTGAAACTTCGTCCACGATAACCACATCGGATTCAATGACATTTTCCGGGTCGTCATGGGGGAAGATACCAAGCGCCCTGTGAATAGTACTTGCCGCCATGCCGGTGGTTTCTTCCAACCGTTTCGCCGCCCTGCCCGTAGGGGCAAGCAGCATAGTCGATTGCTTTTGCGCTTCGTTTATGTACAGAATAGCACGCACAATGGTGGTCTTTCCCGTGCCAGGTCCGCCGGTGATTACGCTTACGCCGCTTGTAACCGCGGATACCACTGCTGTTCTTTGTGTTTCATGTAATTCTATCTTGTTTAACTGTTCATAGTGTTTTAATACGTTCAATAATTCTGCACCTTGCATTTTACACTCTGTATTATCTGCATTAAGCAAACACAGTTTCGACGCCACCGCCTTCTCCGCATTGTAAAACTTGGTAAGCATCACCCCGTTTTTGACCTGGGATAAATATTTGTCTAAGCATAACTCTTTTATTATCTCGTCAAACACAGGGCGAAGATTTTCGGTTTTAATCTTAAGCAATCGTATGGTCGCATTAAAAAGCTTCTCGAAAGGCAAATACGTATGCCCCTCCGCCTCGCTTAATTGTTTTAATACGTACACGATGCCGGCGCGCACGCGAAACCGCCCGGAATAAGAAATACCAAGTTCCCGCGCAATCTTGTCCGCAGTCAAAAAGCCTATGCCGTCAATGGTTTCAATCAATCGGTACGGATTTTGTTGGACTTTTTCAATAGTTTTGTCCTTGTAATAATTAAAAACCCGGATTGCCATGTTAAGCGAAATATCAAATTGCTGCAAAAAACCCACACTCTTTTGCATTTCTTTGATTTCCGCAAACCTTTCGCTTATGATTTTAGCCTTGCGCATGCTTATGCCCTTGACAACGGTCAATTCATCGGGGCGATATTCCATAATAACAAGGGTATCTTTCCCGAACGTCTTGACGATACGCTCGGCCGTCACAGGGCCAATACCCTCAATCAACCCGCTGCCGATAAATTGGCGAATCTTTGCGGGCGTGTCGGGCGGTTTGATTTCGAAACTTGTCACCTTGAATTGCTTGCCGTATTTGGCGTTTTCAATGTATTCGCCGATGAATTCGAATTCTTGCCCAACACCGACGTAAGGAAAAAAGCCCACCGCGGTAACATTACTTTGCGCCAGCTTGATAACGGAATACCCGTTTTCTTCGTTACGAAAGACTATGTCGGAAACTTCGTCGGTTATTTTCACAATTCTATTGTAACATCAAAACCAATATAGAGGCTAGTATTAATATACTTGGTAGGATTGCCAGCATTGGGACCGAAGAAATAATCCGCTCCGTTAAGCCTATCTTTAAATATGCCATTAATTTCGCCCCCCGGTTGAAGTGTCGTGGCGCTGCATGAAGAAACAGTTCCGTGCCTATTGATGCCAACTATACCTCCCGTATAAAACCCGCTTGAAAGTGCGCTGCTGCCTGACCCCGCGTATGTACAATTTTCCACACTGCCGCCCGCATTTTCGCCGACTATTCCGCCAAGTGCCCAAATACCATTGTTGCTTATGGTGCCGCTTACCTGGATTTTTTTGATTGTACCGGCATTATATCCCGCAGCGCCGCCCACTGCCATACCCTTTTGTTGTTCAGGCATGCCCTTTGCATCTTTAATGTCTACAACAAAACTTCCGCCTTGCGGGGTTATGTTTGAACTGCTGAAGCTGGCATCCACACTTCCGCCATCAATTAAGCCGAAATTAACCCCGACAAGCACCCCAACATAATATTTGCCATTAAGACCGCGGCCGTCCGAAGCAGAGCCGGAAGCCCTGTAAAAAAGTCCTTCTGCTTCTACTCCCTTGCCTATAACACCAACAAGTCCGCCGATTATTTCACCGCTTACACCTAAATGAGGACCGCTGTTTCTTATGTTTTTAATTCGCGCTTCATCACCTTTCGCATAACCGATAAGTCCGCCGGCAACGCTTATCCTATTTTTATTAGTAATACCGTCACCGCCAAAATAGTCTTCAATATTTGCAAACGAATATATTATCGGCTGTTCGCTCCCTGTCATGGACCTTACAGTAATGTCACCGCGCACACTTTCTATTATCGAATCTTCAACAAGCCCGGCTAAACCGCCCGTAATGTTACCGCCGTATATGTAAGGGAAAATACCTGAACCCGATGAAGGTGCTACACTTGCAATTTCAATATCCACAATTTTACTGTCTCTCACCTCTCCTGC
>Ga0123353_10009058_pt1 | contig 13682 bp, 7 predicted proteins | sample TergutLab28metaG_3_FD_92763 | JGI IMG/M metagenome (GOLD analysis project Ga0123353, IMG submission 92763) | Labiotermes labralis P3 segment gut microbial communities from Petit-Saut dam, French Guiana - Lab288 P3 | ecosystem: Host-associated > Arthropoda: Insects > Digestive system > Gut ... | reverse complement strand
TCGTCCAGAGCGCGGAAATAAACATCTGCAACCGGTCCTCGGGCTAATTTGCGATATGTCATCCCCGACATTGGAGAGGAGTTCCGGTAATACCAAATGAAATCAGCAAGGTATACTAGTTTTGCCAGCTTTGTTTTAGTTATCTTTCCATCGCTATCCGCGCCATGTTTGAGGGCGTTGAGGATAATCTGCTTATACTTCTCGGTTGATGCGATAACATCGGTAAAAACTGAACTCCCATCACTAGTTCCCATAATATCGTCCAGCCCGATGGCGAGCATAGATGAGAGAGCTTTTGCTTGGCTTATGGTGGGTTCTTTTCTCCCAGCCTCGATATTGACGTAGGTGGGGCGGCTGATACCAAGTGCACGTGCTACCTGATCTTGAGAGTATCCGCGCATTGTACGTGCCTTTTCTATATTGTTTGGCAGAGTGCCGCTCATAAGTAGCGCTCCCTTCTGTAAACTAATAGAGTAATAATATCAAGGAAAAGAAAACTTGTCAAGGGATGTTGTAAATATTATTTACAAAACCAGCGCGATTATTTAACAAGCACAACAATTTATTGCTTTTTCAGGGGCAGAGTAGGATGAGCAACTCAATACCACCCCAACACCCCCACCAACCCTCAAAAGTTCGCCTTTTGAAAGGCGCGGGTCACCAAGGAAAACCCCGCGATTGTAACGATCGCGGGGTTGCGTTGTGGTGCGCCATCACCCTAAGCAGCCTGATAGGCGCCTATTCTATCTGTAGGAACACCTCTTGTTCGATGGTAACGCCGTGGTGCATGACTCTCCCGATTGAGTCCTCGAACAGCGGGAACTCGTTTCGTCGGGATGCAGCCTCAAGCTTTTCGAGGTAGGCGCGCTCCCTTGCCAAGCCAAATTGCGCGTATTTGTCAACTATGTCGGCTGACATACGCATGGGACGCAGTCCAGGGAATACTTCGCGGAGATGGCCGAACATCTGAAATCCGCCCAGATCAATGTCCCCCCAGAAAAATGCTTCAGTTTCTGTTGAAGCGGACTCGGACAGCTTATGCAGGAACTGCTTCTTTTTCGGGCTGAGATAACCCCCATGAAAAACGACCAGCTCCTCCGGCACAACCTCAGTGCGCAAATACTCGCTGTAGTTGGTCAGGTTTTCAATAAAGATGATTCTCCCGATATTGCTCATCCCGAGTGATAGGATCTCGTCAACCGCAGAGCCTGGGATTGCTAGTCCATGCGGTGACAGCGGGGAGAGGTCGATTGTGCCGTACCGCATTACGATAGCAATATCCCCGGAAAGCTGATAGAGCTCAGGGTGCGTATTGATCCCTAAAATGGCAAGCTTCTCTCGGGCGCCGAAATCCTCCTGCGAAGAGGTTTCTGCTAATTCTGTGTGGAAGCGCATCGCCGCCCTCAGAAACTCATCCTGGAATTCCTTTTCAAACCGCTTGCTGTTATTGAGGCAGGCGGTACTGAAAGCACGGGTAGCGATAGTGGCGCCTCTTAGTTTGTCGTAGTATGCAAGAGCGCGGAGAAACTCCCGGGCATAGGGGGCGCCTTTCTTGTAGAAAGTCGGTAATCGCAACGTCTGCCTGGTCATTTCGCAGATATCGTCCCGCCATGACGCGACCCAGGGCGTTTGCGCTTCTGATAGTGTGTCAAGGATCGTCGAGACGCACTCGTCAGCAGCCTGCGCAGGGTGCGTTCTTTTGGCGGCTTTGTACGCATCGTCGATTTTCCGGAGATTCAAGACGATCATTGAGATCACCGGGCGGTCACACAGGAATTTGACCTCAATGAGGCCCCCCGCCTCCAACGCCCGGGCCGCGATGTTGAAACGGTCGCGCACCTCGGCGGTTTCATACCTATACTCAGGCAGGTCTTTTTTATCAATGCTGAGCATGACCCGCCGATTGGAAGTGTTCGGCGCCGACAGGTGCTTGCTGCGTTCATATTTCTCCAGTAATTTAGCCAGGATCAGCTCTCGCTCCATTTTTCGGCGATCTCCTTGCTGTAAGGTAGTATCTGCATTGTATATTTATCTTTAAAGGTAAACAAGGTCTTGTCCGCATCAGGCATGATATCGGGTATTTTATCCGGCGGGGTACAGATGATCGCCTGGAGGCGCATCTTGCGTAGCAATCGGACGCTCTCGATAATGCGGTCACTGTCCATCTTGTTGAACGCCTCGTCAAAGACAACCAATCTTACCGTGTTGCCGAAGCTGGAGGTATCGCTGACGCGGTAGAGTTGCGCAAACGAAGCCAGAACAGCTATATAAAAAGGCGTCTGGGTCTCGCCGCCCGATTTTGTGTTCATGGTTTGCGAGAGCAGTTGCTTACTTCCGTTGACGTCTGTGGTCTCAAGGTCGAACTTGAGGTATGTCCTGAAATCGGTGTACATCTCAATGTTCTGCTGAAGCTCGCTTAGCTTTCGCGCACTCGGCTCGGTATCGTCTGAAGTGGCTATGCGGCCAAATAAGTCCTCAATCAAGGCGCCATACTTATGCTGGAATGGCTGCGCGAATAAGCCGCCGTCACCTTCCATTAGTTCCGGCGCCATTATCATGTCGTAATAGCTCGCATTGTCGGGGTTTCGGCCAACGATGAAGCGGTATCTGTCAGTGCCGAATGACGCGCCCTCCAGCGCACGGTTCAGATTCTTAACCTGTTCCTGGACCTGGTCGATACTGGATTTTAGCTTGGCAAGGAAATCGTTTTGGAACTGCTCAAGGGCGCTTTCCCGAGCGTTCCTAATCTTTTCGCGGTAACTGGGAAGCTCGCTTTCTTCAAGATGTTTCCGCTCCGCTTCAAATTCGTCATTATCCATGGCCTCGGGCTTGAAAGAACATGGCTGGAAATCCCGCAGGTACTTGTTCCTGGCTCCAAACAACGTGCTTTTTGAGTTGTCTACTTCGTTGTACGTGCGTTGCAGGTTGTCGCTGAAGTTCTTCGCGATCGCGGCAGGGCGCTTTAGGCGCTCAAGCTCCTGCGCGTATCTTGGCAACCCCAAGGATTCCTGGTATTGTGGCGGGAAATCCTCAGCCAACTGATCTTCCGCCCTGTTGAGTTGTTGGTATCTGTCAGGCAATGTCTCATACTCAAGCGTATAAAGGCTCGACTCAAACTTGGTTTTCCCGACGACGCATCGCTCCTGCTTCTCGCGCAAGGATAGCAGTTCTCTTTCGAGCTTCTCAATCTCCTGCTTGAGCTTGTCCAGCCAGAAGAGGTCGAGTTGCGATAGTTTTTCGTCGATAAGCCCTATTTCCCGCGTTATCTCGAGCCCGCGGATGTACTCTGCTTGCTTTTGGTGCGCCTCGCTGACAAAGCGACGGGTAAACATGAATTCCTTGTTCTTGCGGCTTTCAAGCACAATGTGGATCGGCTGCAATGCCCCGATATCCTCCTCTAGCAATGCAATGGCGCCGCATAAACGCTCGATACGGAGCGCGACTGCCTTTCGCCCTATGAAGGTATCTTCCATGAGGTGCTTCGGGATCGGGCGCACGACATACCCCTGGTATAGCATGCCCTCTTCGGTGATCGCAGTCTTGTGTTTGCGCAACTGGCTTGTGTGCGTACAACGGACGACTCGCCCCAGCAGGTAATCGATGTAGCTGCGGGCCAGGGGATTGTCAGTCTGTATGATCCTGGCAAGGCTGTCATCCCATGGCGAGATGTTCTCCCGCTCCCTGAGTTTTCCGACATCCACGAGCCCAAAAGACTGTTTACCGAACTCGCGCTTCATGGCGTCAAAGAATGACAAGGCGTCGGCGTAGAACTCAGGGTCGACCAGGAGATATAGTTTCTGCGTGTTGAGATACCCTTCGACGGCCCCGCGCCAGGATTCCTGCCCCTCCGCGATCTCCAGCACATCTGCCAGGATTTCGACAGAAATTGGTTTTGAGTGCTTCTCGGAAAGGCGAAGTTCCAACTGCTCTTTTGCCCAGATAAGAGCTCTGGGATAGTCCTTGATGTTTTCGTTGAGCCTTTCCAGAATCAGCCTGTTCCGATCCAACTCATCACACAGGCGCCTGACTTGCTCCCCGATTCGGAATGCAGCCTCCCGCAGGCAGGCGGAAAAACTGTGCGTCGCATCCTGCACTGCCTCGAATAGTCCGAGCGTTCCGGAAAAAATCTCAGCGTTGCATGTGTGCAGGGGCTCGCAATGTTCCGACAGCTTCTCAGAGGCTTCTTGTAACGGTTGTAGCAGGGCAGTCCCCGGCCAACGTGAAACCTCGGTACACAGCGATTGAAGTACTTGCGTTTCCCGCTTTATCTCCAGAACCATGTCGTTTATTTGCTCGATAAGTTGCCTCTGTTCTTGCGCAAGTTGGTCCTTTTGCCCGCGTAGGCGCAGTTCCTCCTGGTAGACGTCGCTCCTCTCACGGTCGGCGATAAGTTCGTTCCTTCTTAAGTCGCACCCTGCGAGTTGCTTGCCGATTGCCTCATAGTCTTCCTGAGCCTGCCGGATTCCATCCATGTAATCATTTTTCTCTACAGTTAATCTCTCGATTTGTATAGTCAAGTCGTTTTTTTGCGCCCAAAGCACCAAAAACTTCTGCACTCGTAGTCGATCCAGGGTCGCCTGCATATCACGGAACAGCCGGCTGATCCCTTCGAGGGCGCTCAGTTTCTCTTCCTGCCGCTTTGCCAGCATTTCATGGCGTTTGTAATCCCTGATGTTCTGCTGCATCGACTCTATGTCAGGCTTTTCCGGGATGTCGCAGATATTCTCCGTTATAAACTTTTGGATATCTACTATGGGGCGAAACGAGACGGCTTTCTTCAGCATCCGGCAGACCTGTTCGTTGTGGACATTCCATTTTGCCAGCAGGTCGCTCCGATACCGGGCGTTGCTGTCGTAGAACACTTCGCGTGCGTCAGGGACGGATTTCAAGTAGCTGCGCAGCGCGGCAATGTCCATCGCGTGGCGGTCAACTAAAAAGCAGTGTTCCGGGATCGGCCCGTTGTATATGAAAAACTGCTCCCGCCGGCTGCCGTCGCTGCGGCAATCAAACACAATGCCGCTCACAAATCGGTCTCCTGTTTGATCGTCGATGTATTGGCATGCGATGTAGGCGGAAAAATCCTTTCCGCGCCGTGACTTGGGGTTTTTACTATCCATGTCCGCCCTAAGATAGCTGTCCAAAGTGCGCTGCGAGCTCTCACTGGCGGCTTTGTTGAAATTTCGCGAATTGAGTTCGCCCAGCAAGACGATCTGCAGGGCGTCTATCACTGTGGATTTGCCCGCGCCGGTTTTCCCGGTTAGAAAGTTGATGTCGCCGACATCTATTACTTGCTTAGAGAAATACAGCCAATTAATCAGGAGTATCTTCGTCAGCTTCTTCACTGTCTTCCCCCTTCCTTAGCGCTGTGACAACAGCATCCAGCCGCTCACCGGAGACTACAGTCAGGATGGTTGGCAGGATCGCGAACTTGCACGCGGGCTGGCTAAACCTTCCATCCAGCCGCTCGACCACGCAATGGTTTTCCAGGATCGTAAATCCCCGCCTTACTTCATCCATATTGGGGCGTGTGGACAGTATCGCATAGTCCGTGACGATCCGCTCCAGTACGTCCCGTACCGTGCATATGACGTCATGCTCAAGCCCGACCCGTTCCTGGTTTTCTTCGTAGAACATACGGAGCGCCAGCAATATGGCCGTCGTCGTTTTGTTGAGGTTGCGGCGGTTTGCCTCGTCAGTGTTGAGGAGGTAGAAATAACCACCCCAGTCATCTCTCAGCAAATCCCAGTCCAGCAAAGACAGATAACCCCTGACGGCCTCGTAGTGCACCGAGAGGAAAGTGTAGTCCGGGTTTATGACCCGTCCTTTGTCCGGCCTATATTTAGTGCGGACTACAAAAGTATGGCTCAGAAGATAGTTGCAGACTGATTTGAACTGCTCCAGCTCCTTGTCCGAGAGGTCGCCTATCGCGCTTAAATCCAATGCGCTTCTACTCCTTTCGCTCGAATCGTAATTGAGGTATTTTGTAAGGCGCTTGCGCGTATTCGCCACTCAGTATGTCGGTGCGATAGAATGTCTCAGGGTCGCCGCTGATGATGACAGAGAGCAAGCTCATAACATAGGCGTGGTCATCGGCGACGCGGAGGTCACTGGAGTGCAGAACTCCACCCTCTGCGAAGAGCCTTTTCATGTATGCAGCCACCGCAGCTTTGCTGTACCTATATGAGAGCAGATTGTCGGCGTCGGCCTTTGCTTCGTCGCTGACATGCTCTTCTTCGACAATTATCGGCGCTGTTTTCTCCCGTTTTGATGGATTCTTGCGGAACCATAGGCTTTTCTCTGACAGATACGACTGCTCGTAGAGATGGAATGCCGATTGCACTCCGTCAAGGATGTCGCCGGCGCGGCGGTTCCGCGAGAGCGACGTCAGCAGGTAGTTCAGGTTCCCCCTTGTGTTCTGGTCACGGTTTGTCAGGTTCTCGATTTTCTGCGTCGTCGCGCGGGTATATCTGCGCACCTGCTGGTCGATTTCCTCAAGGTAATCGCTCTCTATGCGCTCATACTGTTCTTTGATCCAAAAAATCTTCTCCAGCAGATCTGCCCGACAACGCTCCAAACTGTCTTTTCGCCTGTCCTGCAGCGCGGCGCCCGACATAGCAAGCAGCATTGCCTCATTTTCAAGCCACTGATCCAGGATGTTCCGTATGGGGACCCTGTATTTTGGCACCGAGTCCCGGATTTTGAGCGGGCGCACATAGGCTTCTATGACCCTCTGCCCGAAATCGTCGAAGTGGGATGAGAGTATCTCGTTGATATCCTGTATGTCGATTTGTAATTGAAAGAATCGCCTGACGTTGTGATACACTGTTTTCAGCAGCTTGACAAGAGCCTGGGTATTCTCAAACGCGCTGTAAACCGACATCATTTTGTCGTATACGTTGTCGCCCTCCGTAGCGACCTTAAGGGAGGAGTAAGTGTCAAACACGTAGGAATAGCCTCGCATTGTCTCTTCGCTGGTCAGTTGGTGAAACAGCTCCAGGAGTTTGCTGCTATAGCCCGGCACGATTATGTTTTCTTCAAAATTCTTGCCGCGCTCTTTCTCGAACCAGCCTCTGCTGCAGAGCTTGCGCATCAGGAAGCGCGCCCGCCCCGAGACGTCGCGCAACTCGTCTTCGTCGATGTCCTCACCCTCAAAGCTGGCCTCGGCAAGTTGGCGCTCCAGCTTGCCGCGCAGCATCGAGTAGAGTGTATTTTCCGGGATTCTCAGGTGGTCGCGATATGCCTCATGTAGCACCTCCAGGGCGCTTGCATATAGCTCTTTGTTTGGTGAGGCAAGTATTGTGAACAGCTCCGGATGAATTGCGTCAAATAGTTTCATTAATTGCGTTTCACCTTGCATGTATGATACCATGTGGTTGGAATGCTATCATATGCAGCACTGAAAAGCAAGAGCGGCGTCCGTATTCGGACACCGCCTTGCGCTTTAATACTACACCTTTTTTGACGGTAACACCTGTCTGTCATCGAGGCCGCATTGTGTCCTAGCTCAGCAAGAACCTTTTATGCAGCTTTTCGGCTGCCGGCAACGCAGAGTTCATCGCACCGTCATCTTTCAATCTGAATTGCGATATCAGTTGCCGTAGCATGTCCGCCTGGCCGTTCATTTCTTCTGATGCGGCGGCGCTTTCCTGGGCCGTCGCGCTGTTTTGCTGGACAACCTGCGACACCTGGTCTATGTTTGTATTTATCAGCGTTATGCCAATAGCCTGCTCATCCGAGGCTTTGGCTATCTCCGCGACGAGTCGGCTCGCTTCATTTATTCCTGCCACGATTTCCCTTAGGCTCACGGCAGTCGCTTCCGCAATACGCGTGCCCAGTTCTGTTTTTTCCACAGAGTTCTGGATCATATTGCCGGTATTTTTCGCGGCCTCCGCGCTCTTGGACGCGAGGTTGCGCACTTCCTCCGCTACTACCGCGAACCCTTTGCCGTGCTGTCCGGCGCGCGCCGCTTCCACAGCGGCGTTCAAAGCGAGGATGTTTGTCTGGAAAGCAATATCGTCGATCGCTTTGATGATCTTGCTGATGTTCTTGCTGGCCTCGTTGATTTCATTGACCGCCGTTATCATCTCGAGCATTTGCCGATTGCCTTTTTCAGCATCCTCCATGATCGCTTCAGATAGCACCGAAGTATTCTCGGCGGTCGTAGCATTTTCCTTTGTTTTAGCGGCTATCTCGGCGATGGAGGTGGAGAGTTCTTCCACCGATGAGGCTTGTTCTGTGGCGCCCTGGGAGAGCACCTGTGCGCCGTCGGCAATTTGCTTGGAGCCGATTGACACCTGCTGTGAAGCGGTGATTATCCGGGTGATCGTGTCGTTTAGCGAGCCTATTATCGTAAGGAGGGACGTCTTGATTGGGCTGAAATCCCCTTCGTAATCGATCTCAACGTCGAGATCCAGATTGCCGTCCGCTATACTGTGCAGTTTCTCGGCAATATCGCCGATATACATTTTTAAATTGGTTTTTGTCGTGAGAATCGAACTTGTAAGCATGCCGATCTCCGAAGTGTTGGGCGTCAGGCTAAAGGTTGATGAAAGATTGCCTTTGGCGATTTCCTCCATCTCGCGTTCCAGCTTTTTTATCGGCACAATCATTTTGATTATGATCAGTGAAACGTTTGCGATCTGCAACGCCGCCACCACTATGACGAATATGAGCGCATACCTTTCCATTTGACTATACTGTTCATTGACTTCATTCAAATGGTTTTCCGAGCGCGTACCCAGCATGGCGAGAAATTCCTCTTTTATCGCGCGAATCTGACCTATTGTTTCTTCGTATTCGCTCCCGTAGACAGCCTCGATGGCCTCTTCTACCCTCCCTTCCATCCTCCAGTCCATCGAGTCGCTCTCGAGAGGGACAAGGTTGTTTGAGAGCGCCGCCATGGCGTCGATCTTATCCTGCTCCTCAGGCGTAATGCCTATTTCCTTCATCCGCGCCACGCCTATGTCACGATTCTTGTACACATAGATCTCGTTCCAGTAGTTGTCGTAGTGGGCCGTGTCGCCTGAAGCCGCGAAAGCCCGCACTTCGTTTGTCAGGTAGGCGGATCCGTCCATAAACCTGTTTGCGTTGAAAGTCAGCTCGTACCGCTGCAAGTTTGCCTGGTCAGTCATCTCGCTCAGCGTCTGGAGATTCAACAAAGCGATAATTGTCGCGATGACAGCGATAATCGACAATGCGTTTAGTATCACAACCATCGTCGATTGTTTAATGGATTTTTTCATTGCAAATCACTCCCTTTGCGTTTCTAAAACCGATTTGAAGCGGTCACGATTAATCTTACTATATCGTCTATTGGCATAGATTCATCACTAAACATATTCTGGATAATAAGCCCGTCGATTGCCGCCAAAATCAAATAAGCCAGAGAGTTGTTGTCTGTGGCGTCATTCTTAAGGACTTTGTTAAGCCCAAACATCAGAGTCTTCCGCCAATCCGCGTAGCGCTCCGTGAATTTCTGCTTCAGCGCGAGGTTAGCCGTTCCCGCTTCACTAATGAGGTACAGATGCAGCTTCCCCCTTGTTTCGGCGGCCAGTATTCTTTCAAATACGGTTTTCAGTATCTGCTCGCGGGATTTCTCGGCGTCTGTGTGGTCTATCCAATTCAAAAGGCCGTCCGTTATTTGCTTGAGGTTGTTATCTGCAATATCGTAGATAATGTCTTCCTTGGCCGAATAATAATAGTACAAGGTCCCCGCGCTGATTTTAGTCTTTTTAGCGATATCTTTCAGGCTGGTTTCCTTTATGCCCTTCTCAGCCATCAGTTCGCCGGCCGCTCGCATTATCTTGTTGCGCATATCAATGGGTAGGGAATTTTGTTCCATATCGCTCATAATTCAAACTCCATCCGAATAGTATCGGTCGGCTAACCGACCGAACATAGCATAACATACCTGGCTGGTGATGTCAAGGAATAAACGTAGGTTTTACCAATTGTTAATAAAACTGATGAAATGTAGAAACGTCGTTGATTATTCTACGTATTCTTGGTATAATAACGCTCCGCAAAACACCATAACCCTCGACCCCTATGGATTATCAACAAACATTGTTCGTAATTTTAAGGAGGCGAAAACCATGCTAAGAAAGCACCGAGGGAACTCAATAAAGAGGCAAAGAATATGGCGAAATAATCTCATAATCACGTTGCTTGTCGCGGTTATCTGCACCCTGCCGATCTTAGTCAACGCCAATGACGAAAACGAGAATGACCCGGCTGAAGTTGGAGCAGCAATTAATGCGGGCCCGGAGGAGGGTATCGTCGGCACGGCTGCGGCACTTCTGGGGCCTGCGCCGGACCCGGAACCTATTTCTGCCAATATCATATTCTATAAGACCACAAGGGGGGGCGGCGACTTTGAATCCAGCTCATTCCGCTTCAAAATTGTCAGGGTAGCTGACAAAGCCGGGACGGCATGGGAAGGGCCTGACGGAACAGTTGTAGACAATGGCGGCACTGCAACGATTGCGGCGGTGCCCAATAAGGCCGCGCAACCCGGTTCTTTTACTGTCAGGAACTTGATCGTGACTGGCCCGGGCGACCAGACGCAATATTTTTTCAAGATATCGGAGATAGAAGACCCAGAGAGCGGCTGGATCTACGACTCAAGGGAGTTTGTCATACGGATCCTGGTCATAGACGTCGATGGCGTGCTGATTGCGCCCCCACAGGGGCTGGAGTGGTTCTACAACGGGGTAACGTATGACCTAAAAGGCGGCGGGAACCCATTGCCCCCCAATGAAAATAATACTTTTATCAATGAGTACACAAGGGCTGATAACCCCTTGGGCAACCTGAGAGTAAAAAAGAACGACTACAACGAGACCCCCGCCTTCCCTACGGAAGAATTCGACTTCATTCTCAGTGACGATAAGGGTCCTGTCGATTTGACAGCGAACGGCATATTGATCCGCAAAACAGGCGGGAGGGGGACGTATAGCGGTACCGACCTTAAAAAAGGCAGGTTCGAACTGACATACGACACGGAGGTGCAAATCCTGGGGCTCCCGGTCGGGGTGTACACGATTACCGAGCAAGCCGAGGGCTACGAGATAAAACATACGGTGAGCGGCGAGCCTGAGGCTCCCGGATCGACCGCGACAGTTACGATCAAAGAGGGCGCGGAGACTTCCGTCGCCTTTGCCAACAAAGAGATACCAGCGGACACAAGGCTGACCATACGCAAAGCCCTGGACGGCGACTATCCGCGCTGGGGCGTAGGCAACGACACTTTGTTCCGTGCAAGAATAAAGACCTCTCAGGACCGCTACCTGACATTCAGCGGCGCCGCCCCGAATTATACCTATAGCGGGACCAGCGCAACGGGGAGCGAGATAGTCTTCAGCGTAAGCAGTGCGGCAATAGTAACGGGAATACCCGTTGGCACGGTGTGCACTATCGAGGAGATCGTCCCGGTCGACGCGCGTTTTTTACCGAATTACAGCAAAAACACCTTTGCGATACCTGGGTCGGGCGCCAACGAGGAAGCCGTCGTGACCAACATGTACGCTCCCGACCCACAAAGGGTTGGCGACCTGATCATCAGCAAGAGGCTGGCCGGAAGCTTTGCCGACTGGGGCGTCGATGTCAACACTGTGTTCACAGCCAGGGTGAAGGACGTCACAGATAGAAACGCCACATACTACCTTCAGTTCAAGCGCCTGCCGGACGGAAATTACGAGGCCGTAAAAATCGGGACAGGCATTACTGATATCCAGTTTTCCGCAGGTAAGCCGGTTGTGCTTTCCGAGCTGTGGGACGACAGGGAATACGAGGTCGAGGAAATTGGGGGCGCCAACTTCAGGGCGACCTATTCCGGCAACGGCAGGCTCCCCATTCGCGGCAACCTGAATGTGGCCGTGACCAACACTTACGACCACGGGACCGGTAACCTGGTTATCAGCAAAAGGTTGGCCGGCAGTTACGGTGACTGGGGTGTGGATGGGAACACTGTCTATTTGGTAAGGGTCAGAGACAATACAGATGGTAACTATCTGCTGTTCGAGCTTCAGCCGGACGGGCGATATCTGGCAGTAGGGAACAACGGCTCCACAAACCCGAGTAACGATACCCGCGAGGTTCTGCGAGTCACCGCGAGCAGGCCGATCGTCGTTGCGGGCTTGTGGGCCAACCATGTCTACGAGGTAGTGGAGGCCGGCGGCGCAAACTACACTTCATCATATAGTGTCAACAAAGCGCCCCTGCCTCCGGGAGGCAACCTGAATGTCGTAATCACCAACACATATGAGCGCGGCGCCGGGAACCTTGTCATCAGGAAGGTGCTGGAGGGCTTCATCGGAGACTGGGGCGTGGACGAAAACACAGTCTTCACCGCAAGGGTCAAGGACGACACCGACAAGAATTACCTGCTGTTCACCCTCCAGGACGATGGGACTTATCTGGCTTTCGCCAACAACGGCTCCGACAAGCCGACGAGCGACGCCCGTGAACTGGTGCGCTTCACTGCGGGCAGGCCCGCTGTCATAAAAGGCGTATGGGCCAATCATGTGTACATAGTGGAGGAAGAAAAGGGTGTAAATTTTGATACTGCTTATTCCGGCAACGGCGTCATGCTGCCACAGGGCGGCAACATGAATGTAAGCATAACCAACACCTATGAGCATGGCACGGGTAGGTTGGTGGTCAAGAAGGCGAACTTCAACAGGGCGCCCGCTAAGCCGCATGAAGCATTCAACTTCTATGTGGAACAAGACGGCGAACCGGTAGACCTCTCTGCAAACCGCATAAATATCAGGAAAACCGGCGGTTCGGGAAACTATGTTGCAGTTGACCTCAATAGGGGAAGGTTCACGCTGACTTACGACACAGAGGTGACTATTGACGGCTTGCCGTTGGGCAGGTATACTGTAAGGGAGCGCGCTTCCGGGTACGTCACGACCTTTGAGGTTATTGACAACTCGGTGACGCGCCCTGGCGACGGGATTATTATTGCCGACATGACCGTCATCTTCACTAACGAAGAAATAGTTGACACCCCCCCCGATACGCCGGAGGTCCCAAACAGGCCCTACACCCCCTACACCCCCCCAAACAGACCAGATTCGCCAGAGCCAAATACTCCCATTAACGATAACCCCGAACCCGATGAAGATGTAGTCGTAGAAGTCCCCCCTAAACCGACCGACCCGAGCAAAGACCCGTCGACAGACCTTGACGATCCAAATTCGCCTTTCGCCAGCAGGGACCCGTCGCTGCTGCCAAGTACAGGGGATGGTTCGGCGGATGGCCCGGCGGATGGAAACGCGCTGCCAATTAAGCCGTTATTGCCGTTGCTGCCGCTTGTGCTCATAGTGGCGCCAATACTGTATTTTTTCCGCTCTAGTGAAGCCAAGAAAAGGAAGAGCTACTGAATGCAAACAGAGAAATCAGAGATAATTTAGAAATCATCCCAAAATGGAACCAACAAGATTCGAATTATAGAAATATGCATGAATATACAGCATCCGTGGTATATTTATCCGTATGGCAGAGTAGATAGAAGAACAGCGTAAAACAAAAATCGGAGATTCGGAGGTGAAGCCTGGAGGGGCAGTAAAAGCGATTATGGTTTTTCAGACATGAAACCGGCAGGTTAACCACGTTCCTGCCACCGCAAAAACGAGGCTGAAAAAGTGTTCCGGCAAAAATAAGTGTCAAGACAGGCT
>Ga0123353_10009057_pt1 | contig 13683 bp, 11 predicted proteins | sample TergutLab28metaG_3_FD_92763 | JGI IMG/M metagenome (GOLD analysis project Ga0123353, IMG submission 92763) | Labiotermes labralis P3 segment gut microbial communities from Petit-Saut dam, French Guiana - Lab288 P3 | ecosystem: Host-associated > Arthropoda: Insects > Digestive system > Gut ... | reverse complement strand
GAGGGAAAAGAGCTGCCGGGCGTGGCGTGCCTGGACGAGAAATAATTTCCTGAATATGTTATGGTTTGGTTCGGGCGGCTGTGGTCAGCCGCCCCTACAAGCTTTTTATCGCAAATTTTCTCGCAAAATGAGGAATTAGCTCTTGTATCCCGACAAATTATTTGGTAAACTTAATTTTGGACAAGTCAAAGTATAGACCACCAGGAGGTACAACCTTGAGCTTCATCGAATTTAAGGATGTGTCCAAGCAGTATATCATGGGCGAGGTCACCATCAACGCGGTGGACGGCGCGGACTTCGAAATCGAGGAGGGCGAGCTGGCCCTGATCGTGGGGGCCTCCGGCGCGGGCAAGACCACCATTCTGAACATCCTGGGCGGGATGGACAACGCCAGCGGCGGGCAGGTGCTCGTGGACGGCGAGGAGATCACCGCCTTCGGCAACCGCAGGCTGATCGAATACCGCCGCAACCAGGTGGGTTTCGTGTTCCAGTTCTACAACCTGATCCCCAACCTGACCGCGCTGGAAAACGTGGAGATCGCCACGCAGCTGAGCGAAAATCCCCTGCCCCCCGCCGAGGTGCTGGAGCAGGTGGGCCTGGAGGAGCGGCTGAACAACTTCCCTGCCCAGCTTTCGGGCGGGGAGCAGCAGCGGGTTTCCATCGCCCGCGCGCTGGCGAAGAACCCGCGCCTGCTGCTATGCGACGAGCCCACCGGCGCGCTGGACTACGTTACGGGCAAGCAGATTCTGCAGCTGCTGCAGAAGACCTGCCGCGAGACCGGCACCACCGTGATCATCATCACCCACAACACCTTCATCGAGCCCATTGCCGACAGGGTGATCCACATGCGCAGCGGGAAGATCACGGAGGTTGTGCGCAACGGGGAGACGAAGGATGTGGAGGAGCTGGAGTGGTGATTTCCCGCTCCCCCGGAAAACGCTTTTACAGGTTCTGCTGGACTAAAACCAGGAGGCTATTATGACCAAAGCATTATTTCGCGATACCCTGCGCGCGATACGCAAGACGCTGTCGCGCTTCATTTCCATCGTGATCATCGTGGCGCTGGGGGTGGGCTTTTTCGCGGGGCTCAAGGCGGTGTCGCCCAACATGAAGACCGCCGCGCAGCGCTTCTACGAGCGGCACATGCTGGCGGACATCGTGGTGAACTCCACGGTGGGCTTCGACGCCGACGACGTGGCCGCCGTGCTGACCATCCCGGGGGTGGCCAGCGCCACGCCCTCGCGCTCCATCGACGGCGTGTTCTACAAGACCGACGGCAACATGGAGCAGAGCGTGACCGGCACCGCCTACGTGACGCGCATCATCGGCTATGACTTCAGCCAGGCCATGGGCTCAGGCACGCAGCGGCTCAACCAGCTGCGCCTGGTGGAGGGGCGCTTCCCTGTGCGGCCCAACGAGTGCGTGGTAAGCGTGTACGAGAACTGGAACGACCCGCAGCACTACGCCATCAACCAGCAGCTGCGCATCCGGGGCGACCACGAGGACCTCCTTGATACAGTGAAAAGTGAGTACTATAAAGTTGTAGGGACAGTGTATACGCCGGAGTTCATCTCCATGGAGCTGGGCGCCAGCCAGGCCGGCGGCGGCGAGCTTTCGGGCTACATCTATATCCCCGACGACGCCTTTGTTACGGACCACTACACCACGCTGTATATCGGCGTGGAGGACGCGGCGAAATACTCCGCCTACACCAACGGGTACAAGATTCTGGTGCGCCAGGTGACCGACAGGCTGGAATCCGCCGGGCCGGTGATCGTTAAGCAGCGCGCGGCGCGCATGGCGGATTACTACGTACCCATCATCGAAAACGGCAAGCGGGACCTGGAGCAGGCCAAGGCCGACCTGGCCGAGCTGGAGGACGCGGTGAAGGGCGGCCCCGAACGATACAAGGCGGAGCAGGCGAAGGCCCGGCAGCAGCTGGCCGAAGCGGAAAAGCAGTTGGCGCAGGGCAAGATCGACTACGAGACCAACCTGGCGAAATACAACGAGGGCAAAGAAAAATACGACGAGGCCTACGATATTGTGGTGCAGCACCCCGGCGCGTGGGAGGAATACCAGGCGGGGGTAAACCAGATCGAGCGGGCGGAGGCCAGCTACGGCGTGGCCAAGGCGGCCGTGACCGCGGGCCAGAGTGCCCTGCGCGTGGCCAACCAGGCCCTGGACAGCGGCCAGGACGACCGCATCAAGAACGCCATGGGCATCCTTTCGCTGTACTTCCCCATGGAAGAAAGCGACTTTACCATAGAGGGGCTGCGGCAGCGCATAGCCGACGCCGAGGAGGAGCTGGCCACCCAGGAGGCGGCCCTGGCCGAGGCCGAGGCGGAAATTAAGGCCGGCAAGGCGAAGCTGGAACAGAACAGGGCCCTCATCAAGCAGCTGGAGGAGTTCAACAAGGCCTCCAAGGAGCTCACCGCGGCCAAGGTGCAGCTGGACGCCGCCTGGAAGGAGATTCAAGAGGGGCCGGAAAAGATCGCCGCCGCCCGGGCGGAGCTGGAGGCCTCCTTGCAAAAGGCCGAGCTGGACCTGGCCAACGCGGCGACCATGCGCATCACCGCCACCCAGGCCGTGGCCAACGGCGAGCGGAAAATCCGCCGCGCGGAAAACCAGATGGAGGCCCTGGGCAGCGCGCAATGGATCATCCTGGACCGGGACGAGTTCGCGGGCTACACCAACTACGGCGACACCGCGGACAACATGGAGCAGTTCGCGCTGATCTTCCCGGTGCTGTTCTTCCTGATCGCGGCGCTGGTGAGCCTGACTACCATGACCCGCATGGTGGAGGACGAGCGCACCCAGCTGGGCGTGCTGAAAGCGGCGGGCTATTCCGCTGTGGCCATCTCGTTCAAGTATCTGTTCTATGCCTTTACGGCGGGTCTGCTGGGCTGCGCGATAGGACTGGCGATGGGCTTTACGCTGATACCATTGGCAATATTCACGGCGTACCGGATCCTCTATCTCATCCCCACCATGACGCCCGGGTTCTTCGTGGGCCCGGCAGCCGTGGGATTGGTGGCGGCGCTGGTTTCCACCGTGGGCGCGGTGCTGTTTTCCGTGTTGCAGGCCATGCGCCACCGCCCGGCCGAGCTCATGCGCCCGAAGGCCCCCAAGGCGGGCAAACGGGTGTTCCTGGAGTGGAAGGCCTTCAGCTGGATCTGGCGCTGGCTGGGCTTCAACGGCAAGGTGACCGTGCGCAACCTCATGCGCAATAAAAAGAGGTTCCTGATGACCTTCGCGGGGATCACGGGCTGCACGGCCCTGCTGCTGACGGGCTTCGGCATCGGCAACAGCATAGGCACCATGCTGGATAAGCAGTTCGGCCCGGACAGCGTGATGAAGTTCGACGCGCAGGCCCTGCTGCAGGCCCCCCTGCGCGAGGCCGACGCCCCCGCGCTGATCAATAAGGTGTTCAAGGACGAGCGGATATCCCACGTGCTGCCGGTGTATATGAAAAAGATGTACGGTGGGCTGCCCCAGGGCGGCCACCAGATCGATATGACGATCGTGGTGACGCAGGACAAGGACAGGATTTCTGACTTTGCCAACCTGCGCGACGAAAAAACAGGCACGCCCCTGCAGCTGGACGACGAGGGCTGCATCATCAACGGCAAGACGGCGGAGCTGCTGAACCTGAAGATTGGGGACAAGATCCTGCTGCAATCCGGGCCGCAGAAGGCGGAAATCACTGTGCGGGGCATCACGAGGAACTATGTGTACCACTATATCTATATGACGCCGAGGGTGTACGAGCGGGGCTTTGGCATGGGGGAAACCACCTTCAACGTGGTGCTGCTGCGCCTGCCCCCCGAACTGACGCGCTTCCGGGGCAGCAACGCGGAAATCAACGCCGTAAAGGATACCCGCACCGCCCTGGCCAGGGATCTGGGCGACACGGCGGAGGTCATCACGCTGGTGTATAACCAGGCCATCATCGACAAAGTGGGCAGCATGATCGATTTGATGCGCAACGTGATCGTGGCGGTGTTCACTTTGGCGGCGGGGGCATTGGCCTTCGTGGTGCTGTATAACCTGAACAACATCAACATCTACGAGCGCATACGGGAACTGGCCACCATCAAGGTGCTGGGCTTCTACGACAGGGAGGCCGACATGTTCATCTACCGGGAGAACATCATCACCACCATATTGGGGATCGGCGCGGGGCTGGCCGTGGGCGTGCCCATACACGCCTTTGTCATCAAAGCCGCGGAGATCGAGAGCATGATGTTCGTGCGCACCCTGGCGCCGCCGAATTTCTTTGCTGCGGCGATCATCACGGCCATATTCGCCGTGGCGATCAATTTGCTGATGCACAAGCGCATCAAGGAGATCAACATGGTGGAGGCGCTGAAGAGCGTGGAGTAGGGACCATAAATACAACAGCCCGCAAGGTGATGCCTTGCGGGTTTTGTTCTTATGGTTTTATGGTTTCGGGCGGCTGGCACGCCGCCCTTACAGGGAAGCCCGCGCAACCACCCGGCTCAATTTACCACGTTCACCGGCGCGTCCGCGAGGAAGGCTGCGATGTTGCCCGCCGCGATTTCGATCAGGCGCGCGCGGGCCTCTTTGGTCGCCCAGGAGATGTGGGGGGTGATGATACAGTTCGGCGCGGCGAGCAGTGGGTTGTCCGGGTGCGGCGGCTCGGTGGAGAGGACATCGGCGGCCAGGGCCCCCAAACGGCCGCTGCGCAGGGCTTCGGCCACGTCGGCCTCGTTGAGCACCGGGCCGCGGGCGGTGTTGATCAAAATCGCGCCGGGCTTCATCAGAGCCAGGGTTTCGCGGTTGATGAGGCCCTGGGTGGCGTCCGTCAGGGGGCAGTGGAGGGTGAGGACGTCGGATTGGCGCAGCACGGTCTCGAGGGGCTCGAGCTGCTGCGCGGGGTCGTGGGCCAGCACGGCCATGCCGAAGGCCCGGGCGATGCCCGCCACCGCCTGCCCGATGCGCCCGTAGCCGACGATCCCCATGGTTTTGCCGGCCAGCTCCGTCAGGGGGGCCAGCTGGTAGCAGAAATCCCGGGAGCGCGCCCAATCGCCGGCGCGCGCGGAATCGCTGTGGAGCCGTGTGCGGTTGGTGAGCTCCAGCAGCAGGGCGAACACCTGCTGTGCCACGCTGTGGGTGGAATAAGCCGGGATGTTGGTGACGGGGATGCCCCGCGCCCGGGCGGCGGCCAGATCCACCACGTTGTAGCCAGTGGAAAGCAGGCCGATGTAGCGCAGGCGGGGCAGGGCCCCGATTTCAGCGCGGCCCAGCACGGTTTTATTGCTCAGGAGGATTTCAGCGGATTCGGCGCGCGGGAGGATCTGGTCCGGGGGTGTGTGGGCATGCACGGTGAGCTCGCCCAGGGCGGCGACGCTATCCCAGGAGAGGTCGCCGGGGTTGGTGGTGTGGGCGTCGAGGATGGTGATGCGCATGGGGCCCCCCTTACCGCAGGAGGGCCACGAGCCCCACGGTGATTACGCTTAGGGCCATGAGCCCTGCCAGGACGAGGGCGACGATGCGGGCGATGTTTTTGTTCATGGGTTTGCCTCCTTGGTCAGTATCGATTTTGTTTTATACTATACTGAGATTTTAGAAGCGTAGAAAAACGCAAGCAAAAAATTTTGATATATGGGATTTTGCGCAGAGTTTTACGTAACGCTTCTTAATTGAAGGATAGTATTGTTCACCTCGTTGACCAGCACGCCACCGACACCCAGGCGCTGCCAGCGCAGGAGGTTTTTGCCGTCGGTGTAGCCGGTGAACGGGCCCTTTGCCATGATCCAGACCTCTTTGCCCAGGGCCTGCGCGCGGCGGATGGCGTCCTCGTCGGCCCAGGGCTCCCACAGGCGCAGGATATCCGCGCCCTGTCCGGCGAATTCCAGCGCGCTTTCCAGGGAGGGCATGAAGGCCAGCACCGGGATCGCCGGGTTGAAGCGCTTGACCCGCGCGGCGTCCTCGGCGGCAGTCACGCCCAGGACGACCTTGGCTTCGCAATCGCGTGCCCGGAGGAGCTCCAGGAGGATGGGCATCCTCTCGCCGCCCTCCTTGATGTGCAGCAGGATGGGGGCCAGCCCGCTGCCGAGCATGTGTTCCAGGCTGTGGGCGCAGTAGACCGGGGCATCCCTGTGCCGCAGCGGCAGGAATTCCGCGAGGGCCAGGTCGCATATATTTGCGTCCTCGCCGAACAACCGCGCGTCCCGGTCGTGGCAGATCACGGGATGCAGGTCCCGGGTATAGCGCACGTCCATTTCGACATAGTCCGCGCCGGCTTCCAGCGAGTATTGGGCGGCCTGCCAGGTCAGGCCCGGGTGCCTGTCCGTGCCGCAGCGGTGGGCGATAATCTTCATGTTCTGTAGTCCCCGTTGATTTTCACATAGTCGTAGGTGAGGTCACAGCCCCAGGCCGTGGCTTCGGCTGTACCGTCGCGCAGGCCGACGAGGAGCGCGATCTCGCTTTCGGCCAGGACGAGCTTGGCCTGCGCCTCGGAAAAGGGGATGCCCGCGCCGTTTTCGCACACATTGATGCGCCCGGCGGGGGATTCGAAGGCGACGGACACACGCGTGACGTCGATTGCCGCGCCGGAATAGCCCAGGGCGCACAGCACACGGCCCCAGTTGGCGTCCGCGCCGAACATGGCGGATTTCAGCAGGCTGGAGGAGATGACGCCCCTGGCGGCCAGACGGGCGTCCGCCAGCGACTTCGCGCCGGTGACGCGGCACTCGAGAAGCTTTGTCGCGCCCTCGCCGTCCCGGGCCAGCATACGGGTGAGCCCGGTGAGCACCCGCAGCAGGGCCTGCCGGAAGGTCTCCAGGGCCGGGCCGGGGCCGTCAATCGGCTCGTTGCCGGCAAGGCCGTTGGAAAGGATACAGCACATGTCATTGGTGGAGGTGTCGCCGTCGATGCTGAGCATATTCAGTGTGCCTTCAACGCACTCTTTCAAGGTTTGCTCGAGAATCGCGGGGGCGATGGCCACATCCGAAGTCAGGAAGGCCAGCAGGGTGGCCATGTTGGGGTGGATCATGCCCGAGCCCTTGGCCATGCCGCCGATGCGGCAGGGCACGCCGCCCAGGGTGAACTCCACGGCGGACTGCTTGGGAAAGGTGTCTGTGGTCATGATGGCGCGGGCGGCCTGCTCGCCGCCTTCGCGGCTTAAATGCTCGCACAGGCGGGGGATGCCCGCCGCGATGGGCGCGATGGGCAGCGGCTGGCCGATCACCCCTGTGGAGGCCACCACGACCCCCCCGGCGGGGACGCCTGCGTGTGCTTCCACCAGGGCGCACATGGCCTCGGCGATTTCGATGCCGCCGGCGTTGCAGGTGTTGGCGTTGCCGCTGTTGCAGAGCACCGCACGGGCCGTGCCGTTTCGTAGGTGCTCTTGTGTAACCAGCAGGGGCGCGCCCTTCACCAGATTGGTTGTGTAGACCGCCGCCGCCGCCGCCGGGGCGTCGCTGACCAGCAGGGCGAGGTCGGGCTTTTCGCGGTTGGCGCGGATGCCGCAGTGCAGGCCAGCGGCGCGGAAGCCAAGGGGGAAACATACGGACATGGGGGACTCCTTTGTGGTCTAGTTTTTGTCGATGAAGAGCCATTCGCCGCGGGTGTTGATGTAGCCGCGTTTGTCTTCGTGTTCTACCCAGTAGTAGTTCGGGCCCTGTTCGCCGGCGGTGATAAAGTAGACTTCACGCATCCAATCGCTGTCCCTGATAATGACGCTTTCGCTGAACGGCTCCAGGGGGCAGTCGGGGAATGGGTTGCCATCCCAATCCAGCGCGAAGAACGTTGCAGGAGTAAAATCATCGAATATCGATTGCATTTCTGATGCGAGGCCATGCCAGCCGTTGACCCATATAAAATCCTCGCAGGCCGCAACCACCTTCGCGTCGAGATGAAAGTAGTCACCCATATCTCTGTAGAGCCCATAGGGCTTCATATCCACTGTGCGCAACTCGCCATCCCGCAATAAAAACCACATATCATCGTAGATATAAGCGGAATTTATCCCGCGCAGAACCACCGGCGCTTCAGAAACCGGCAATGGCTTGCCGTAGGCGTCGCAGCTTGCCTTCACCTTTTCACGCTTGCTATCCAGCAGCGCATAACCTCTGATGGGGCCGCGAAACTGGCAAATCACATCCCCCAGCTCGCCGGTAAACACAGGCTTTAATTCCGAGTCAAGCAGGGTGTGCTCCCTGTCGTTATTGTAATCATCGTTTTCATACTTAAATACATTGTGGCAATGTCCACCGGTGTCGTAATCAAAAAAGAAATCTTCTTCGTTCGGAACGATACTCCCATCGCGGTCCACCCAGGCGGGGTTGCCGCCGTACGGCATGGCTGTTGGAGAATGCTGCGCGTATTTCCCTCTGAACTGGTGAATGAAACGGTCATCTAATTGCGGCATGTGATTGAACGACTTGTCATACCAGCGGCAGGCTCCGTAGTAGGGGTCGCCTTCTCTGAAGCAGAACCATTGTACTCCCGGGAGGTAGCCGGCAAAGGTGCCCAAATCGGCAGGCAGGTCGCGCCGTTCGCCCATCGCGTAGTCGTAATACCATTGCTCGGTGATATTGTCATAGGTGCCTTTGCGCGCAATGGCGCCGTCGCTGTACACTTTTTCCTCCGCATTGAAAAAGTAGCCATCCTTCGGCTCCACCACCCAGGCGTTGGCCTCTATGTCGAATAACCCCTGCTCCTGGGGATACCAGTCGTACTGTTTCGTGGACACCACAGCAAAGCGTCCGCCGGGCGAAACCTGCATCATGACAGCCTCTCCGCATTTCAGTTCTTTTGACTTGCCGTCCAGGCTGTAATATGTGAAGCTACAGAGTGGACCGTCGCCGGTTTTCGGCATGCCAACCATACGCCCGGCTACCAGTCCGATGACACGCGATTCCTCCGCATCACTGTAGACATACTGCGTTCCATAGAGATGAAAAGGATCAAACTGCGGCTCGGCAACCAGCCTGCCGTCTTGGTTGATCAGGCCCATCTTGCCATCCAGCCCCTCGAAAGGGTACAGCATCGGCCCGCCCTGCACCGGCTCCATGATTGCCATGGGGCGGTTCGGGTCAAGCGTGACGGGTTCGGTTACGGGGGAGGGCGCGGGGATCCCCTCCCCGCACCCGCACAGAAAAACCATCATGATGCCTGTAAGTATGGCTATGAGTCTACGCATGGTTTCAGCCCTCGTCAATGAACAGCCATTCGCCGGAGGTGTTGATGTAGCCGCGCTGGCCGCCCTCCTGCTCCACCCAATAGTAAAGCGGGCCCTGTTCGCCGGCGGTGCGGCCGTCCAGCAGAGCATAGAAGGGCTGGAGGGGGCAGTCGTCCATGGGTTTGCCCTGCCAGTCCACGGCGAAGGTGTCGTAGGCCGCCCCGGCCTCCCACCAGTGGACGCCGGTGGTGATCACGGCGTAATCCGCGCACACCGCGATGGCCCGGGCATAGGGGATGCCGCCCTTGTGCGCCGGCTTGGGGGTGGGAAAGAACCGCGTGAGGTCCAGCGCGAACAGCTGCCCGTTATGCGAGGCGTAGACCCCGTCGGTTTCGTCGTTGAACCAGCAGGCGAACCGCGCGGAGGCCTTCATGGGCTGCGCGGCGAGATCATAGGCGGCCTTGATATTGCCTGCGCTGTCCAGCAGGACGAAGCCGCCGCTGTCCGCGCCGCCCATGTTCCACAGCTTGACCAGGCGCTCGCCGGATTTCGGGGCGGCGATTTCGTTCAGGTCCGCGTCGAAGAGCTTGTCGCCGTCCACAAGGAAGCACTGCCAGCCGAAATGGGTGTAGATTTCCCCCTTCACCCTTTTGTCCGAAAGCTCGCCCGCGCGGTTGACCCAGGTGGACACCCCGGGGAAGGCGTGGTTGTTGTAGATCATGCACCACGCCCCGCCGCGAAAGCCCTCGAAGTCCACGCTCCAGCCCGTCATGCTGGGGATGAGCTTCAGGTCCTTGTCGTAGACGCGCTGCTCGTAGTCGGCGGTGATGGAGCCGAACCAGCCGGTTTCGGGGAAGTATTGCTGCACGCGGCCCATGCTCAACGGGAGCTCCAGTATGCTCTCGTCGGCGCATTTGAAGGCCCATTGGGCGGTTTCGTTGCCGGTGGCGTCGGCGCTGTTGTACTGGTAGCCCAGGGCGACGCCGCCCGCGGCGTACTGGATCATCTGGCCCACCTTGGGTTCCACCACGAACTTGTTCTTTTGCAGGTCGAATATGCCCTCGCGCAGGGGGTCGCTGACGCTTTCCGCGCCGGTCCAGCTGAAATCCTGCGACGTATAGATTGTGGCGTAGCGCCCGCCGGGATAGACGTCGATACGGTAGCCCTCACAGGGGAGCACGCGGCTTTGGCCGCCGAGCTCATAAATCGTAATTTCGCGGTCCTTCACGGCGGAAAGGCCGATGACCTGCGCTTTGGCCTCATCGTAAATATAATCGACAAAGTGGTATACCGGAGGGGACACGAGCTTGCCCCCCTGGTTCACCAGGCCCAGGGGGTAGACGGGGTATTCGTCGCCGTCGTATTCGCTGATCTCAGTTTTATAAGGCCCGCTGCCGGGGAAGGTGTACAGCATCGGGCCGCCCTGGAGGGGCTCCATAGGGGAGGGGGAATCGGGAGGGGTATCGGTGTCGGTGGTGGTCGTGTCGGCGGAGGTGGGGGCGAGGGTGGTATTATCGTTATCCTTGATTTTTGAAAACCAGTCGCAGGCGCACAGGGTGAGCAGAAGGGCCAGGACGGCTGAGAGCGCGAGGAATTTTTTCATTTTTTTCATTTGGTTCCCCTTTCTCGAAAATATATATGCGGGTGGCAAGAATGCCAGCCCTACAAATACGTTATCACAGCACAAGGCCGCCGGTTTCGGGCAGGCCCAGGGCGATATTCAGGCACTGCACCGCCGCGCCGGAGGCGCCCTTGCCCAGGTTGTCATAGCGGGCGATGAGAAGCAGGCGCTCGCCGTTGCCCTCGGCGGTGATCTCCATATCGTCGCGCCCTGCGCAGGCGTTGGGGGAATGGGGGCAGGCGTCCGGGGATGCGACGCGGACCGTGGCGGTGTTTTCGTAGAACGCGCGGTAGCATTCGAGAATCGCGGCGCGGGTCAGGCCGCAGGCGTGCAGGGGGATCGTCACCTCCATGCCGCAGGGGTAGTCCGCCACCACGGGGCAGAACACGGGCGGGCGTTCCAGCCCGGCATAGAGGGCCATCTCGGGCAGGTGCTTGTGGCTCTGGCCCAGGGCGTATTGCCGGGGGGCGGAAAGGGCGTCGTGCCTTGCGCGGGCGGGGGATTCGTATTCGGCGATCATGGCCTTGCCGCCGCCCGTATAGCCCGTGAGGGACAGGCAGGTGAGCAGGGCGCCCCGGGGCAGCAGGCCCGCCTGGGTCAGGGGGCGCAGCAGCGCGATATATCCGCTGGCATGGCAGCCGGGGATGGCCACGCGCCTGCCCTCTTGGATGGCCTGACGAAAATCCGGTCCCAGCTCCGGAAAGCCGTAGGCCCACCCCGGCGCGGCGCGGTGCGCGGTGGAGGTGTCCAGCAGGGGGGTGCCGGGGTCTACCCAGGCAACGGCCTCCCGGGCCGCTTCGTCGGGCAGGCACAGGATAACCGCGTGGGCTTCGCGCATGGCCTGCCTGCGGGCTTCGGGGTCCTTGCGCTGGTCCTCCGGCAGGGTGAGCAGGGCGATGCCCGCCCTGCCACGCAGCCTTTGTTCAATGCGCAGGCCCGTGGTGCCCGCCTGGCCGTCAATGAATACTTTGTACAAATTATACACCGCTTTGCATAAAATATGAATACAAGCAGTATAGCATGTTTTCGGGATTTGTCAAGGCTTAGACAATATATTCCGCGTAAAATTTTTCGATCGCCGCGTAAAATTCCTCCACGCCGCCGTCGTTGCGGATGGTGACGTCGGCCAGGGCCTCGCTTTCGCTGGTGTGGAAGAGCGCCTCCTCGCCGGCGTCGAACTCGCGCAGCTTTTCCACGCTGGAGCCGTCCCGGGCGGAGCCCCGCGCCAGCATGCGGGCGTAGCGCACCGCGTCGTCACTGATGACGACATCCACCAGCAGGAAGTCCGCGCCGAACTGCTTTTTAAAGAACTGCACGTCGGATAGGGGCCGCACGCCGCTGATGAGGTAGATCGGCGCGCCGCTTTCGCGGATTTTGCGCACAATCTGTTCGGGGAAGAAGGTCTGGCCGAACTGTGTCATATATTTTTCCGAGGTCTTGTGCAGGTTCTTGCGGGTGAGCCGCAGGCCGTCCTTCGCGGCCAGTTCGCGTACGACGTCGCCGATGGAGACCATAGGGATGCCGTATTTATCCCGGATGTATTCCAGGAAAAAATCCTTTCCGGTGCCGTTTTTGCCCACGGCGGCGATGACTTTCATGGGGCAATTTCCTCCTATGACAATAGTTTTCCTATCACCGCGTTGGAGAGCAGAAAACCCTCCCGCGTCAGTTTTATGCAATCATTATCCACTTCCACGAGGCCGGGGAGTTCCCGTGCCCGCCCGAGCATGCCCGCCGTAGGCTGCGAAAAGCCCTCTGTCAGCCGCAGGGCGAGCATGGCCCGCTCCTCGAAATCGCCGCCGGGGCCGTTGTCCACGGGCGGACCGCCGCGCAGGAAGGCCGCCAGGTCCCGCTCGTAATGCCAGCGGCGGCCGTGGGTGAAGCCGTGGGCCGCGGGCCCGGCGGCGAAGTACCCGCCGCAGCGCCAGTAGTTCAGGTTGTGCTGGCTTTCATGGCCGGGCAGGGCGAAATTCGAGATTTCGTACTGCGCGAAGCCGTGGGCTTCCAGCCATTCGCAGGCATGCAGGTAGAGATCGGCCTGGGCGTCCTCGTCCGGCAGGCCCTGCGGGGGACGGGAGGCAAAGGGCGTGCCGGGTTCGACCTTTAATAGATATGCGCTGATATGCCTGGCGTAGTTCGCGCAGAATGCAAGCGTTTGCGTCAAACTATCGATGGTTTGGCCGGGAATGCCCAGCATGACGTCGAGGCTCAAGTTTTCCATGCCTTCGGCGCGCAAAAACGCAAGAGCCCGCGTGATATCCTCGAGGCCCCCCGCGCGGCCCAGGGCGCGGCGCTCCGCCGGGATAATCGACTGCACGCCCAGCGACACCCGGTTTATCCCGCCTTCCGCGATTGCCCGGGAAAATTCCCGCGTGACGCTGGTGGGGTTGCACTCGGCGGTGAACTCGCCCTGGCATTCAATCGCCGCGAGGAGGTGGGCGAGCAGCTCCGGCGCGAGGGCGGAGGGTGTGCCGCCGCCGATATACACCGTGCGCCAGGGCTCCGGCCGCGATTGCAGGATTTCGATACAGCGGGTGACGAAGGGTTCCTGCAAAGACATATCGCACAGCGAATAAAAATCGCAGTAGGGGCACTTGCCGCGGCAGAAGGGGATGTGGAGGTAGAGGGATTGGTGGGTCATCGCAAGGCCCGCCGGGACTTTCCGCGCTTGCGAAACACCGGCAGCAGCAGGGGTAAGAGCTTTTTGGGTAAGCGCATGAGCCCTCCTAGATAACCGATGATTAACGCACCGCCTGTAGGGGTCGCTGACCACAGCGACCCGTGCACAAAATTGATATCTGCGGGCGGCTGTGGTCAGCCGCCCCTACAGCCCCATCTTGCCCTAATTCTTCCTCACATCCCCGCAGCAGTTCTTGTATTTCTTCCCGCTGCCGCAGGGGCACAGGTCGTTGGG
>Ga0123353_10009056_pt1 | contig 13684 bp, 12 predicted proteins | sample TergutLab28metaG_3_FD_92763 | JGI IMG/M metagenome (GOLD analysis project Ga0123353, IMG submission 92763) | Labiotermes labralis P3 segment gut microbial communities from Petit-Saut dam, French Guiana - Lab288 P3 | ecosystem: Host-associated > Arthropoda: Insects > Digestive system > Gut ... | reverse complement strand
TTCTCCACGAAATTGTTCAGATGGTCGTGGCCGAAGAAAGCGGCCTTCACGTTGCCACCGGCGGTAATCTTGTCGAACCAGCCGTCGGTATACCTGGATGGGTTCGGGGCTTCCAGCACGGTGCCAACCATTTTGACGAAGTTGGCCGTGCCGCAGTAGTTCGTGCCCAGAATGTTCTTCGTCCACGGGAAGGCGATGTTGAAGGGGCTCTTGAGGAAGAAGCCGCCGGTGTAGATTTCCGGCACGGGGATGTGCTGGAACACGAAGGCGGGCAGGCCGGCGTTCTGGTTGTTGACGGTCTCGAACCAGCCCAGCTGGTTCGCGCGCACGTAGTCGTAGCCGCTCTGGCCGGCATCCTTGGAGCCGATGTCGAACAGGAACAGCTGCGCGAATTTCACCGTCTCCAAATACGTGTTGGCCCCGCCGTTCTTGTTCACGGATTCGTGGGTGGTTCTGCCGTCGTTCCAGATGGTGTCGATGTAAATCTTCTTGTAGATGGTGTAGTGGAAGTTGGTCATGCCGGTGACGCCGGTCGTGGCTACGGTGGGCGCGTTGAACAGGACAGCCAGGCCCGGGTCCTCGCCCGCGACTGCGTCCGGCCTGGCGAACAGCCCGCCCTGGTCGGTGAACCCGCCGCCAGCGGTCACCCAGATATCCAGCAGGTCCGCGCGGCTGAAGGTCGCCTGCACGCTGGCATCGATGTCGCCGTAGTCGTGGTTGCCGAACACCAGGGTGTAGGGGATGTTGGCCGCGATGACGGGGGCCAGCAGGCGGCCTACGGTTCTGGCAATGACGCTCGGGGCCTGGGCGCCGCACGCGGTTACGCTGTCGCCAAGGAAGATGACGAGATCCAGCGGGGCGTTCTGTTTGTCCCTGGACTTGATCGTGGATTCGATGTAGGCGATCAGGTTGGGGTCCTCTTGGTCGGTCAGGTGCGCGTCGGGGATGACGAGAATGTTGAACTCGCCTTTGCCGTATTCACTGGTGTAAAGCACGCCTGGATCAAGCGCGTCGATCGCTGCTGATTCCTCGAATACGGCTTCCTCGAGTACGCCTTCCTCAACAAGCGCGTCTTCTTCGGCGAACGCGCCCACGGAGCCCATGGCGGCCACCAGACATAGCGCCGCCAGGATTGCCAGGATTTTCTTTGCCATACTTAGGGTCTCCTCCTTCAAATTTTTACTGGAACCGATATGCGTAAACAGGCTGAACTGTTTTGGCTGGATTTATTGCTCCACCGGCGCATCCGGCGCATCCGGCGCTTCCAGTACCGGCGCGTCCGGTATTTTCGGCATACCCTTGGCGTTTTCGAAGAGGAACTCCATCACCTTGACGCGTGTCAGATGGCGCAGCAGGTAGCCCTTGCCGCCGAACTGGGAATAGAGTTCGGCGTCGGAGCCCTCATAGCCCTCGGCGCGGATATCGGCCACCAGGGCCTGGACGTCCTCCTCCGATACGGTGAGGTTTTCCGCCTGCGCGACCGCGTATATGAATACTTCGCGCGCGACCTGCTCGTCGCGGTATTCCGCCGCGCTCTCGTACCCGTTTTGGAGGGCGAACTCCTCCGCGCTCGCGCCCTGCCCGGCGGCGAGCTCCGCCAGCTGCGTATCCCAATATTTTTGCTCTTTGGGCGGCAGCTTGAGGATCTGCGCGTCCCCGAAGGCCTTGTCGAAAGCGAGATTGGTGTTGTAATCGATCGTCATTTTGGGCAGGTCCGCCGCCATATCCGCGCGCAGCATTTCCTCGAATGCCGCCAGCGTGGTGTAATCCCCGTTGGTCAGGGCGTCCACGCCTTCGTCGGTAAACTCCTCGGACGCGGCGCCGATCTTATGCACCGTGCACTTGAACACGGCGGCCTTCCCGTTCAGCTCCGACTGGGGGCTGCCCTCCCCGCCGTAGCCCTCGGGGAAGGTGACGTCAACGGTGAATTCCACGCCCCGCGGCTGGTCCACCATCTGCTCCTCGAAGCCGGGGATGAAGTTGCCGCTGCCGATGAGCAGCAGGGCCTTGCCCTTCATGCCCTTTTTGGTCTCCTCCGAGATGCCCGGCGCCGTGCCCTCGTAATTGAAGAACACCAGGTCGCCCATGGAGATTACCGTTTTGGCGGCGTCGTCCGCGATCCCCGGGTACGCGCCGTACTGCGAGAAGATATTTTCGATGTACATTTCGAGATATCCGTCCAGCGAGATAAATTCCCCCTCGACGCCCTTGTAGGTCCCCAGTTTGATGAATTTGCTCATCTTGTAGTTTTCGTAGGGCTTGTCATCCACCCATTTCCCGCCGAACCAGCCCAGGACGGTTTCCGCGGGCGCGCAGGCCCCCAGCGCCAAAAGCAGGGAAACGGCGCAGATCATGGACAGGATTCGCTTCATTTGCTTATGTTTCATTTAAAGCCACCTTTCATTTAGGGCCGACCACCCTTCATGAAAACTATTATACCACCTTTTTTATGCAAAGGCAATGGATTTCGTTGATTTTTATAAAAATTTTATTGCCAAACCTGCCGGGGCTGCATAACCTCCCCGCCGCGGGGCAAACTGGAGGATGCACTTTACACAACTTATATCACAGGAAAGGATGCTACCCATGAATAAATCAGAAAAAAAAGAATCCCGTCCCCCTCTGCGCACGGTTCTCCTGGCGCTGGCGATCTGCGCCGCGCTGGCGGCCGGCTTCCTGGCGGGCTGCAACAGGATGCTACCCGGCGGCGAAAAGGAGACCACCGCGCTCCCACCGGCGCAGGAGACCGGCCTGAAGCTGAACATCTTCCAGCCGCACCAGGCCCAGGCCCCGCTCTGGCAGGAGTTGGCGGCGGACTACAAAAACCTCACCGGCGTGAACGTGGCGGTGATTACCCCCAAAGGCGGCGCGCCCGCCACTGAGCTCAAGGAGGCCCTGAAGGGCGAGAAGGACCAGCCCGCGATCTTCCTGTTCACCAACCCGCGGGAATACAAGGCCTGGCAGGACCACGCCCATGACGTCACGGGAACCCCCGCCTACCAGCGTCTGGCCGACCAGCGCCTGGCCCTCGCCGCGCAGGACAAGGTCATCGGCCTACCCGTGGGCGTGGAGGCTTTCGGCATCATCTACAACAAAAAGATATTCGATGATTACTTCGCCCTGGAGGACAAAAAGTCCGGCCTGAAAGGCGTTGCCGACGTGAAGAGCCACAAGGATCTTGAGGCCCTGGTCAAGGACATCCACGAGCGCAAGGCGGACTTGGGGCTGGACGGCGCGTTCGCCGCCCCGGCCCTGAAAGAGGGGGAGGGCGCGGCGTGGACCACCCGCCTGCTCAGCGTGCCGCTTGGCTACGAGATCGGCAAACACAAGCTGGATGTCACGGGCGAGGGCCTGGACGAGCTCGCCCTGCGCTACGAGACGGGCTACAAGGGCTTCTATGACCTGCACCTGGGCTACGGCACCGCCGCGAAGGAGGCCCTGGAGACCCGCGCATACGCCGACGCCGTGAAGGAGTTCGCCACAGGCAAGGCCGCCATGATCCTCGGCGGCACGGACTTTATGGGCCACCTGAACTCCGCCGTGGGGCAGACTGTCACCGCCGGCGACTGCGCCTTCCTGCCCGCGTTCATGAATATTGAGGACGCAAAAAATCAGGGGCTCGCCTTCGAGGTGACGCAGTACGCCGCCATCAACGGGCGCGCCGGCGAGGAGGAGATCCAGGCCGCGGGCGAGTTCCTCAACTGGCTGTTCACCTCCGAGAAGGGTATGGACTTCCTGGCGGGTAAGTTGGGCGTCATCGCGCCCTACGACGCCGTGACCGAAGCCGCCCTGCCCAGCAACCCCTTGAGCGTCAGCGCCTTCGAGTGGCTGCGCAGAGAGGGCGTCACCGGCCCCGTGACCTACAGCGTACTCACCCCGGGCGAGGAGTTCCGCGATAAGGTGGTCTCCGGCGGCCTGCTGGCCTACGCCAGGGGGGAGAACGACTGGAACAGGTTCAAGACGGACCTCAAGGAGGGCTGGGGCGAATACCGGGCAAGGATGAACGAGAATTATTGATGGGCGAAAATGTAGAGACGCACGGCTGTGCGTCTCCTTTTACAAATATTGCAAGTATTTCGAGAGACGCACTGCCGTGCGTCTCTACATATTTCGTTTCATCCTCTTCTCCAGCCCAATCCAGTCCCGCGCGGCGAAGGCGTCATAGAATTTCCTGTGCGCCTTGCCGAGGGCGTCCCGCGCGGCATGGGCCATCATTTCATCCACCTGCGGTTCGTTCGCCAGGGAGATCATCTTTTCGTAGAACGCCTTGCCGATCTTGCCGGAACGATATTCTTTGAGGCAGATTTCGCGCAGGATACATACCCAGTCAGCGCAGAACTGCGGCAAATCCTCCGGGGCGACCAGCCGCCGCAGCGTGTCGTAGGCCGCCAGCTGTTCGGCCCGGTCGCAGCTTGTTTTGACCGGCAGGCCATGCGCCAGCAGAAAATCCCTGCGCACCAGCATGCCCCGCAGCGCGGAATGCCAGATGTTTGCCCCATCGGCGCCCGCGTAGGGCGATGCGTTTTCCTCGCAGGCCTCATACAGTGCCCGGAGCGTATCGGGCGGCACGATTTCCTCCGCGCCGCAGAAGGCAATGTATTTCCCCCGCGCCAAAGCCAGGCCCGCGTCCCGCGCGGCATCCCGGTCCGCGCTGCTTTGCCTGTGTACCCGGGCAAAATCCGGGCTTTCCCGCCGGAATTCCAGGGCGAGCTCGTGCGTCCGGTCATCGGAGCCGCAGTCCGCAACGATGGCCTCCATGTCCGCGTGCGTCCGCAGGCTTTGTCCCCAAAGGGCGTACAGGCATTGCGGCAGGTGTTTTTGGGCGTTGCGGGCAAGCACGATTACACTGACCGCGATTTCACTTTCCGGCATGTTTTTTCAATCCTTCTGTAGTATTCTCACGCTGTCAATCAAAAACTCCGTGGTGAATCCGGGCTGTTCGCTGAGGCCCTCCGCGCCGGGCAGCTCCAGGGAGATGATGCCGTACTCCGGCGCCTGGGAGACGCCGTCCTGGAACGTGCTGCGCACGGCCTCCACGCCATTGATATAAAAGATGTACTCGTCTTGCGTCCAGAGAAGGCCGTAGGTGTTATACTCGGTGTAGATGTTCTTGCCCTTCCAGCTGCCCAGGGACTGCGACCGCAGGCCGTCCCCGTAGCCGCTCACGTGGACGTTCAGGGAAACGGAATCCCTGCCGCATTTTTCTTTATAGTTGAAGGCCTCGAAGATGTCGATTTCCGCGCCGCCCACGCCGCCTTTGGAGGCCTCGGCCGAGGCCATGCCCTGGGCGTTGAGCCACCACGCGCTCCAGAACCCGCCGCCCTTCGAGCAGATACAGGTCATCTCGAAATAGCCGTAGGTGAACTCGTCCGCCGTGCGGATCATGCCGGTATACCAGCCCGCCGGCGAACCAGCGCCGCGCGCGCCCTCTTCCAGGTATTCGGCCGTGAGGATGAGCTTGCCGCCCTCCACGCGCACCTGGCCTGGGTGCATATAGCCGCCCGCGCGCCTGCCCGTACCCCGGTATTCCCACTTGGAAAGATCGAGCGTGCTGCCATCGAAGTTATCTTCGAATACAACGCTGTAGTCTGTGAGGTCCAGCGCCGGCCCCATGGGCGTGCGCGGCGTGCCGAACAGCAGCATGGAAAAAATCTCGAATATGGCCAGTAGCAACGCGCCCGCGCGTTTGAGCCCGCCGCAGCTGAATAGTTGCCTGATGAACTTACCGAGGTCGCACAGGGCGTTGAGTTCCCTTTGGGAGAAGATTTTTTCAAGCAGGGCCTGCATAATCAGTCCTCCTAATCCTTCTGCAATATCCTCACGCTGTCGATGATGAACTCCGTGGAGTAACTCTGGTCCGTGATCTCCAGCGGCAGCGCCAGCGAGAAGATTGCGTACTCCGGCGCCTGCGACACGCCCTCCTTGAAGGTGCTGCGCACGGCCTCCACGCCATTGATAAAAAAGATGTACTCGTCTTGCGTCCAGAGAAGGCCGAAGGTGTTCATCTTCGTGTAGAGGTTCTTCACCCGCCAGTTGCCCAGCTGCTGGGATTTCAGCTCCGCGCCGTAGCCGTCCACATGCACGTTGACGCCCACAGAGTTTTTGCTCAGCAGCTTGTCGTAGTTGTAGGCCTCAAAGATGTCCAGCTCCGAGCCGCCCACGCCCCCCCGCGAGAGCGCCTCGCCCCCGCTCATGCCGGTGGAGTTGAGCCACCACGCGCTGCCGTGTTTCGCGGCGATGCAGGTCGCCTCGAAGTAGCCGTAGGTGAACTCCTGCTTCGTGCGCAGCATGGCGTTGTAGAAGCCCGGGCCGTATACGCCGTCCGCCTTGTACTCCGCTTTGAGGATGAGCTTGCCGTTTTCCACGCGCACCTGTTCCGGGCGGTACATCCTGCCCTGGGAGCTGGTGCCCGTGCCCCGGTACTCCCATATGTCCAGGTCGAGGGTAGTGCCGTCGAAATTGTCCTCCAGCACCACGCTGTAGCCGGTGAGGTCCAGCTGCGGGCCCCGGGGCGTGCGCGGCGCGTCGAACAGGATCACGCCGAAGATTTCGAAGATGGTCAGCAGCAGCGCACCCGCGCGCTTGAGGCCGTCAAAGCTGAAGAGTGCCTTGAACAGCCCGGCCAGCTCGCCCGCGGCGTGCAGCTGCCGGGGCGCGAAATACCAATTCAGAAATGTTTGCCACATACAATATGCCTCCTATGTCTATGCTTGTTTTATGATATCACGCGCCGCGAAAAAAATCAAGCATTTTCACGCAGCTTGACAGCGCCTGTCCCATCATGCTATAATCACCCCATCACAGCAGGAGGTACAGCCATGCAGGCCGAGCGCAGCGTCCAGAAGAAATACGTCAAAACCATCTGGAACCCCTTCACCGGGGCTGTCAAGCGTTATGCGCTCATCCAGCCGGGGGATTGTATCGCGGCCTGCGTGTCCGGCGGGAAGGACTCCTTCCTCACGGCCAAACTGCTGCAGATGCTCCAGCGCCACAGCGATTTCCCGTTTGACTTGACTTTCCTCTGCATGGATCCCGGCTATAGCCCGGAGAACCGCCGAAGCATCCTGGACAACGCCGCGCGCCTGGAGATTCCCCTGGAAGTGTTTGATGCGAACATCTTCGATTATGTCGCAAAGCAAGGCGGCTCGCCCTGCTATCTGTGCGCGCGCATGAGAAGAGGGCATCTCTACAAGGAGGCCCAGGCCCGGGGCTGCAATAAGATCGCCCTCGGCCATCACTTCAACGACGTCATAGAGACCACGCTGATGAGCATGCTCTACGGCGCGCAGATACAGACCATGCCGCCCAAGCTGCGCAGCAAGAATTTCGAGGGCATGGAGCTCATCCGGCCATTGTATTGCGTACATGAGGAGGACATTTTATCATGGCAGCGCTATAACGGCCTGGAATTCCTGCGCTGCGCCTGCCGCCTGACGGAAACCCCCGGGGAGGAGCGGCCCTCCAAGCGGGACGAAGTCAAAACCCTCATCGCCCAAATAAAAAAGACCCACCCCGATGTGGAAAAGTGCATCTTCCAGAGCACGCGCAACGTACGGCTGGACACGATGATCGCTTTCACGCACCACGGGGCGGAATATAGCTTTTTGGAGGGGTATTGAATTAGCTGTGGGTGCTCCGCGCAACCACCCCGGCCTGCGGCCACCCCTCCACGGAGGGGAATTGGCTTCTCCTCGCCAGCGGCTACAGATAATTCCCCTCCGTGGAGGGGTTCGGCGTAGCCGACACGACCGTAGGGAGGTAAGTAGCGGGCGGGGTGGTTGTGCGGAGCACTTAAAGCCCCTTCATCCGCCTCTTATTCTCTCCCGCCATTTGCAGCAATTCATACAACGCCTCTTTATCCCCGGCAATCAGCGCTTCTCTCATGGCCCGCAAATCCTCGATATACCGCCCCAGCGCCTCGGCGGTGTTGCCACGGTTATCCATGAGAAGCTCCGTCCAGGCACCGGCGTTGATGTCCGCCACGCGCGTGCAGTCGCGGAACGCCCCTGCCGCGAAGGCCGGGTGGAACGCTGGGTGCGGGCGTACGCACAGCCCCGCCGCCGCGATGTGCATCAAATCGCTGGTATAGGCGATCAGGGCGTCGTGCTCTTCGGGTTCGGCCACGGCGATGCGCGCCGCGCCGATGTGCGCCGCCAGTTCGCGCAGCAGGGCGACGCCCTCCGGCGTACTGCGCGCCGTGGGGACGATGATAAATCCACTGCCCCGGTACAGCCCGGCCTCGGCGTTTTCGTAGCCATCCCGTTCTTTGCCCGCCATGGGGTGCGCGCCCACGTATACTATGCCCCTGGGAACAAGCGCCTCCGATGGAGCAGCCGGGGGCATTATTTTTTCATATAGCGGTCCCTTCACCCCGCAGATATCGCTCACCACGCAGCCGGGTTTGAGATGCTTCGCGTGGGTCTCCAGGAGCATTGGGATATGATGGGCATATACGCAGAAAATAAGCAGCCCGGATTGTTCGAATACCCGGATAGGATCGGTATACGCCTCATGAACAACGCCGTCTTCCATGGCCCTGCTGCAAATAGCCTGGTCTATGTCCGCGCCAATGACGCGAGCGTTTTTAAATCCCTTGAGCGCCATGGCCATGGAGGCCCCCATGAGCCCGAGGCCCACGATGCCGACGGTGAAATCTTTTTCATAATTCATGGATATTGCCTCATACTATGTGTGATGTAATTCATGATTGGGGCGTATGTATGGAAATATTTTTAGGCCTCCTGAAGGCCTTCCTCGTGGGCGGGGCCATCTGCTTTCTGGCACAGATTTTGCTGGACTACACCAAGCTGACCATGGCGCGCATCCTGGTGATGCTCGTGGTGCTGGGCGCCGTGCTGGGCGCGGCGGGAATCTACAAACCCTTCGCCGAATGGGCGGGGGCGGGGGCCACGGTGCCCCTGATCGGCTTCGGCAGCCTGATGGTGGAGGGCGTGAAGAAGGCCATCGAGGAGAAAGGCTGGATCGGCATCCTCACCGGCCCGTTCACCGCCGCCGCCGCCGGGACGGGCTTCGCGGTGCTGTGCGGGCTGGCGGCCTCGCTGGTGGCAAAACCGAAAGAGAAATAATACCATCCGTTGCAAGAAGCGTATAAGGAGCCGGATTCTTTATTCGCAGACGCACAGCCGTGCGTCCTGCGAAAGAAAGGCCGTTTGCATGTCAAACAAAACCAGGAGCCAGGGCCTCCCCTGACTCCTGGTTTTTCATGCTTTGCCTATTCCGCCGCTTCTTCCTCGGCGGGCTTGTCCTCCACCACGATGGGCTCGTCGTCCAGGCAGGAGCAGGACACGAAGGACTCCAGATCCTCGTCGCCTTCCTTCAGGGCCTTCTTCTCCTTGAGCTTCTTCACCAGGAAGTACACCGCCGCCGCCGCTGCAGCCACCGCCGCGATGATGCCGACAATCTTCAATACCTTCTTCCAAGTTGCGCAGCACTTGTCCATGGGTTCTCCTCGCTTTCTATGGCTAAAATAAACATTACCATAAATAGTATAACGCAATGCATGGGGAAAGTCAAGGGAATTTTTGCGACGTTTTTCATATATTTCCGAATTGCGCGGGCGTGCGTTCCAGCCATTGCTCCATGTCCTCCGGCCCGGCGAAGATCGCGTCCATGCGTTTGAGGAAGGGCGCTACGCCGCCGTAATCCAGGGCGCGGTGGTCGAAGACAATATTGATGGGCAGAAAAGTGCGCGGTTCTATGGTCTTGCTGCCGTCTGCACGGATCACCACGCCCGGCTTTTCCGTGAAGCTGCCGACGCACAGCGCGCACACCATGGGCGGGATGACCTCGATCAGGGTAGGCGGGCTCCAGGCGCCCCGGTAGACGGAGCCGATGTTGCTGATCAGTACGGTGCCCTGCTCCAGGTCGCGCTTGCTGAGCTTTTCTGTGGCGGGCAGAGCCTTATAGGTCTTTTTTTCTTCGCCCCTAAATTTGTTGATGGGCCCATTGCCGATCTTCGTGCCCAGCAGCCGCCCGAGGATCTTGTCGATCCTGCCTTTTTTCAGCAGCTTGATGGTGTTGTCCCAGCCCACGTCATACAGCACGTCGTCGATGCTGGTGCCCGCCATGCGGCGGTGCAGGTCCACGACATAGTCGCTCAGGCCCCGCAGGGTTCTGGTTTCGCATCCGCGCACGTTGAGGGTCATCATCTCGCCGTCCGGCAGCGTGGCGGGCATGGAGATGTTGATCGATTCGTATTGCCGTATCTCCCCGGAAACGGTGCCATGCCTGTAGCGCAGGTGCGCGTTCATCCCGGGCGCGGCCAGAAAGCCCAGCGTGCAGGCGTACAGCAGCACGGTGTTGACGCTGATCCCCTGCCATTGGGGCGTTTTGCGCAGCGCCTGCCACGCGGCCCAGAATTCAGTTACGTCCGGTTCGTAGAGTACGGCGCTGTGCGGGATCTCCCGCCAGGATTCGGTGGTCATGTTCGCGACGATCTTTCGCTGCAGGCCAAAGCGCTCCACTTGGCGCACGGTGGGCTTTTCTTGCATGCGGGGCCTCCTGTAAAAGCAGAATGAATGAAGTATACAGGATTGGTGGGGAAAAGTCAATTAACTGCGGATAAAATAGTCAGAAAGTTTGACAAAGCCCTCTTGGCAAGTTATAATTTTACTATCATACATAAAAGATGGAGGCCGCGCTATGGATATCCCCCGCCCGGAGCACCCCAATCCCCAATGGCGGCGCGAGGAATGGATGAATCTCAACGGCACGTGGCAGTTCGGCTTTACGAGGATGCTGGGCCGCGAGATCACCGTGCCCTTCTGCCCGGAAAGCGAGCTGTCCGGCATAGCCGAAAAAGACTTTATGAAACGCGTATGGTACCGCCGTGCGTTCACCCTCTCGCCCGGACAGCTGCGGGGCCGGGTGATGCTGCACTTCGGCGCGGCGGACTACCTGGCCACGGTGTGGGTCAACGGCAAACAGGTTGGTACGCACGAGGGAGGCTACACGCACTTCTCATTTGATATCACGCGTAACGTGCATGCGGGCGAAAACGATATCACCGTGCGCTGCGACGACGACACCCGCGATCCGCTGGTCTGCTGCGGCAAGCAGAGCGGAAAGCGCGAGTCCTACGGCTGCCACTACACCCGCACCACGGGCATCTGGCAGACGGTGTGGCTGGAATTCGTGCCGGAGAACTATATTGCTTCAGCTGTATATCAGCCCGACCCGGAGAACGGCTGCATACATATTCGCGCAATGACAAAAGGGCAGGGGAGGCTCACTGCCAAAGCCTTCTGGCAGGGCCGTGAGGTTGGTTCCGCCGGCGCTAACGTGAGCGGCAACGCCGTCCGGCTCACTCTGCATTTGAGCGAAATATATTTGTGGGAGATCGGCAAGGGCGGCCTGTACGATCTGGATCTCACCTTCGGCGAAGACAACCCCTCCTCCGGAGTGGATAAAGTGAAAAGCTACTTCGGCCTGCGCAGCGTCTCGCTGGATGGCCGCAAGTTCCTGATCAACGGCAGGAGCGTGTTCCAGCGCCTTGTGCTCGACCAAGGGTTTTATCCCGACGGCATCTACACCGCGCCCACCGCGCAGGCCCTTGAAAACGACATCAGGCTCAGCATGGCGGCGGGCTTCAACGGGGCACGATTGCACGAAAAGGTCTTCGAGCCGCTGTTCCTTTATTATTGTGACAAGCTGGGGTATCTGGCCTGGGGGGAGTTCCCCAACTGGGGCGGCGACACGTCCAGGCCGGAGCTGCTGCACAAAATCCTGCCCCAGTGGTGCGAGGCCCTGGAGCGTGATCGCAACCACCCGGCCATCGTGGGCTGGTGCCCATTCAACGAGACCCACAACAATCAGTGCGAGGGCACCCTGCGCGCGGTCTACGAGACAACAAAGCGCCTGGATCCCGACCGCCCCTGCATCGACACCAGCGGCTACGTGCACATTGTGACGGACATTTTCTGTGTTCACGATTATGAGCAGGACCCGGTGATATTCGCCGCGCATTACGCCAATATAAAAAAAGGCAAATTCCACGAGAGCGCACGGGGCTGCGGGTATACCCCGGGCCAGCCCGTATTCGTCAGCGAGTACGGCGGCATCGGCTGGAACACCGGCTCGGGCTGGGGCTACGGCAAGGGCCCGAAGTCCGAGGAGGAATTCATGGCCCGCTATGAGGCCCTGACGAACGTGCTGCTGGACAATCCGCACATGTTCGGTTTCTGCTATACCCAGCTGACCGACGTGGAGCAGGAGCGCAACGGGGTATACACCTACGCGCGGGAGCCCAAGTTCGACCCGGCGTTTTTCAAACGGGTGAATGAGCAAAAGGCTGCGGTGGAGGACTGAATTGGACGAGGAATATTGGGACATCTACGACGCCAACCGGAATAAGACCGGCCGCGTCCGCCGCCGGGGCGATCCGTTGGCGCCGGGGGACTATCACCTGGTGGTACATATATGGGTGCTCAACCGCCGCGGCGAATTTCTCATTACCCAGCGCGCGCCGGAGAAGACCTTTCCCCTGATGTGGGAATGCACGGGCGGCTCGGCCCTTGCGGGGGAGGACAGCCTCGCCGCCGCCCTGCGCGAGGCCAGGGAGGAGACGGGCATCGCCCTGCTGCCCGAAAACGGCGAGTTGGTCACGACCCTGCACCGGCGGGACGATTTCGCCGACGTGTGGCTGTTCCGGCAGGACGTCGCATTGGCGGATTTCGTGTCCCAGCCCGGTGAGACCATCGCGGCGCGTCTGACCTCACCGGAGGAGATCCGGCGCATGATGGACGAGGGCACGTTCTTTCGGCATTTGTTCACGAGGGCGCTGCTGGAGCGGGCGATGGAAGCACGCGCAAAATGACGCTTTTTTACATTTTTTGTGTATAGCTGCCGGCTTTATTTTACAGCGCAAAAAGTGATTTTTTGTAAAGTGAAAAACTTTACAGATAAAACATACAAGATGTTGTGAGCTAGCAATGACAAGTGAATTGCTTGCCGGAGGTGTGCCCCCTACAAACGAGCCGATTGAGCCGATTGGCAAACCTGCGAAATCCCTTGCATCCTCAGTTTCGCTGTGCTATAATGTTGTCAGAGTTTGCGCGAGGTTGAATAACATGCCCTTCACCCATTCCGCGCAGTTTGCGCATCTGCACGTCCACACGGAATACAGCCTGCTTGACGGCGCGTGCCGCCTGGGCGGGCTGCTGGACCGCGCGAAGGAACTGGGTATGGACAGCCTGGCCATCACCGACCACGGGAACATGTACGGCGTGATCGACTTCTATCAATTGGCGCGGAAAAAAGACATCAGGCCCATCATCGGCTGCGAGTGCTACGTCGCCGCCCGCACGCGTTTCGATAAAGATAAAAACTTCGACGCCAAGCGCTATCACCTGGTGCTGTTGTGCGAGAACGAAACGGGCTACAGGAACCTCATGGCGATGGTATCCGAGGCCTGGGTGGAGGGCTTCTACACCAAGCCCCGCATCGACAGGGAGCTGCTGGAGAAATACCACGAGGGGCTCATCTGCCTGTCGGCTTGTCTGGCGGGGGAGGTCCCCCAGGCCATGCTGGCGGGGGAATATGAGACGGCGAAAGAGGTTGCTCTTTGGTATGAAACGCTCTTCGGCAAGGGCAATTATTTTATTGAGATACAAAACCACCACCTGGCCGAGCAGGAGCGCGTGCTGCCCCAGCTGATCCGCCTGGC
>Ga0123353_10009055_pt1 | contig 13685 bp, 12 predicted proteins | sample TergutLab28metaG_3_FD_92763 | JGI IMG/M metagenome (GOLD analysis project Ga0123353, IMG submission 92763) | Labiotermes labralis P3 segment gut microbial communities from Petit-Saut dam, French Guiana - Lab288 P3 | ecosystem: Host-associated > Arthropoda: Insects > Digestive system > Gut ... | reverse complement strand
GTTTTGCTGTTTATCGACAATATATTCCGCTTCACGCAGGCGGGTTCGGAAGTGTCCGCTTTGCTTGGGCGCACCCCTTCGGCGGTCGGCTATCAGCCGACGCTGGCCAACGAGATGGGCGCCCTGCAGGAGCGCATTACCTCGACGCGCAAGGGCTCCATAACTTCCGTGCAGGCGGTATATGTCCCGGCTGACGACCTGACCGACCCCGCCCCGGCCACTACGTTTGCGCATCTGGACGCGACAACTGTGCTGTCCCGTTCGATTGTTGAAATGGGGATATATCCGGCCGTCGACCCGTTAGGCAGCAGTTCGCGTATGCTGGAGCCGACTACTGTGTCGGAATCGCACTATCGCACAGCCATGCTTGTGCAGGAAGTGCTGCAGCGGTACAAGGAGCTTCAGGACATTATAGCCATACTTGGCATTGAGGAGCTGTCTGACGAGGACAAGACTGTCGTTGGCCGGGCGCGCCGCATCCAGCGGTTCATGTCCCAGCCGTTCAGCGTCGCCGAGACGTTCACCGGAAATCCCGGAAAGTATGTGCCCCTGGAAGACACCGTCCGGTCTTTCCGCGAGATCCTTGACGGAAAGTGCGACAGTATACCGGAAGAGTGCTTTTTCATGAAGGGCGCGATCGAGGATGTATATGAGCATGCAAAAAACCTTTGAGCTCCTAGTGATGACCCCCGAAAAGGATTTCTTCAGCGGCGAGGTCACGCAGATCGTGATAAGCACCCCGGAAGGGGAGATGGGCATAATGGCCGACCATATGCCTGTCATCGCGGTCGTTGCGGAGAGCGTGCTGAGAATGGAAAAGGATGGCGGCTGGCACTACGCGGCAGTCGGCCAGGGGTTTCTGGACATGACCTCGGGTATCGTGGAGTTGTTCGTGGACTCCGCGGAGTGGGCGGAGGACATCGACGTGCTGCGCTCTGAAATGGCGCTGCGCCGGGCCGAGGAACGGCTGCGCGGGAAACTGTCGCACACCGAGTATCTGCACACGCATACCGCCGTAGCCAGGGCGTCGGCGCGGCTGAAAGCGACCAAGATCAAATAACCGGCAGTTGCCATTTGTCACTTGCTTGGGGAGGACGAAGATTGAAGATTACGCACACAAAACACACGGGGATAATGGACAGCCTCAAAGAAGTATTGTTGTCGCTGTCGCCCGTTATCGCTATAATCACCATCCTTTTGCTTGTGATCACATTTGGTTTCGACGTGCCGCCGGAACAGGAAGCGCCGCCCGAAATATGGGGTTCGTTCATAGGCGGTACAGTTCTGGTGATTGCCGGGATGTCGCTGTTCTTGTACGGGTCCGGCATATCCATGATGAACTTCGGCAGCAAAGCCGGCCGTTTTATCGTAGGCAAGGGGAAACTGGGCTTGATGCTGCTTTTCAGCTTCTTATTCGGCTATCTCGTAACAAATGCCGAACCGGACCTTCTGGTTTTGTCGCGCCAGGTTATGGTCGTCAACCCCGCCATCCACAAAACGCTGCTTATAACGGTCATCAGCATCGGGACGGGCCTGTTCCTGGCTGTCGCCCTTTTCAGGGCTATCAGGGGGATCCATCTCGTAAAGGTCCTGCTTGCCTCGTATGCGGTCATTTTTGCATTCGCGACCGTGCTGATGTTCGTGGCGCCCGGCATGGTCGCCCTTTCGTTCGACAGCAGCGGCGTTACTACGGGCCCGGTAACGGTTCCTTTCATACTTGCGTTCGCGGCAGGCGCGTCCGGGATGATAAAGGGCGAACAGGAGAGCGATGCAAGCTTTGGCATGGTTGGCATTACTTCCATAGGCGCGATCCTGGCTGTCCAGGTTATTGCGGTGGTGTTCAGATGAAGCAGCGACAATGCGAAATGCAGAAAAAGTAACTGCATTCCAAAGCAATTTGTACCCCGAATGCAGCGGAGGGAATGGACGTGTATATACTTGAACTGGTTTTTCATGAGTTTCCGCAGACGGTTGCCGACGTCACTATAGCCATTGTGCCGATACTGTCGATATTCATTCTAATGCAAATATTCTTCCTGAAGCTGGTGTTAAGTGAGGTCAAAAGGATACTGTTCGGGTTTTTGCTTACGTACGTTGGGCTCATTTTGCTTATCCAGGGGACGCACGTCGCTTTCATGCCTGTCGGAAAGTATGTCGGCGAGGTTATGGGGCTGTCCAGGCACAAATGGCTGGTTGTGCCTATCGGCTTTGCGCTGGGTTTTGTCTCGGCCTACGCGGAGCCGGCGCTTCATATCCTCAGCACCAAGGTCGATGAGGTCACAAAGCACAAGATACACAAGCAGGTGCTTATCGTTACGATTTCGGCGGGCGTCGCGCTTTCACTGGCGGTTTCCATGGTCAGGGTATTGCTGGGTATCCCGGTACTGTTTTTTCTGGTCCCGGGTTATGTCCTGATATTCATTCTCTCGAGGTTCGTAGAATCCCAGTTCACTGCCGTCGCGTTCGATTCCGGCGGTGTCGTGATAGGCCCCATGTGCGTGTCTTTCATTTTGTCGTTTTCGCTTGGCGTTTCGGGCGTCCTCGAATCAGGCAACGCCATGGCCGGCTTTGGGATGATCGGCATGGTCGCGATGTCCCCTATCATAGCAGTCATGGTTCTGGGCTGCTTTTACGAGATAAGGCACAGGCGCTTGTCTTCCCGGGCCTGATTCGGGACAGCGTATTTCAAATAGATTATTGCGCCTTTTCGGAGAAGAATCTCTTGATGATCAGCGGGAACAGCACCGTGACCCATATCAGCATCAGGAAATACCTGAACATATTGGCGCCCAACCCGGCGCCGATGATCAATTTGAGCCCTTCCTGGATCGCCAGGACCCCCGCGACCCCCAGGACGAACTTTACCGCGTGCAGGAGGACATTCTTCGACTTGACAGAAAACTTGATATAGGTGCGCTCGATATACATGCCGGCCGCGAAGCCGATTGCGGCGCCTGCGGCTTTCATGCAATCAGCCACATAGTTTTGCGCGATCGTGCCGCCTGAGTATAGTACAAAAGCCACGACAACAACGGCTACCGCGAAGAGCACTATGACGAGGGATACGATGAAATCCCTCTTTTTATTCGCCTCTTCGTTTGCAAGCAATTTGACCGTTAGCAGCACGAAAAGCAGCGTTATCAGGAGCGACGCGGCGACATCGGTCAGGGTGTGGACACCCAGGTACATTCTGGAAAACGCCACAAGCACAGGTATCAGAAAGCATAAGGCTTTGACGGGTTTTTGCCTGATTTGCGCTCCGAGCCCGCCGAAAATCGCGGATGCGCTCTGGGTATGGCCGCTGGGAAAGGAGTATCCCGTCGAGTGCTCAAGCGCGGACTGTACCGGTTTGAGCGTCGGGTCGGCAATCCAGGGCCGGTCTACCCTGAAGCATATTTTCATGCCCTGGACCGAAAGGCTGGACAGGAAGAACGAAATGCCCAGAACGTAGGCGACCCGTTTGCTGATGCACCAAAAAACCAGGCATAGGAGCACTATCCCTACAGTTTCCTCCCCGAGGCGCGTTACAAGGCCGACCACTGTGTCGAGAAACGGCGTCCGAATGCCCTCGATTAGCCTAAGTATTTCCATTATTTCTCCTTTCTGTATCGGCGTGCGGGGTTCGAACCCCCGCTGCCCTTAAACTATATTCTCATCATTCATTATTCAACTTTCTTGAACCCGTCCCTCAGCGCGGCTGCGCGGTTGAAGACCAGGGCGCCGGGCTTCGAGTCCTTGCTGTCCGCGGCGAAGTAGCCGAGCCGCAGGAACTGGAAAGCATCCGGCGCAGTTGCGTTTTCAAGCGCATTTTCGACCTTGCAACCGCTTAGTGTCTCGAGCGAGCAGGGGTTCAGGAATTCCGTAAAGTCCCTGTCGGCGCCGTCGGGGTCCGGGTCCGTGAAAAGGTTGTCGTACAGGCGGGCTTCCGCGTCGATGGCGGTGCGCGTATCGACCCAGTGTATCGTGCCCCGCACTTTGCGGCCGTCCGGTGTGTTGCCGCCTCTCGTATCCGGGTCGTATTCCGCCCTGACAAGCGTCACGTTCCCTTGCACGTCCGTTTCAAATCCGGTACACTTCACGACATAGGCTGCCTTGAGCCTGACCTCGTTGCCCGGATACATCCTGTTGTACTTTTTGGGCGGGTCGGCCATGAAGTCGTCGCCCTCGATCCACAGCTCGCGCGAGAACGTGACTTTGCGGTAGCCGGCGTTTTCATCCGCAGGGTTGTTCTCGACCTCGAAGAGTTCGGTCATATCTTCGGGGTAGTTCGTTATGACAAGCTTGACGGGGCGCAGGACCGCCATTACGCGGGGCGCGTGCTGGTTCAAGTCTTCGCGCAGGCAGTGCTCAAGGAACGCGTATTCGATAGTGCTGTCAGCTTTCGCGACCCCGACGCGCTCGCAGAAATTGATAATGGACTGCGGCGTGTACCCCCTTCGCCGGAGGCCGCACAGAGTCGGCATCCGGGGGTCGTCCCAGCCGTCGACGAAGCCTTCCTCGACTAGCCTGCGCAGCTTGCGCTTCGACATGACCGTATAGTTGATGCCAAGCCTGGCAAATTCTATCTGGCGCGGTTTGGACGGGACGTCGCAGTTTTCTATGACCCAATCGTAGAGCGGCCTGTGGTCCTCGTATTCAAGCGAGCACAATGAGTGCGTGATGTGTTCCAGGGCGTCCTGGACCGGATGCGCCAAATCGTACATCGGGTAGATGCACCATTTGTCGCCCTGGCGGTGGTGGTGCGCGTACCTTATGCGGTAAAGCACGGGGTCGCGCATGTTGAAGTTGCCGCTGGCAAGGTCGATTTTCGCCCTGAGCGTCATCGCTCCCTCGGCGAACTCGCCGTTTTTCATCCGCTCGAACAGGTCCAGGCTCTCCCCGGCAGGCCTGTCTCTGTACGGCGACGTCGCAGGCACGCCGACTTCGCCGCGCCGCTTTTTGAATTCCTCGGGCGAAAGTTCGCACACGTAGGCCAGTCCCTTTTTGATCAGGCCGATAGTGAGTTCATAGGTCTTTTCAAAGTAGTCGCTCCCATAGAAGAACCTGTCGTCCCATGAGAATCCGAGCCATTTGATATCTTCGCATATCGCGTCGACGTATTCCTCGTCTTCTTTGACGGGGTTTGTGTCGTCCATGCGGAGGTTGCATAGTCCGCCGTACCGTTCCGCCGTGCCGAAGTCAATGGCTATCGCCTTGCAATGCCCGATATGCAGATACCCGTTCGGCTCAGGCGGGAACCGCGTATGGACCGTCCGTCCCTCGAAACGGCCGCCCGGCGCGATATCCTCCTCCACGAATGAGTGTATGAAATTCTTTGAAAGTTCCTCCATGTACATCAACTCCATTATTAGATCAATATAAAGAATTTACATATTATACATAAATGTTCTATTATTTACAATCAAATTGTGTTAGAATAGCTTGCAATGCTGATTAGCGGAGGTAGAATCGGTAAAATGCTTGACGTCATCATCGTGGGCGGCGGCCCTGCCGGCCTTTCGGCGGCGATAACAGCACGGCAGCGCGGCAAAAGCGCGACCGTCATTTCTAACGACGCGTCGCAAAGCGGCTTGTTCAAAGCGCGGGAGGTCGGCAACTATCCCGGATTCCCGGGGATTTCCGGCCCTGAGCTTTTGCGCAAACTGACGGACCATGCCTCGGTTGCCGGGGCAACGCTCATAACCGGGCGGGTCAACGCCGTTATGCCGGTCGAAGAGGCTTTTCACGTCGGGTACGGCAACGAGATACTGACCTCCAGGAGCCTGATCCTCGCGACAGGTGTCGCGCAGACAGGCCTTTTCCCGGGCGAGGAAGAGCTGTTAGGCAGCGGGGTATCATACTGCGCCACGTGCGACGGCATGCTTTATCGCGGCAAACGGGTATGCGTTGTCTGTCTCGCGCCCGATGCGGAGGAAGAGGCGGAATACCTCTCGTCAATAGGCTGCGATGTCGTCAAGCTCAAGACAAAAAAGGTGATAATAAACGGCGTGGGGCGTGTGACTTCCGTCGTCGCGGACGGCGAAGAAATAATGTGCGACGGTGTTTTTATACTGCGACAGGCCGTTGCGCCGCACCTGCTGGTACCCGGTCTCGAAATTGAGAACTGCCATATCAAGACAGGCGCTTCGGCGCAGACGAACGTCCCGGGTGTTTTTGCGGCGGGCGATTGTGTCGGCGCGCCGTATCAAATCGCCAAAGCGGTGGGCGAAGGGCTGGTAGCCGCGCTTTCGGCTTCGGAGTATATCAGCGGCTAACGCCGTTACAGGCCACTAGCAGCCTGCTACCTAACCAAACTGTAAGGAGGATACGCTCTATGAGTATCATTAATCTGACTTCCGCGAATTTTGACGCGGCCATTGCCAATGGGACGACCCTGGTGGATTTTTGGGCAGCCTGGTGTATGCCGTGCAAGATGGTAGCGCCGGTGATCGAGGAACTGGCGTCGGAATACGAAGGCACTGTTACTGTTGCAAAGGTAGACGTCGACAGCGAAAGCGCGATTGCGGCCCGCTTCGGTATTATGGGCATCCCGACCGTGCTGCTGTTTAAGGACGGCGCCGAGGTAAAGCGGTTTGTCGGAGTTCAGCCGAAAAACGTTTACGAAAACGCGCTGAAATAGATGGAGCGGCCATTTAGAGCCTCAACTTAGAGAATTCCTTGAGCGCGACAGGGTCTCCCGGTTTGAGCTCTTTGACAAAGTTTATCGGTACGGCGAGGTTTAGGTTCTGCCCGAGCGTGTAGGTGCTAGCAGCAACGCCGACTACCTGCCCGAGCGTGTTTAGCAGGGGGCTGCCGCCGCTGCCGAATGAGATCGGCGCGGTGAACTGTATCAGCGTGTCCCAGTTGACCTCCCGTTTGGAGTATGAGATAATACCGTCGGAAATCGTGTTGATCAGCTCCCTCGGGCTCCCAAGAGCATATACAGTGTTGCCGGCTTCTATGCGGCTCGAGTCGGCTAGGGTCAAAAAGCTCCAGCCGCCTTTTTCTGAGTCTACCGAGAAGATGACCAGATTGCGCTCATCGCTGAAAGCGTGTATGCCGCGTACAAGGCAGACCTCCCCGCTATACAGCGTAATCGTAGCGCTCGCAGCGCTTTCAATGACGTGGAGGTTTGTCACGGCAAGCCCGGAAGCCGAGATGAAAAACCCGCTGCCGGTCCTGATCGATTCGCCTTTTTCGTCGAACATCTCGAGCATGAAGACTGCGTTTGCATTCCTTTGGAAAATGATTTCGGCTGGGATATGGGTAGGGAGCAGGGTACTTGTCCTGGCTGCAGGGTCCGCCAGGCGGACTAAAACGGCGCAAGCCTCGGCGCGCGTGACATATGAGCCTGCGAGAAATGTCCCGTATTGGTCCGAGCCCGAAAGTATGCCTGCCCTGTACAGCGCGTAAACGGCGGCGCCGGTTGCCGAATCGGGCGCGACGTCGCATATGCCGTAGTCAGGTATTTCATTGATCGCCGGGAAAGCGTCGGGCGGCAAAGCGTTGTACATCATCGCCGCAAACGATCCGCGGGTCGCAGGGTCGCTGTAATTGCCGTGAGCGTCTATGATTCCATGTGAGATCGCATAGTCCGCGTAAACGGAGTAAAACGGAGCCGATTCAGGGAAAGCAGCGCTCCCGGTGTGGTAGATGCTCCTGACCCGCGCGGCCAGGGTCACAGCTTCCCCAAGCGTGAGATAACCGCCGGGGTCGAAAACGCTGTCGCTTTTTCCGTGGAGAAAACCAAAATTATATGCATCCTCTACATACCTCGCAAACCAATCGGAATCGCGAACGTCGCGAAACTGCCCGGCAGTATATGCTCCCGAGTACACGAAATTGCCGAAGCCGGCCTGAGCCGGGACGGCGTGCACGGACAGCGAGGCTGCCAGGACGACGGCGACGGCGACAGAAATAAGCCTTTTCATATGATTCCCCTTTGCCGGAAAGTACCCCGAATAATACCATATCCGGGCGGAATTATCAAACACTTTCAGCTTTCGACTTTCAACGTTACTGTTGCTCTATACGGCCATTGACGGCGTGAAGGAGGGATTCGGTGTTGTTCGACGACCGTGATTACTATATATATGACGGCGCAATAGGGACAATGCTGCAAAAATGCGGCCTGAAGCCCGGCGAAAGGCCGGATATACTGAATATGACCGCCCCCGGCGCGGTCGAAAACGTCCACCGTTCGTATGTTGAGGCAGGCAGCGACATTATTTGCACCAACACGTTTGGCGCGAATGCGATCGCGCTCTCGGGGACGGGATATTTGCCGGGGGAGATCGTTGCCGCAGCCGTCGCGATTGCCCGGCGCGCCGTCGGGGGCGCCGCGAAGGTGGCGCTCGACATAGGGCCGACCGGCAAGCTTCTTGAACCCCTGGGCGATTTTGAGGTAGCGCAGGCGTACGAACTCTTTATGGAGCAGGCGGTAGCCGGAGAAAAAGCCGGCGCGGACTTCGCCGCTATCGAGACGATGAGCGACCTCGAAGAGCTGAAGGCGGCCATTCTCGCGGTGACGGAGAACACAAGCCTGCCTGTCCTGGCAACAATGACTTTCGACAGAACGGGGCGCACCTTTATGGGCTGTACGCCGGAGGGCCTTGCCGAAGAAGCAGGGCGCTTGGGAGCGTCCGCCGTCGGGCTCAACTGCTCGCTTGAACCGGCGGAGATGTTCGCGACTGTGCAGCGCATTGCGAAGGCAACATCCCTTCCGATCATAGTGAAACCGAACGCCGGGTTGCCGGACGGGGACAGCGGGCTCTACAGCATTGGCCCGAAGGAATTTGCGCGGCAGATGATGCCATTTGCGGAAATAGGCGCGAAGATACTCGGCGGATGCTGCGGGACGACGCCGGAACACATCAGGGAACTGAAGAATGAAATGAAAATCCTTTATGGGGGGAAAACGTGATGCTAAAAGATGTATTTGCGCCTGCTGATATTCTTATCCCGGAGGGGGTACCGCCGGAGAAGTGGAGCGTCATAGCGTGCGACCAGTTTTCGTCGGAGCGCGACTACTGGGAGCGCGTGCGCGAAAGGGTGGCCGGGACGCCGTCGACGCTTAATATGATAATCCCCGAAGCTTACCTTGAAGAAATTGACGAGGAAGCGGAGATAGGAAAAATAAGCGCGGCAATGGACGACTATTTGAGTCGTGGCGTATTGAGAGAGGTCAAGGACTCGTTCGTCTTTGTCGAACGGACGCAGCCGGATGGGCGCAAACGCCTGGGACTCGTCGGCGCCGTCGACCTTGAGGAATATGATTTCTCACGCTCCGATGCCGCGATTCTGGCCAGCGAGGGCACAGTGCTCGAAAGGCTGCCGCCTCGCATACGCGTAAGGCGCGCGGCGGGGCTGGAACTCCCGCATATAATAACATTCATCGACGACATAGAACGGACGGTGATCGAGCCATTGACTGAGATCAGGGACAGGCTGCCGCTCCTCTATGATTTCGACCTCATGGAAGAGGGGGGGCATCTGCGCGGGATGCGCCTCACGGGCGATGACGCGGGCGCTGTGACGGCGGCGCTGCGCGCCCTGCATGAGAAAAACGATATGCTGATGGTCATGGGCGACGGGAACCACTCCCTTGCCTCCGCGAAGGTCTTCTGGGACGAGTTGAAGCAGGGGTTAAGCGAGGCGGAGAGGGAAGCGCACCCGGCCCGCCGCGCATTGCTTGAGGTCAACAACGTGTACGATCCCGCGATCGACTTTGAGGCGATACACCGCGTAGTATTCGACGCGGACCCCGGCGATTTGCTGGCGGAGCTGAAAAACGCGATGCCTGAGGGAACCGACTATGAGCTGCAATGGGTGTCGGGCGGGCAAAGCGGAACCATTGGCGTTTCGGCAGGCTGCATTGGCGACATGCTGTCCGCTATGCAGGCGTCCATAGACGGGTACGCCAAAGGCGCCGGGCGCCGGATCGATTATATCCACGGAGAAGACACGGTCAGGCGGCTCGCCGCGAAGGAACATACATTCGGGCTGATTCTGCCCGCGATGGAAAAGTCGGAGTTTTTCGCGACAGTCGCGGCCAGGGGCGTTTTCCCGAGAAAGAGCTTCTCGGTAGGCCACGCCAGGGACAAGCGGTACTATATGGAGTGCCGGAAAATAACGGCTAATAGATGACAGTTAACGATTTATTGCCGACGATTGAGGGTAGTCAATGAAGCATTATTTGTGGCATCGGTTTATGTTTGTTTTCCTTCGCGTTGTTGCCGTCTGGTTCGTAAAGCGCCTGATGGGATACAAGTGCACAAAGTACAAAGGGCCGGACGTGCCGACCCTCATTATATCAAACCACAACTCCAACCTTGATGCGGCCTTCCTGATGATGGGGTTTACGCGCCACGCGTATTGCCTTGCCAGCGAGCACACCTTCAGGAACGGGCGGCCGTCAAAAATCATGAAAGCGGTGTTCGACCCTATACCCATAAACAAGACGCAGACCGATATCTCGGCCATCAAGGAAATGATGCGCAGGTTAAAGGCGGGCGCCAGCGTATGCCTGTTCGCCGAAGGGGACCGCTCCTATTCCGGCAGGACGGCCCCAATCGGGATATCGACGGCCAAACTGGCGAAGAAGAGCGGGGCGGACATGATAACCTTCCGCATCGAAGGCGGCTATTTCACTACGCCGCGCTGGTCCGGGAGCACGCGCAAGGGGAAGATGAACGGCGTCTTTGTCAACAAGTATACGGCATCCGAACTGAAGGGCATGACGGACCGGCAGGTCCTTGACGCGATCGAGCGGGACATACACGAGGACTCGTACGAGCTGCAAAAAGTAAGGCAGATACGCTACCGTGGGGAAAACCTGGCCGAGGGCATCGAGGCGGCCCTGTACCTGTGCCCCGGATGCAAGGGTATCGGGACGATAGTCTCAAGTGGCGACCGTTTTTCGTGCGCTTGCGGGCTTTCGGGCAAGTATACCGAAACGTGTTTCCTGGAAGGGGAGTCGCTGCCGTTCACGACGATCACCGAATGGTGCGACTGGCAGGAAGCGGAACTGAAGGGGATCCTCGAAAGGGGCGGGGAAGGGCCTATCTGCTCGGACAAGGCACAGCAGTTGTTCTCGGTCCGCGCGGCTATAGACCGGACGCTCGTTGGGGAGGGCGAAATGTGGATCGACCACAGGAAGCTTCACTGCGCCGGCCTCGATTTCCCGCTTGATGATATTATTTCGGTCGTGACGGTCGGGCGCATGACGCTGCTGTTCGCGCTTAAAGGCGGGGCCATGTACGAAGTGCGCAGCGCCGTCCCGCGCAGCGCTTTGAAATACAAGGATATTTTCCGGTTTTTGACCGGGTAGGACGTCTTTACATGTAATTGTGCCAGACGTTTTGGACGTCGTCGCTGTCTTCCATCAGCTCCAGCATCCTCTCCATGTTTTTGATGTCGTCCGGTTCGGCCAGCTTTATATAGTTCTGCGGAACCATTTCGACCTGGGCCGAGAGGAAACTGTACCCGGCGCTTTCGAGCGCGTTGTTCACGGCGGTGAAGTCGTCCGGGGCCGTGTACACCTCGAAAACGCTTTCCTCCGTCTCGACATCGTCGGCGCCCGCCTCGATTGCGTCGGTCAGGACCTGGTCCTCGTCAAGTTCGCCGTCCTCGTTATCAATGACGATGACGCCCTTTCTGTCGAAAGACCATGACACGCAGCCGGTCGCTCCCATGTTGCCCCCGTATTTGTCGAAATGGTGGCGGATCTCGGCTGCGGTCCTGTTGCGGTTGTCTGTCATCGCGTCTACGATCACAGCGACGCCTCCGGGGCCGTAGCCCTCATAAGTGATGCGCTCGAAGCTGTCGCCCCCGCCCGCTCCGAGCGCCTTTTCTATCGTCCTTTTGATGTTGTCGTTGGGCATGTTCGCCGCTTTTGCCTTAGCGATGGCCGCCGCCAACCGCGAATTGTTCGCGGGCTCCCCGCCGCCGCCTTCTTTGACGGCAACTATTATCTCGCGGGCGATCTTGGTGAATATCTTGCCCCGCTTGGCGTCCTGCGCGCCTTTTGTCCTTTGGATGTTCTTCCATTTAGAGTGTCCTGACATTATTACTCCTCCGCCTACTCCTGCGTCCAGACAGCGAGAGATCGAATCCCGCGCGGGTCCGAGCCCCCTCCGGCTAAGCCAGGCTTTGCGCCCATATTGTATATTTCGCTATTTTTTCTTCGCAAATCGCGCGCGTCGCGCCGCTGACCATTATGTAGACCTTGACTTTCGGCTCCGTACCCGACGGGCGCACTATGGCGACCGTGCCGTCTTCCATGTCGAACCGCATAACGTTGGAGCCCGAGAGCTCTATCTCCAATTTCGCCCCTGTCCGGGCGTCCGTTTCCAGGCCTGTCTCATAGTCCCGTCTGGAAATGACCGCGGAGCCGGCTATCTGCGCGGGCGGCGCCGTTCGCAGGTCAGCCATCAGCTTGCGCATTTGGGTGATCCCGTCGAGGCCGGGCATCATGAGGTTGAGCGTCCTTTCGCCATATTGCCCGTATTTTTCATAGAGCTTTATAAGCGCGTCGAACAACGTCATGCCCTGGCCGGCGTACCAGGCGGCCATCTCCGCTATCAGCATCGAGGCTGTGACGGCGTCTTTGTCGCGGACGAAATCGCCTATCATGTAGCCATATGATTCCTCGTACGAGAAAATAACTTTGCCTGCCCCGCTCGATTCCAATGCGTTTTTCTTTTCGGCCATGAACTTGAAGCCGGTGAACGTATCAAAACAGCCCACGCCGTTTTCTGTGGCGATGCGACGGGCCATCTCAGTTGTTACGATCGTTTTTAGCGCGACAGGGTCATCCGGCATAGTTCCGGCTCTTTTTTTCGCGCCGATGATGTAGTCTAGCAGCAGCACCCCGGTCTGGTTGCCTGATATCGTGATGAAATCGCCCTTGTCGTCGCGCACCATTATGCCGACGCGGTCGCAGTCGGGATCGGTCCCTATGATAAGGTCGGCATTGTTGGCCCTGGCAAGTGTGATCGCTAGCTCGAACCCCTCCGGATTTTCGGGGTTCGGGGATATTACCGTCGGAAATGTGCCGTCCAGTTCCATTTGCTCGGGGACGCATATCACATGTTTCATGCCGAGCCTGCGCAACGCTTCCGGAACGAGCTTGTGGCCGGCCCCGTGGAACGGCGTGTAGACGAGTTTGAATGTGTCGGCGACCGCCTCAACAGCAGCGTAGTCGTTTGCCTGGGCCATGACGTTTTTCAGGAAAAGTTCGTCGGTCTCGCCGCCCATTATTGTTATGAGCCCACCCGCAACGGCTTCGTCGAAATCAGTTGCGCGTATTGATGAGAACATATCGAGCTTGTCCATTTTTTCCGCGACGATTTTCGCGTGGCGCGGCGGAAGCTGCGCGCCGTCCGCCCAGTATACTTTATAGCCGTTGTACTCCTTTGGGTTGTGGCTGGCGGTGATGTTGATACCCGCGATGCAACCGTATTCGCGGATGGCAAACGAGAGCGTCGGCGTCGGCCTGAGGGCTTCGAAGATCCGTACGTTAATGCCGTTGCCCGCTATTATCGAGGCTGCCTCGCGCGCGAAATCCGCGCTGCCGCAACGGGAGTCGAAGCAAATCGCGACGCATTTTTTATCGCCCGGCTCGTCTGCGACGAGTTCCGCGAGCGCTTGCGTAGTATGCCGGATAACATGGATGTTCATCCTGTACAGCCCGACCGCCATCACGC
>Ga0123353_10009050_pt1 | contig 13687 bp, 5 predicted proteins | sample TergutLab28metaG_3_FD_92763 | JGI IMG/M metagenome (GOLD analysis project Ga0123353, IMG submission 92763) | Labiotermes labralis P3 segment gut microbial communities from Petit-Saut dam, French Guiana - Lab288 P3 | ecosystem: Host-associated > Arthropoda: Insects > Digestive system > Gut ... | reverse complement strand
GGTAAATTTTATTTTTAATTTTAACTTCATAACAGAAACTGCCTTTTATTAACAATGATATTTTCTTAAGCATATTTTCGGAAATTCCATGAGGTCTGACAGACCGTTCACAGTTATGTGTTCACCATGATTAAAAAAAAAATTTGGAACCATGTTCATTGAGAATATGACCTATATCCTACAGTAATATCCACAATTCACGAATAAGTATTCATAGAGCTGCGTGTGAAGGTATTTTTAATTCTACGTATGACGCACTTTTATGTAAGACTGTTCCTCCACAGTAAGGGTGTTACAGGCGTTGGGGTTGGTGGAGATAATGTTGGTCGTAAATTTGACGATATAATGGGAAATTCGAGAAAATTACATAAGGAAGAGCATCATAACGTGTGCCCTCGCTAATTATTAGGGTGCAAAACCAAGGAAGCCGAAATATGCGACACTTGCGATACATATATCAGACTTGAGGTGCCCATTGAAATGTTTGGCTAGAAGACCTGTTTGGGGCGGTTCACGTGAGAAATTTTTGACTGTAGAATAGTACTGAAATAGATCCGAAAGAAATATCAAGGACGTGACAAGGATTCATTTGCCTCAAAATAGGGGAAGTGACTTAATTGTGAACACTGGAGGGTGTACGTCCGTCGAAAATCGTACAGAATGCTGTTTAAATGGGGGATTTTTAGCTTTTTAATAGAGGATTCACTCAACGGCTACTATGGGACCGATTTTCACTAATTTTACATTTGAGAATTTTTCATTTTTTTAAAATCTCTCGAGAAAATTCAATTTTTAGTAAAATCTGACAAGAATAACTGGTCCTTTCCATAAACCCGTATGTAAATTTGTGATAATATCAACAAGAATTCTTAAAAAAAAACGAGAAATGCTTCGCCCGAAATTTGCATAAAAAATCAAAACACGTTTTTATTTTGGATAACCTTTTTTTTTTTCGAAAATCGTTCTGTTTATGAGATAGCGTTATAAAAATCTGTAAAGCCGGAAGGCCACAGATAACAATAAAATAGATCGCATGTGCTTTGCATGCTGTACAACTAAGGTTACAAAAACACGCTCGGAATTTTAATATCCGTTGCTTGTTTACAGCAACTATTGTTACATAAGCGCACCTGAATTATACGTTAAACGTACGTTGCCTCTCTTGGTTCTTGTTGGGGTATGGGGAGGGTTGAAGTACAAAATATTTTGAACTGAATTCTATCAGACGTTCCCAGCCTTTAACCAGCTATGCTTTGTGAATGTGACCCTGACATTTCCCAACGGATCCGAATATTTGGAACTCTCATGTGAATTAAAGCACAAACAAGTTTGCTTTATTCAGAAATGTTTTACGATTTATGAAATAAATAACAAATTGTGAATTTGTTGTATGTTTGTCCGTGCATCGTAGTAAAAGCGTAGAGAAGAAAACCCAACTAGATGCTACTGAATGTTTTATTGCACTTACCATCTGCTCAACATGTTTCGGACACTTATATGCCCATCATCAGGAGCTCGAGACTGTACTTGTGTTGTTACCGCATGTGGTGTGTAATGCCTTGGTTGCTGGTAGTTGCAAGCAGGGCAGCAGGCTATGCCCCACCAGCAACCAAGGCATTACACACCACATGCGGCAATAACGCAAGTATAGTCTCGAGCTCCTGATGATGGACATATAAGTGCCCGAAACATATTGAGCAGATTATAAGTGCAATGAAGCATTCAGTAGCATCTAGTTGGTTTTCTCCTCTACGCTTATCAAATTGTGAATTCATATTTACAGCACTTAATACGTGCGAGAGATATGATGGTAGTTGATGACGAAATGTTGGCAGACAACATTCGGCGGAACCAACTTACCGGACCATGTACATTGCCAATGTCACCACCCAGTTCGCACTGATGATGGACCCACTGCACCTGTGTGGTCCAGATCTCAGCACTGAAACCTGAAATTCGAAAATGCATTATCACTAAATATAAATGAATTGAACGAATGTATTTATTTGACATCTTCTTCAGATCAGTGATTACAAATGTACAGGATGTTTTACAAACATATTGAACAGAAAAAGAAGCTTATTAATGGGTTTAATTTAGTGTAAATATTATGCCATCTTGCATCTGATTATCAGCCATTATGGAGCAACTGCTGAAGGTTTAATTTTTTAACGTAAATCAAGCATTACCCTTTTCATTATATGAACTACGCATGCTAATTTTGTTTGGTATGATACTCCCTAATTTTGATACTCATTTATACTAATTTTAGAAGATAAACCTTTGCTTTGAATGTGAACAGCGGAATCCCTAATTTACTTAAGAATTTTACGTATTGTCTGTTGTTTCTCTCGGTAAGTAATAATGCCATATATTCCAGGAAGAAAAAGCTGAAGAACGTGCTGTTTGGTGATTGGGGAGACCGGTATTGAGGTTCCTCACGACCAAAACAGCTATATATATGTGCTGTTTGGTGATTGGGGAGACCGGTATTGAGGTTTCTCACGACCAATCCAGCTATATATATGTATGTATATATGGCAGTGAAAATTTAACCCATTACATTTGGACAGAAAATATGTGTTAAATTTCTATAAACAATTTGAGATCATTTGGTAACATCCCGTTATTTCAGCTGTATTCAAATGATAATTTTACATAATAATTACACTAACACCGTCGTTTTTAATCCACATTTTAGCCTGCCCACCAAAAGTACTTCTTTAAATTAGTTTCTCCTTCTGCATGAAATTGACGTAGTTCAGTTGTTTGCTGTTAAACAATTCGAAGTAATAAGCCTATGTGAAATGAAACTGCGATGCAGTTGATGAAGCAACAAGTAACAGTACAGAATCACCAGTTTTCTTCTGTTCAGTCAACGATACCTCCGCTGCTGCACACAGCCACAGCCTTGTTCTTCCAAATTTTCTGTTTAATATTCTTTGACCACTAAGATATATATATATTGAGGATCAGTTTTTCAAATCCTTTTATTTCATCTGTACTCAATGGATAACGTTACATAATAATTTTAGTAACACCTTCGTTTTTTAAGCCACTTATTAGCCAGCCACGCAAAGAATCGTCTTTGAAGACAGTTGGTTTCTCCTTCTGCAGGAAATTGATGTAATTCTGTTGTTTGCTGTTAAACAATTCGAAGTAATAAGCCAATGTGAAATGAAACTGCGATGCAGTTGATGAAGCAACAAATAACAGTACAGAATCACCAGTTTTCTTCTGTTCAGTCTACGATATCTCCGCTGCTGCACACAGCCAGTGCCTTGTAATTTTATCGATTTTTTAAATATGTATCGGCAACTATGTTTTTGTCATTACCAATACAGACAGTCTCTTTTATTCAAATATTCTAAATTATCGTCAAATTGAACAGCAACACACTGGCCATACCTGGTAAGGGTGACTGGTAATGTCTGTTGTGGTCCCACCAAAAATGCGTCTGAAGTATTTACAAACTTTTAAATTACGATCTCCATATTTAACTATCGTCTATAACATATAAACAGTTTAATGATTATTTATGCTTGATTTGTTTTCAATGTGTTTTTTTTAGTTTCCATGATTCGTTTCTAAACCAATTTTTTTTTTCGGAAAATGGTATGAAATTAAAATCTATCGTAAAACAATGAAAATGTTATCCTTATATAATTTTTCAGCGGGATTATTCCTACATCATTTATTTAAATAAACTTTATAATTTCATTATTAGTTATCGTCATTTAGTTGTTTTCGCCTTCCATTGCATTTATTTCCCAAAGATCACTTTTGTAGTGACGATGTGAACTGTGTTCTGTGGCTCAACATGGCGATCAGCGATTTGCTGTTGTGAGCAGGATACTTGAATATTGCGTTTTAAAGAAACGAAACGGAATGTCTTGACAGAACTGAGAGTCTTTTAATTTCTTAGAAATATCTGCTTCATGCAGTTAGTTTTCTCCAACCCCTTTTGCACTGTTACTAATTTCTATATTTAAGGGCACATAATTTTTTCTTTCCTCATAAAGATAAGCTTTTGCTGAATAAATGTAAAGAAAGGAGTTCACTTGGAAGAAATATAATTAGGTGGGCGGATAATATTAAAATGAACCTTTAAATTCGAGTGGGAGGAAGTTAAATTGATTGGTGTGCCTCAGAATGGGGACAATATAGTTGCTTTACCGAACACGGTAATTAACATTTGGTTCCAAAAAGGGGGAGGGGATGTTTTTACTATATGAGAAAGTAAGCATTCTCAGCACTCTGCTCCACATTACTCTGTCCATAAATAAATATATCGATCCTGTATGTCCGGACCGTCTAACATTACGTTACTGTAGCTGTAACACTTACCTGCTGCACAGGCGAGCACAGCTGAAAGCAGCACCAGGCAGTACATGATTGATGTGAAACTGGACGGTTGGCAATAATGAGCCACTGACAGTGCCTACCGGTATATCTGGTGTCATATCGTGTGTTGCTTAAAACTAACGAAACAATTGACATTTTTTTTGTAATGGCAGATTGTTTTGTTTTAGGAATATTATCTGTGAGTGTTTTTTACACAATACACCTGCACTCATTAGAGTAGTGACTGTCTAAATGAAAGCAAGTCATCTTATTGTGCCGAATATAAATTCGAGAACAACTACTTTCCTGCTATACGTGCAACTTAATACGGATTCGTGTCACTCCATGTGGTTGCAAAGTCGTTAGAAATATCCCATCCATTTTTTTTGCGCAGATTCGACAATGATAAAATAATTTACTGTTCTAATTTAAAATTTTGCGATGTAAAAATATAAACGAATCATAAATTCTTTAGAAAATTAAAAATAAATACGCGAAAACAAAAATTTCCAATTGATTCAGACCAGCAGAACTACAGCTCGGATTATTTGGCGGTTTAGCTCCACACATTCACAATGTCTGCACCAGATGGCAGTGAACGGTCAGTTCCACGCCCTTGCCAGTGTACAGTGGGGAAAGGCGACACTGTGACCTCAGCCCTCAGAGTAGGAGGTTGGATGAACCACAGGGGCCGTCAGAAGTTTCGGAGAAGAGCTAAGTGTATTGTAGTTACCGGAATCGGAACTCAGACCTTTCTGCATGTAGAATAAATTCTTCTGTAACGTTCACAATTATTGTTATTAACGACTTAATGGCTTAGACCTTGAAAACTGAACGTTAAATATTGAGACGTACAGCATTTATGAAGCAAAGGAGTCTTTATAAATCTACAAAATAGAAGATTAATTTGAAAAATAAGATAATCTTTGCGTGTTCTTATCTGAAATATTAAGAATGGTGTGTTGAAAGTCAGGGTCAAGTGGAAAAAAGGCGTGACTTCAGATTGTTTGTTGATGTGTTGAATCGTGCTTAAATTTTCGCTCTTTATCACAAGTCAGTTACGTAACAAGTTATTTTATTGTTAGCAAGAAACGGCCAAACAGAGAGCGTAATTATTGTTTGGGACAGTTCCGGAGACCCACTGAGTGAGCTTCAGAACATCCAATATAGATTGTTTGCTTTGCTGCTGTACAAACTTACCGATTTACATCTACCCAATTACAACTGTCACTCAACTCAATATGCAGCAGTCAGCCAACCGGACATGAACGAATTAGCTGCCAAGAAATTTCCTGTGAGGTCTGCGAATGAGTTGCAGACTGATAACTGTGCAACAGCTGGACGTACAACTGAACGTATTGTGAGGTTGTGTAGCTCAGTAATCATTCAACAGCAGTACATGTATTTTGTGCTAATAAAAGGCAAATGAAGTTAAAATTCACCATCCAGCCAAAGCCCTCAACGTGGTGCTGGTCTAGGCCACACCACGACCGCTTTCTCCTGTGAAAGAGACCCGTTATCCATTCTACAAGAGGTTGGTTTGACCCCAAGGTCAGTGTGGACGATTGCTGAAAATTTCGCCCCTACAGGTATTCGATCCTTGGACGGACTAGCTCTCAAACAATCACTATACAGACTGAGCCACTCCGACTGCGCTATCCTACCCCATATTGTCTACTAGTGTAACTCAGTAACAATAACAGAAGAAAGAATATGTCTGAGATTTATTTCTGCCAGTAGAGACATTCGGTCCTGAAGTTATCAGAAATTGCCAGAGATTAGCTCAAGCTGTATGCTTGCAGTTTAGCACAACAAGTATTGTTTGGATGTTTCTTGCTTTGTGGAAATCTCTACGCTCAGCTACACTGAACCGTCGCTGTAGGACCGTTCTACTGGTGACTGAAGGACAATACAATGGAGGCACTGAAATTTGTCCTTCACTTCGTACTGCTTGGCTGCAGCCATTTTGTACTATATACGCCATTCCATATTCACTTGTTTTTTTTCTCTGATTCACCTTTCATGTACAGTACCATATCATGCATGTACATTACAGCTATTTATTGCATTATGTTTCCCCAAATCACATTATATACAGCTCTACTTCTTCAGGCCTCGAAAGTTGCAAGTCCTTTGTCGTAATTTCAGTGTTGCACTGTAGACGCCCACAACCCAATTATTCACTCATTGGATTCACATAAAATATTGTATCAATTTACAACATACAGTAACACTATCGTTCACCCGTTACTGCAGATGGAGCATACAGCATATTCCTCATACAAGAAGATAAACTATATCTGCTCAGCACCTCAATACCTACAGATGGCTTACTTTTACCAGCTCAGAATATTAACCCTAAATGATAGCACATAACCAGTTTTAATGCATGTTAGTTCATACACAGGAGTCAATATGGATTCCGGTCATTTCGTGGTTATATTTAGGGTATGAAATCCGAAGTTTAATGGAAAACAGAGGTATTCCAGAATAAGTAAATTTTATTTCTCTCATTGAAGGACTGAGGAAAGAATACAATATTCTTCACATGAAATGTTATCTAAAGAGGAAGTTGAAGGAAATGGTCACGTCAATGATCACTGGAAAATTGCAAGTTTAATATCATACTGACTGCTTTTGAATTCCTGGGGAAGGAAAACATGTAAAGCGAGTATGGTTTTGTGATGCAGAGTGTGAGGAAATAACTGAAGAATGGCAAAAGAAAGGTGATAAAAGGCGTAGACAAAGATACTCTGTGGAAAAGTACAGATAAATGAGAAGGATTAGATGAAGCACACAGGAGGAACAATGGCAAATTTATGAATGAAAAATCCGAAAATATGGAAGAACATATTAATAGGTAGGGTAATTACAGTCGATAACACAGCAGTGTATATCTAATTGATGTTTTATTAGAAAATGATAAAAACTACATGTTTCGGCCAATATTGGCCATCATCAGGTTTTTCATCCGAAAGAATTGTATGCTGTAAGAGTGTTTATATAAAGCATGCAGCCGCGTATCGATGTTGAGATCTCATCATCGAGGATTTGGAGTTAAATATGGCATATAGCCTGGGTGCGGAGCCTAGTGATGTGGGCAGTGAGCAAGTTGGGGGGGGGGCCTTGTAAGTTAGTGTCCAGTTTTTTCACGTTGTAGATGCCATTGCGGGTTATTCAGCTAAATAAAGGTCCAGGTACAAACCATTTACAGGCAGAGAGGTTTAGATATCATGGGGTTGAGTTTACAATAGCGGCGGAAATTGTGACAAAGGAAGGCAATCAAGATGGAAGAAAGGGATTATCTGTCCGTTGTGTAGGAAAGGAGTGAAAATGGAATACACAAATATTATGGATGACTTTAAATCTAATTTTTTATAAAACCCTTCCAAATTATTATTTCATAGATTTTACCTCATGTTAAAATCAAGACTGAAAAACACCAGTCCAGTTTACATTAAAGAAGACCAACAATCGGTAATTCATTCACACTTAGACAAATTACATCTACGTATGACAGCATACAGAACAATGAGCTGCACTAATTAATGCCGACAGGTGCTGTACCGAGTACGTATTTTAAACTAATGTGCACATAATTAGCTAGAAATTTAGAACTTGGTGATGTGAAACCTGGTACTGTATATTTTACAACCAAATCTCCCGGAATATGATATTACAAAAAGATGCAATGTTGGACGGACAATAAACAGCTGTTAATTCTACAGTCTGTCCGTACGTTGTTGGTTCTGTGCTGTTAAATGTCACGAAGGTTGGCTGATTGGTTCAGAAGTTGTAACTGGTTGTTGATGTACTGCATGTGGACATTCACTGACACACAAAGATATTTTAATCGACAAGTTCTATGGATTTAGGGATAAATTGTGTGACAGTTTGTGCATGTGATTGGCTTGTGTTTGTATTCTTTTACTTTTATAGTCTGTGGGACATGACTTATGATTTTAATTTTTTTGAATATGTTGCAATGAATATAAGTGTCATAGTGTGGAGACGAGGAATGGTTTTTATCCAGTTGATAACAGCAGAGATTTTTAGACACCAGCATTGGCTACTACCCAGTCGCACACATCAGACATCTTGGTGTACAAATCAGGGTATTCAGCAAGGCCACATCCCACTCCCCAAGCGTAAATTGCAACCAGTCTGCTACTGGCAACCAACGGACTACCGTAATCACCCTGAAATAAAATGTACGTGCAGTAAAATACATAACAACTTGTGCCCTTTGGTACTTCACAAGGAATTGAAGATCAGAGCAGATGGATGGACTTACATGCAACAAAAATAATCACATTAAAACCAAACTACATCTTTGTCTGTTAATGTGTGGGATTTGTTGAGAGAATTAAAATGTTTTACGGTGTGGCTGTATTTAAATGATAGTTAGAATTGTAAGTTAATTTGAGGCAAAATATTTTCAGTTTTCTGCTACAGTTTGTGTTGAAAGTTAATTGTGGAAGTAGGTATTAAAATAATCGGAAGTTAAGAAATCTGTAATATTTTAGTCTTACCCAGATAAAATGTCTTCCTACATGCATGAAGCCATTATGGTTACACTTGTAAGTGGCTGCAGAACTACTAAATCTGTTATTTCTTTGCTTGTTCAATTGTAACGTTGTGACTTCTAGAAGATGATTTTTAGTGAAATTCAATATTCAGCTTCTTGACTGAACTATATTAGAATATTTTTATTTCTATTGAAATTGGAGAGAAATTATAGAAATCTTATGAATACTGGACATATTAGTGATATTGCATCTCTTTCTTTTTCGTTAAAATGTAGGCAGTTGTGTGCTTGTGAAGTATGACTGAGGCCGAAGAAACAGTTGATGAATCTCTACATAAAAACCGAGACAATGTATTTCTGTTTTTACCAGCTGAGGCTAAAAACAGTTTTCGATCTAAATATATCAGCCGAGCACAGTCGACTCCAAAGCCCTTGCTAAGCTCATGATGTACGAAAATTGCGGTGTGTTCTGTGAAATATCAACTGACACAACTGTCACCAAACAGTAACTGTTAGCCTTCACCTGTCTGTCTGCATGAAGCAAGGGGATCGGCAGTTTTATTCATTAAAATATTCAAGAAAATAGGAACATTAACAGGGCAGACATTTTGCAACTGCTCTTTATGTTGGCTGTTTCTAATTTTGTTAGGTTACGGTTTTTCATATAGTTTTACTGTTAAGGATTATGAAGGGAATGTTAAAGAATCTATGAATTTAGCCTTATTTGAAAAGTTGTAAAATCGCTCATTTTCGTATTTATTGTTTACAGACGAATGTAACTGCTAAATATAAATGATTGCAGCAGCTGCAGCTGCAGGAACAACAAAAACAACAACAAAAATTCTGGTTGAAAAACAGCAGAGAATACCGAAAACAGTATGAATTTTCTTAAGCAACTTTTACCAGATACGGAAAGCGTGCATTAATATTGATTTTAGAATTAGTTGAAAGCTGTAACTATCACTAAACTGTTGCTGAAAACTAGCGCTAAACCTAACAGTCAAAATTATTATTGTAAAATCTAACATACGGGTCTGAAATAATTTTCGAGAAATATTTTTATCTTCTACTTCCAAAGCAACCATTAGATGACAAAGAGATTAGGATAAACCAAAATAAGACGTTATAAATCAACATGTCGATTTGAGCTCAACATTGGTGTTGATACAACAGACAGCGCTGTCTGTGTTAACTCGTCATTGGACCGATAATATTTCAGATAATATTCACAGAGATTATAAAATAGTTCTTGCGTGTTTGTACGAAATACGAAATGGTCACATATAAATATTTATTCTTATCATGACCCTATTACCCAGCATGGTCCTTTGCCTCCATTAGAATCTCCAGCACATAGCATACGATCAGTGAAATCCCAGTAGTCACCGTAAGTACTGTTGCATTCGGAGTCGCTTGTTATTTGTACAGTCACCTCACGCAGAGTTGTGCTGAGTTCGTCACTTTCCTGAAAAAAAAAAACAACTTCCTCTTAAAATAATTGCAGTCATTTCCGGCAAAAGTCTAAAAGCAGCTATGAAGGCATTTTGTAACATGGCAGAAACAATAAAATCAGGTAACATTTTGGTTCACGAACATAAAAGGCCGATGAGAGAGAATGTACTATGAGGAATATAGCAGGTTACACACTGAGCAACTAATGGTAGAACTTCTCTGGGTATGGGATTACGTTTGCCATCCCGGTACAGGCCTGGACAGAATGTGAGGGCTCCAGGAGTTTGAGTCTCTCGGATTTTCTACACAGTTGGCACATGAAGATGGTAAAAATGTCAGCCGTACGCACAGTCGCCTTTATCCCCAAGGAGTCATCCTTGGCACTCATTTGTGTTAGAGGCTGCGTCGATCCCAGGGCCACATGCGGCCGGAAAGAATTAATCAGCATTATCAGTAGCCCCTTCAGGAAAGAACTCGCGACATTTCGGCTTGAAAAGACGTGCCTCATCCAAATTGCACATATGAGGCCCTTTATATTATAACGAAGGGATAAATGTGAATTCCAGTTTCTTCTCCAGCAGATATCAAATCCAAACTGTTGATATCCTATATACATACAAATATCTCAGTGCATCAACACAAGAGCGACCTTTAAGTCACACCAGACCGTTTGTGAGATGCAGTCTTGTGTGTGAAAGTGGTATTGAGGTGGAACTGGGGGAAAATGTTGCAAAGTGTCCTGGTTCATAACAGTGACACATTGAGGGATATGTACTGTGATGTTTGTGCTGTTTACTGACTCCATAAATAACAAAAGCTGTGGCTACCGTGCATAAAAGCCATGAGCAACGAAAAGTGCGCAATGAAACAACTTTCGGCGACTGTTTGTGCTATATAGTGGAGTCTGTGACAGGAACGTTTGGCCAGATGCAAGATATAATTTTTTGAATTGTCATTATAAATTTATCGGTTGGTGCAGAACATATTTCCAGCAGACATGTTTCTTCAGATGCGGAGATATCAAGAATATTCTAAAAAATAATTCTATTAAATCAATCCACGTTAAACCATCTCAATCTGCATTTATAACAAAGTGAGAACCACATTCTATTTAGTTCGTTCTGACATGTTTCGGCCAATCCTCGTCACCATAATCTTTTCTACAAGCCAGCTGTTCCAAGCCCATGTTGATCGCTGTGTGCAATATTGTTTCAAAGTACAGTTTATGAGTTCGTGTTATATTTTGTTGCAGTCTTCTATTACTTCTGCCTCATAAACATAAATATTCTGATCACTCTGTACTCAGACACCCTCACTGTAAGTACTTCCCTAATGAAGTCACACCAAACTCAATGTACATTTTGACAATGAATACGGCTTTATTTGAAGAAACTTTGTGAGGTTGGGTGACTGGAAAATTATAATATTTTGTAGTGCTGTGTTAGAATATTAGTTGTTACGCTAAACAGTAATTAAAGTAATGTCTTACTGAAGTGGGTCCCCATCCACTAACAACAACATCGGATCCAACGGGCACTGGGTCACATTCCAAAGTGATGGGCTGTACACTGTCGCTGAAGTTGAAGGGAGGGTCCACCTACAATATAACATTAGGACTCATTGAATATCCGGATCCTTAAGATTGCAGGAGATGCTTGTAATTTTGTGAGCTTCGTCTGGGTTTTGGACACTTGATTTATAATTTTTGGGTGTTTTCATTTAGTTAATAAAAGGACGTTATTCAGTACGTTTTTAATTTTAGTGAACAGGAAATAGACATTCTAAATTTGAATCGGTCTCCTGATTTATTGTTTCTATAAGAGGGAAATTTTATCCAGTGACGTGACCTTACAGTTTTGTTGTATATAGGACTGGCGCGTGTTTTGATTAAAAAAAATATTATTGTACTCTTAAAGTATTTAATATATGTAACAGGAAGTGTGTCAGTGCAGAATTTATGGGCTAAGCATATTGTTGACAGCATTTTGACGGTTTTATGTTCCTTTCTACACAGCGATTTAATCGGTTATGTTTGTAAAAATTCTTGCATATTCACCCGAGACGAGAGCACCAAGTTTTAAGAGTCGCGGTGTCATGAGCATTCCAGCTACTGATTTTGAAAATTGTCTTCAATTATAAAACATTTTAAAAATTCAAAAATGAATAATTCCTTTTCAGCTATTTGTGAACTTTTCTGTATCTCCAGATTTAAATTTATTCATATCACTTACATTTAAACCCAACAAATTTCCACACAAATCCGCTACTGTAAAAATGTATTTTGCTCTACAGAAGCTTCCTCTTTATATTATGGAACGGTATGTTTTTGTCTGCCTGTCTGTGGCTGCCACAACCCAACAGGAAATAAGGATGGTGACTTGAAATTTTGGCAGTGATTTTAGGATGCTTATGATATTTGCTGTGCCAAACATATGTAGCAGCTGTCTGTGGGAACAGAGGGTCAGGGCCTTTCTTTACTGTGAAATGTTGGGTTGAAGTGCAAGTTAAGTGAAAAAGGTCTCGGTACATTTCATGTGAAAGTTCTGGCTATTGTGAATACAATGAAGCAAACCAATAGACACATTGTTTGGCATCAGGAACAAGAGATTAGAATGGAATGTTTCTTGGAAGATTTATTGTGTGTTGATACTTGCTGAACTGACTTACAGCAACTTACTTTTTAGGCAAGTTAAATTATACTGAAATATTAAATCGAGGAGTGAAAAAATAAAACTTGGATAAAATAGCTCTTGTTGTGATCTTTCGAGTGGTCTAGGTCGAAAACTTAAGCACCTAACCATATTTGTATATAGGCGTAATATAAAACACTGCATGTTTAAATTCAGTAGATAATTTTTCCCTATATAACCAGTACGCATCACAGTTACCGATATGTGCGCCAGATGGCAATAGTTACGTGAAACTACCATTGTAAAGCAATGGAGAGTTACTTGGTATTTGTTAGGCAATGTTGCCTTGACTATTTCCAGTTTACTGCATTCCGTATATAGAACCAGCTGGCCTATTCAGTGAAATAATGCTTTCAAAGTATCAGTTTATAAGAATGGGAAAACAGAAAGCTTGTATGCACATGTAATGGCAAGATATTACAAGTGCCTTTCCTTCCTATGATATATGAAGGGTCATTTAGCTACTGTTAAATACAGAATTTTGGCAATTTCCATTTTTCTACGAATATTCGTGAAGGGATATTCAATGAATTGTGTCGTATTGCCCGCCACGTTTATATCAATATAGGCATTACGTTTATATCAATATAGGCATTACGTTTATATCAATATAGGCATTACGTTTATATCAATATAGGCATTACGTTTATATCAATATAGGCATTACGTTTAT
>Ga0123353_10009049_pt1 | contig 13687 bp, 15 predicted proteins | sample TergutLab28metaG_3_FD_92763 | JGI IMG/M metagenome (GOLD analysis project Ga0123353, IMG submission 92763) | Labiotermes labralis P3 segment gut microbial communities from Petit-Saut dam, French Guiana - Lab288 P3 | ecosystem: Host-associated > Arthropoda: Insects > Digestive system > Gut ... | reverse complement strand
TTTGTTCTTTCCTGTGTTTCCCATTCTGCCTATTTTATGAATTTATGTTAAAATTGAGGGAAAATTTTTGGGAATTTTTAATTTTTTTCGCCGGAATCTATTGACGTAGTCCTGCAAGGGCAGTGAACATCCAGTACAAAGCAAAAAATGGAATGAGTGAAAACTTTGCGGCTTTTTCCGGTGTCGTTCGGGCAAATTCACTGGGTACCTCTTCCCACAGCCGAAGGATGCAAATGTAGTAACAGCACAAGTAGGCAATGAGGAAAGAGGTATAAAAGAAGGACACAACAGGAATAACATGGAGACCAACAACGAGGACATAGATGGGACTAATGACGATGAAGAGTATCAAATAACAAAGCAACGTGCCCGTAGGCAAGCAGAAAGCCGAATGACCGCGGGTCTCCCAAGATAAAAAATTTCCCGACCCCTTTTCCTTCAATTCCGTTTCTATAAACTTGAATGTATGTGCTTGCAACGTTTCCATGGTATATCACTCCGAGCATAATACAGATAATAGGAGCAAGTATGGTACCCACTATGTATGCAGCACCCATCTGTGCAAATCGGTTCAGTCTTTGTCTTGCATGGTCAACATCTGTCTGATTTACGAACAAACTCTTTTCCGCATCAGCAATTTTTTGTCTCGCATGGGCAATTTCATTTCCCATGCTGAATGCGAAGAAAGAGCCTATCACGCAACACGCGACTGCACAAATGATGTATATCGTCCACAAACGAGGTATTGCAGGATGCCCTACTCCATCACCAGAAGCCAAGATTCTGCCGAACGGATTGTCGGCGGATGGCAACGGCGGTGCTATCGGAAAGATAGGTACAGTCTGTGCTACCTGCGGCAAGGGCACTGGCGTAGTGAATGGACTCGATTCGGCAGATAATGTCGGTTCGGGCGATGTGGTATCTGGAAACGTCAATCCCTTCACATCTTTTGCGAGACCGGTGCGACCTGTCGGGTCTTCAATGAAAGTTTCCGGCGTGATGATACCTTGCCGGACGAGTTGTTTGAGAACGTTGCCTTCAAAGGGACCAATCTTTTCGCGGTTTTCGGTGTAATAATGCCAAGCCATTGTTTGAGGGGGTTAGTGAAGTGGATACGGAAAAATATAGAGAGAAACTTGCTTCCACCTATCAAAGATTTTTCCGTTCACACGGACAGGTCAATAAGAAAAGGCGTTAGCAATCACGTTGCTTGCAGCCGGTATCCTAGCAAAGACCGTTCACTATCCAAACATGATCCCAACGCCCCATAACAGGGACGAGATCAATAGAGATAGTGAAACGGTGCCAGAAACCGCTCGGGGGCGATACGGTGCATAACTACACCGCTCTAAACAACTTTTTGTCTTAAAGAGAATCTGCTAGGATTTTGCTGCAAGACAAATGACCATTTCGTCAACTAATTTTCAATTTGTATGTCTGTTCCTTCGATAGATTTTCTCGGTGAGGGAAAACGATACGGTTGCGAGTCTATCCGATTCGGGAGAGCGGTGCAATACCCCTTACCGGAAATGATTCCCATCGACACGCAGGACTTGAAGTCGGTCGCCAGCAAAAACGGGTTGGGAACGCCCACCCCGGAAAACAAGGGAAAAACTGACCGGACTGTCGAACTTGGGCTACCCAACATTGATCCAAGAATCGACATTCCCGAAGGTCCAGGGTTCCCGATAGGAGCGGTCGTAACAGAAATGTTTGTTCGCCGCTTCGGCATGCGCTCCTTCGCACTTTTCCTCTTGCGGATTCCAGGTAAGCGTAACACCGCCGAGTAGCATCGAGATATTCGCCAAGTGCGCAATAGTATGGGTACGGTGTCCGCTTTCCGCCGTGTAATAGCACGGTTTGCGGCTCTGGACGCACAGGGCGAAATCAATGTGTTCTCCGCCGGTTCCGGCAGCCGATTCGACGGTGGACTCGGACCGCCCAAAATTTGTTGCACCATCAAACTGAATTTCAAGTAGTTTGTCGTCGCTTGCCCGAAGTGGCTGCCGCCAGCCCCGACAAAGCACCCAGCCCTTGGTCCCTTCCACTTTGATTCCGGGCACTTCCGTCCAGATGTCCATCTGGATACCATTCGCATATTGGCAGACGGCTTTGAAGTTGGCAGGGGTGTTCCAAACACCGTCTTCCGGTAGCATCTCCCCTTCTGCTTGGATCGACACTGGACCGGTGTCGTCGGCATCAATGCACCACTGTGCGATGTTCGTCAGGTGCGCTCCCCAATCGGTGATGAGCCCACCGGAATAGGCAAAATGCCAACGCCAGTTGTAGTGATGTCGAAGCGGAATGTACGGCAGTAACGGTGCCGGACCGGTCCAGGTTTCGTAATCAAGTTCCTTCGGCACTTCTCGGACTGCGTCCCCCTGGTCGCCGTCCGTGTTCGGATTACGAACCCCCGTATTACCGGGCGGAAGCAACACTTTCACCAGCCGGATTTCGCCGAGATGCCCATTCCGGGCAAGGTTGACGATCTGTTGATAAACAGCAATCGAACGATTTTCCGATGCGGTTTGAAAAACACGACCGGTCTGCTTAACCGTGTCGGCAAGAATGCGCCCCTCCCGAATTGACCATGTCGGTTTTTCGCAAATTACGTCCTTCCCGGCTTTCATCGCGAAGACGGACAACAGGGTATGCCAGTGATCCGGTGTCGCAATGCAAACGGCATCGACATCCTTACGGTTGACCAAATCGCGAAAATCATCGTAGGCAACGCACCCAGTGTAGGATTGTCCCAATTTTTCCGAATAATGTGCGTCGCTTCTTTTTTGGGTCGCCAGCATTCGCGGCTTATCTACATCGCAGACGGCAACGACCTGCTGCATCGGATTGGCAAACATTAAAGACAGATTCCAACTGGCACCGTGGGACCCGCAACCGATGAGTCCCATGGTGATTCGGCTGCTGGCGGCAACATTACCGTCGAGACCGAGGGCAGATGCCGGTATCAATGTCGCACCAAGAGCAAGAGCGGACGATTTTTTCAAAAATGAACGTCGGGAGAGCGTGTTGCAGAAAACGTGTGTGGACATGATTTGTGTGAGACGGATACACCCCTTGGAAAACAGCGGAGTTCCATCTAAAAGGGGGATTCGAGCAGACTGCGATATTCGTCCCGTTCACGCCGGGTGGCTTCGAGATCAAAAATCAGGTATTTCAGGTCGAGACTCATTTGATTCAGTGAATCTTGCACATAACCGAGCATCCGTTGGCGACGTTCAACACAGGCGACAAGTCGGTCAAGGATTGTGTAGAAATTCGGTCGGTGTTCGGCAGGCAGGTCATCCACCAATCGGAGCAGTTCGGTCAATTCGTGAACTTCTTGGACAGACTCCGTACACGAAGCATTGTCGGTTGGGACGGACGAAGGGCAGTGTAAAACAGCGGAGTCGGAAAACATAACGAATCAAAAAGCGGGAAAGCCGAAACTCTTCCATTATTCTACCCGATTCTTGAAGAAAAACAATCATTTTCTTCAAGAAAGATGCACCGATTTTTGGAAAGGCTATACCTAACAAGAATGATACATATTTGTTTCCTGTCTTGCCGTTGTTGACTAACCGGAAAAAACTTGCAGGTTGCGTGAACATTGCTCCACATGGCAAACGGATTTTGTTATACTCATGTTCGGCTCCGATTGAGGTTTGTGTTCCAGATGACCGAATCCCTTTTACCGTGGTACAAAGACGGTTTGCAGTTCGAGTGTAAAGTTTGTGGTCGTTGTTGCACCGGCGGGTCGGGATACGTCTGGGTCTCCCCGGAAGAGATCGACCGCATTGCCGCTCAAATGGGACTCTCCCCCCCTATGTTTGAGCAAGTATTCGTGTGGACAGTTCGTCCCAAAAAGCGGTCGTTGAAGGAATATCCCAATGGCGATTGCGTTCTGCTCAATGACAAGACCCGTGGTTGCCGGGTCTATTCGGAGCGTCCGATTCAGTGCCGAACGTGGCCCTTCTGGGCGCAAAATCTTGTTTCGCCGAAAACTTGGACAGCGGTCGCCTCCACATGTCCGGGATGCAACTGCGGAAAACTTTATACTCTGGAAGAAATCGAAGAACGACGGCAGGCATTTGGGTAATACCCTGCGATTGAATGGACGCAAATTGGGGAATCGGCGGCGCAAGGGAGGTAGGAGTTAAACAATCGGGAGAAGAGACTGCCGTCAGGATTCCCGCTTCCGCGGGAATGACGCTGTTTTGTGCCCCTCGCAAGAAATTGCCTACAAATGTGGGCGCACTCCAAATTTTTCCCGACCACCGAAATGGGGTAGATTTTTTTCCCTTTTCATGCGACAATGGGGGCGCAGGATTTTTTCCGTCCTTCCCTTCCTTTTGCTATGAAACGGTCAGCGTTCACTTTGGTAGAATTATTGGTGGTTGTTGCGGTCATCGCTCTTTTAGCGGCACTACTGCTTGTCGCTGTGAATAGAGCACGAGAGACGGCACGACGAAACCAGTGTCTTACTCGGCAACGTGATCTTGCGATTGCAATGATCACCTACGCCAACGACAACAATGGTCTGCCGGGCTACCTCAACGAACTCGGTGCAACGCCAGTACATTCCTGGGCGGTTTCCGTTTTTCCGCTGATCGGCGAAACCAAGCGATACGAAGCCATGATGAGTGGGTCCGCCCCTGCCGCCCTCGTGTCGCCTGTTGCCTTACTGTGTCCCAGCGATAAGCGTCCAAGCGATGCTCCGAGCGACATCGGACAATTAAGTTACGTTGTCAACTGCGGACCCGCTACGCAGTTATTTCAAGCCGTATCGCTTCCTCTTAACAAGGACAGCGGTGATATTGCCCCTCATTTTACCCTGTTCAAAGACCGCCGAACCGCTTTGACTTCTATGAATATAAACAAAAAGGTAAAAATCGAAGAAATACCTGATGGAGCAAGCAATACCATTTTGCTGTCGGAAAATGTGGATGCGGGTTTTTGGGATAAGGGTTGGACGTTGCCCAATGCCAATGAGTTACCGCAGTACGATTCGGGACCGTTCACGCGGGACAGTTTTGCCGTTGCGAACCTCGGCTTCACATGGGGAAAGGATAAAAGCTACCTTCCTAATGCACTTCCTGATCCTCTTGCTGGCGGACCACGTCCTTCGTCGAACCATCCGGGACAGGTGATCACGGCTTATGCAGACGGTTCGGCAAGACCAATGAATGACGATATTGACATAACAGTATATCTGAAAGCCGTCTGCCCGGACGATGAAAAAGCGGCAGAATTGGTTAGCAATGGCGGGCTGGGACTATTTGATTGAACCGTAGGAAATGCGATGTCCTTTTTGCCATCAGGATAATGACAAGGTTGGCGATACACGAACCAGCGTCGATGGGTTCGTTGTGCGGCGACGGCGCACATGTTGTGCCTGTACAAAAAAGTTCACCACTTACGAAAGAGTCGAAGCGACGCAAATTCGAGTGATCAAGCGGGATGGCTCCCCTGTCCCCTTTGACCATGAAAGGCTTCGGCAGGGAATCGAGCGTGCTTGCTGGAAACGAAAAATCAGTGAAGAGCAAATCGCTGCGTTGATCACCCAAGTCGAACACGACATTAACGCAGCATTTGATACCGAAGTCCAAAGCCAATTTATCGGCGAACGGGTGATGCACTACCTTGCCGAACTCGATCAGGTGGCTTACGTCCGGTTTGCCAGTGTCTATCGGCACTTTAAGGACGCTGACGACTTTATCAGGGAACTGCAACGTATGAAGCAGAATCCAGATATGCCGAGCCTGTCTTCGGAATATGTGCCGAAAAAGAAACAATCGCTGTTTCCCAAGGGAAAACATAGCCGATACAAGGAACGAGGTTCGGAAGAGGACAATACGCTGCCGTTGGAGTAATCATGTTACGTTTCCTTTTCATTGGCATCTTTTTTTCGATTTCTGCCGTTTGTTTGGGTCAGGCGGCAAATAGGAATGCGAATCGGGAGATACCGACGCATTACACGTTTGTTCCCCGCAACCTTTCAAAAGAAGGGGACTACAAAGTGGTCGTCGTACCGGCGGTCAATCCGCGTCAGGCTCGGCTCGATGCCCAAACGTACCACATCGGCTGGGATGCGATTGAAGCCCGAATGGGACAGTCGAGAGTCATGTATGACGTGCTCCTGAAAAAGCGCAAACCTTACGTTCCCGGCACGCCGCCCGTTACCCGCCGGATTCCGAAAGAGTAGTACGCATTAACTTTCATCGGCAACGTGAAAAATTTCCTCGATGGGACGCTTGAAAATTTCTGCGAGTTTGAATGCCAAGCCGAGCGACGGCGTGTATTTGCCGGACTCCATGGCAATGATCGTTTGGCGACTCACGCCAGCCTTTTTCGCCAGTTCTTCCTGCGTCATTTCGCCGTGATCGAACCGCAAACGACGGACGGTATTCGTGATTTTACTCATAGACCCGCCCCCATGTGTCGGCTTGTTCTCCCTTGTAGTACAACAGGAGCAGTAGCACTGCAAATGCCAAGAAGCCGACCACCACAGCACATTGCATTGGTATCCAAAAAACGTGCAACGGAATGGAGAGAGCGGTATCATACCCGGATACCATCCAATAGAAAAAAAACAAAAACGTATTTGTCATGCAAAGTGCCCCAATTCCACTGGCAAAACCGAAAAATATCGACCGTTGCAGGAAAGAGATGTCTCGTTCGTCGTATTTTTCCTCGGGAAAAACACGAAAACGGGTTCCAGTGAAAATTGGCAACAGACCGAACAATCCCAAAACTCCAGTGCTACCACTTGCCCGAATCACTCCGACGAATGGCAGCAGAATCAGAAACGTCGCCAAAAACAGGGCTAAAACGCCAAGACAATACCAGGCAGTGAAAAGATTACGGTACATGATTTTTTCTCCTTTCGAGTGAAAAAGTTGCGTTTACATGACTTATTGTAATCGACAATCGACATTTTGTCAAGAGAACTTTACATTTTGCGTAAAATTTTGGGAATTTTTATCGGGATAATAAAATAGGCAATTTGAGTGGTCTTTCGATTGATACTGGACATGCGTTAATAACTTACGCTAACCTGAAAAAGTTCAGGTTTGACGCAGCGAAATGATGGTATATTTTTTCCGGCAGAAGCCTATAATAGACCGATGTTCCGTTTTCAAAGTCCCTATTTTTTCTTGTTTTTGGTTCCGCTGATATTGCTGGTGGTGCAGTGCGAATTTCGACGGAAACCTTTAAGTGTGCTGTTCAGTAACATCGCGGTATTACGAGGACTGCCCACCACATTTGTCCAGAATTTTGCCCCCCTTGTGCCGTATTTGCTCTACGTGGGAATCTTTCTGTGGATTGCTGCGTTAGCGCGTCCGCAGTTCGGCAAAGAGGATTACCGGGTTCGCTCCGAGGGAATCGCTATGATTGTTTGTATGGACCGTAGCGGTTCGATGGCAGCGGTCGATTTCACATTAGATCGTCAACCTGCCAATCGGCTCGAAGTCGTCAAGCAAACATTTCGGGATTTCGTTCGGGGGACTGGATCGCTTGCAGGTCGAACCGACGACATGATCGGGCTTTTGGCTTTTGGCGGTTACGTGGACACGTTTTGTCCGTTAACGCTCGATCACGCAACGTTGTTGGAAATGCTCGATCAGATTCAACTGCCGGAGCAAATCATGCGGGAATTGGATCAGCCGATAGACCGTCAACTGCTCATGGAAGAGGGAGCGACAGCGATTGGAGATGCGTTGGCTCAAGCCGTGGACCGACTGAAAGAAATAGAAGCAAAAAGCAAAGTGATTTTGTTCTTGTCGGACGGCGAACAAACGTTCGGAGTGCTTTCTCCGATGGAGGGAGCCGAAATTGCCAAGACGTTTGGAGTCAAGGTTTACACGATTGGCATCGGATCAAACGGTGAAGCACCTTATATCGTAACGGACACGTTTGGTCGCCGCCGAACAGTCACGCAACAGGTCAGTATGGACGAATCCATGTTACAAAACATTGCAGAAGCAACCGGCGGGAATTATTTCAATGCCCGAAACACGAAGGCATTGGAAAAAATTTATGCGGAAATTGATCAACTCGAAAAAACTCTTCACGAAGGACGAGTTTACACGCAGTATTCCGAACTGTTTCGTTACCCGCTTTTTTCCGGTTCGGTACTGATTGCTCTCTATGCAGTGTGTGTATGCACCCGATTCCGCCGTCTGCCATAAGCATCTTTACATTCGATGCCATATCCGTTATCCTTACTCTGGGCGGTCGGGAGCGATCTCCTTCCTTGATGTCTTAAAAATCAAGGAATAGTACCAAATCAACAAACAGATGAACATTATGCAGATTGGAATTTTAATGGGCAGCGACAGCGACTGGAATAAAATCAGCGGTGTTGCCAAAGCATTGGATGAGTTCGGCGTACAATACGAAGTCCATGTGATGAGTGCCCACCGCACGCCGGAAGTAGTTAAAGAATATGCCGAAACAGCCATTTCGCGAGGTTTATCCGTCCTGATTTGTGCGGCGGGCGGAGCGGCACACCTCGCAGGTGTCGTTGCTTCGCATACGACGTTGCCTGTCATCGGGATTCCCGTCCAAACGGAATTTGCCGGAGGTCTCGATTCGCTGCTTTCGACAGTTCAAATGCCGGGGGACATTCCAGTGGCAACCGTTGGTGTCGGCTCCGGCGGAGCAAGAAATGCCGGTCTCCTTGCCGTCCAAATCCTTGCACTTTCCGATCCCAGTTTACGAAAAAAATTAGAGGATTTTCGAGCAAGACTTCCGCAAAAGATTGCCGAAAAGAACGCCGCCCTCAATGCCAAGATTCGAGAAGGTTAGCCCTCCTCTATTCCTGTCCATTTTCGGGTTCCGGTTCCGGCGTTGCGTCGGTCTTTTGACCGTCGGGCTCCGTTTTCTGATCGAATGCGCTGAGGTCAACAGCCTGCCCCGGCGCAAAGGGATCGCTGATGTCAAACTCTACCTTGAAATCGTCCGCTCCCGTTGGTTCGACCGCCTTCGCTGCTGCGAGTACGAAAAACGCTCTCGTTGAAGGCTGACGGATCAAAGCCAACTGTTTTTTGGCTTGAAGTCCTGTGAAATCGTCCCCCCAGAGGTCGGCAACCTTTTGGTACGCCTCTTCCGCTTGGATTAGATCATTTCCGGTCCGTGCCGCTGCCAACGTTTCCCAACACTGTCCCAGACCGAATCCCGCTTGTTGCAACATCAAGGGATCGCTTGTCTTTTTTTGAACCTGTTGAAATGCAACGATTGCCTTTTCCAGGAGTGTAATTGCTCGTGCCTTATCGATAAAAACCTGCGAACAACCCTCTGCCAGTTGCCGTTGAGCCAATGCCAATCGAGCATAAACACCGACAACACCAGAGGTTGAATTGGCAACAAGTTCCAAATCGATTTCCGCTTGTTCCGAATGGAGGGCAGCATAATACTGTTTCCATGCCGACGCTCGATTCCAAGAATTCACACGTGCCGTTATGATGATTATGGCAACGACGATGAGAACTCCCAAAAAAGCGTAGCCGAGCCAACTGCTATTGGGTCGTACCCAATCTTCATACTGGGCGATGAGCCACTTTGCCAACGCATTTTGTTCCAACTTATGCCGATGCTTGCTATCCATAACGGCGAGGCTAAATAGATGAATGAAAAGAGGGCATTAGTCTAGCAAATGATCGGCAAAAGTCAAGGGCAACAGACCAGCCCGATTGCAAGTTTTTCAGTAATCTAATTTTCTCGAGTATAGACCGGATTGATGTTCCAGCCCTGCCGGAGTAAGACACACCACAAAAAACTTACTATGCTCCCCATCTTGCCCACATTTCAACTGAATCTGCGTACCCCTGTACTGAACCGCCATCATCCGACGACTGCCGGAACTTGCCCGATGATGTAACATCACTGAATCGCAGAGTGATTTTCTTTTTCGCTTTGTAAACAGGTCAATACTTCTTCGTTGTCGGCAAGGAGAATCCGGTTAGAAACAACGGCGGGCGAAGTAAGCAGTTTACCGGACAGTTCCACCGATCCTATTTTTTTACCGCTTTGAAAATCGAGAATGTACAAAGACGAATCACCGGAAGGAACATAAACTTGGTTGCCGATAATGACCGCCCCGCCTTCGATCCGTCCCTTCGTGTTGAACTTCCAACGCTCCTCTCCCGTGTTTGCATCCAAGGCGTAAATCGTTCTGTCCATTCCACCGAAAATGATCACTCCCTCCTGATAGGCGGCAGGAGAACGTACCGCTTGTTTCATGGAAAACCGCCAGACAATTTTTTCCTTTTTCCAGTCCACCGCCAAAAACTCGTTGCCTTCCGTTCCGACAAACACAAAGTCGCCCGAAAGAAGCGGTGTCGAACCGGTCGGCGATTCCAATGGAATACGACGAATTCCTTTGCCGGTGTCGAGATCGACTACGTGCAGGTGGGTATCACAACCCGCCACAAAACAGTGCCGACCCGAAATTGAGGGAAAACAGCGAATTTGATCCTCCGTTTTGTATTCCCAGACCAGTTCTCCGGTTGTCGCTTCCAGAGCAAAGAGCGTGCCGTGTTGCGAGCCGATGATGACCCGTTTCGTTTGAATATCAATGTTCGGACTATTGTCAATCGTTCCTTTGGTGTCGAAAGTCCATTTTTTTTCGCCCGATTCCGCATCCAAAGCGTACAATGTACCGGCAGTATTCCCTACAAAAACAAGTCCTTCAAAATAGGTGGCGGGGGCGGCAATGTCTTCGATGCTTTTATTCGTCCATTTCGGTTTTCCTGTTTGCAAATCGAACGCCTGCATTCCTTCGTCGTTGCTACCGATGAAGACGGAATGGTCAGCCCCAATGGGGCTTGCCTGAAAGAATCCCTTTTCGAGCCGGTGCTCCCAAGCGATTTTGAGTTTTTCTCCAAGTGTTGCCGCTTCAACCACTCGTCCGGTTGCGGCGGCATCGCCCCGGTACAATGTCCAATCGGCAGCATTAGTGTTGGCGAACCCAAACGAAAATAAAACCGCAAAAATGATGAAGTTTTTGGTGGACATTTTATGAGGTTCCTGATTGTTCGTGGTTATATCTTGCTCCGGGAGAGGGTGCGTGTGAAGGCTTCATGCCGGTGGTGTTGCCCATTGACGGATTGCCCGATACAGAATTGTCGGATTGATTGGTTTTGCAACAACATCGTTTAAGCCTGCTTCCAAACACTGCCGCCGGTCATCTTCCATCGCATTAGCAGTGAGCGCAACAATGGGCAACAACTCGTATTTTGAAATGCTTCGGATTTCCCGCGTTGCCTGTAGTCCGTCCATCTCCGGCATTTGTATATCCATCAGCACCAGAGCATATTCCTTCTGTTTCACCATTTCCACCGCTCGAAGTCCATTCGGGGCAACATCGACGTGAAATCCCTTTTCCTGCAACAACCGCGTGGCTACGATTTGATTGATCTTGTTGTCTTCTGCCAACAGAATCGGCAAGCCCTGAAACGTTTCCGAAAAGACGATTGTGTCGCATTCTTTCGCCGGCACTCCAAACGCTGCCGTGAAAAAGAACGTTGATCCCTTTTGGAATTCGCTTTCGCACCAGATACGTCCTTGCATCATTTCGACCAGATTTTTTGCGACTGCCAATCCCAATCCGATACCGCCGTACTTTCTTGTACCCGAAGTGTCCACCTGCGAAAACGGACGAAATAGTCGTTCCTGATCTTCGGCTTTCATGCCGATTCCGGTGTCCTGCACGGAAAACCGAAGTACCGCTTTTTCCTTTTCCGATGATTCTAACTGTGCCCGAATGTGTACGTTTCCCTGTGTGGTGAACTTGATCGCATTGTCCACCAGACTGAGGAGAATCTGCTTTAATCTTACCAAATCTCCTGTGATCAGGGCAGGTACATCGTCATCGACCGAATGGAGCAGCGACAGTTGTTTTGCCTCGGCATCTTCCCGAAGAATAGACTGTATATTCGTAAGGATTTGCCGAACATCGAAATCGTCTGATGCCATGAAAACTTTGCCTGATTCGATGTTGGAAAAATCGAGAATATCGTTGATGATTTGGAGCAAATGTTTGGCTGAATCTTGTAATGTGCCGACATAGGACTTTTGTTCCTCCGAAAGACTGGTACCGTAAAGCATGTGAATGATTCCGAACATGGCATTCATCGGAGTCCGCAGTTCGTGACTCATGTTGGCGATGAATTCGTCTTTGACATGTCCCAGATACTCGGCAGTCTCTTTTGCGGCACGCAGATCGGCTTCGACTTTTTTGAGTTCGGTAATGTCCACGAGCCAAACGATAATTCCCCGCTCGCCGTAGTATTCCGTCAGAAACAGGTTGGCAAGCATCTCTCGGATACCGTGTTCTTTGGAGCGGAGCGTTACCGGCTTCCATTTGATATGAATGTTTTTTTGAACGTGCGACAGCAACTCCGTCCCCTTCTCTTGGTCTGCAAAGCAGCCGACAAACGAATCCTCAATATCGAGACCAAGAAAGTGTTTCATGAATGTCGATGAGAACTTAACTTTGCCGTTCACGAGGATCGCAAAGCAAATCGGACTGGAATTGAACACGTCGAGCAACAGCAGCCGCTGCTGATCGAGTGCCGCCTGCTTTTGCTTCAATTCCCGAAGGTCCCTGCCGTAAGCAGCAACAATGCGTATATCTTTTTGCAGAACCCTGACGAAAATCATTTCGGTGGGGATCAATTCGCCGTTTAGTTTTTGGCGAACGAACTCGTACCGGACGTATCCTTTTTCAAATGCTTCACGGAGTTTTTCGCGAACAACATCAACAGAAAGCCGACCATCAGGCTGCTTTTCCGGCAACAGATCAAAAAAACGTTCGACGTATTCTTGCTTACTTTTTAATCCATAAAGTTTGACGGCTTCGAGATTGCAATCGAGAATTTCGAGTTGTTCGTTCCAGAAACTACAGCACAGCGGTGTCGCGTCCAGCATGATTTGCGTCCGTTCGGCGGCTTCACGCTCTTTCATTTCTTCGAGGGAATGTTCGAGTTGCCGTGCCATTGTATTGAAGGCTACCGAGAAGTCCCCCATAAAATCAACCCGCTGGGAAAAATCCCCGGCAGCGACCTGTTCGACCTGCCACGTAAGATGTTGCAGGTTTGCCTGCAAGGCTTTCAGATGCCCCCAAACGGTACCACGACCAGTAAGTTCTATATCAAACTCCCCTTTGGAGAAACTTTTGAGCGTTTCCCGAATGGCAAGAACTTCGTCGTAGAGTTTGCTGATGGCTTCGACATTGGAATTTTCTCGGGACAGGTACTCCTCCTTGGATGGAACGGAGCGGTCTTTCAGCAACTTCTGGATGATTAATGTGTCCTGTTTCGGAGAATACGACATGAGTAACGGACTTTAAGCCGAAAACCAGTGCGGCTATTATACAAGAACAACGGAAAGTTGGAAGACAATAAACAGCAAATTTGAATTGGATTGAGCAGTTGTGGAAGTTTTTCAAGAAAGCAATACTTTACTCCGGCGCAAAAAGCCACGCGACACAGCACATCAAACAAATTGAAGAATTGTTTCCGCAATGACAACAGACCAACACCACACCTATTGCGCCGACAACAACCTCTCGCAGTGTCCGATACACGGTTACATTCCCTTCTCGTCGGCAACATCGTCGGACGGCAAAGTCTCCGAGCGGGACATTGTGGATCGCAAAATAAACTTTCCATCGACACGTTTTGGA
>Ga0123353_10009047_pt1 | contig 13688 bp, 11 predicted proteins | sample TergutLab28metaG_3_FD_92763 | JGI IMG/M metagenome (GOLD analysis project Ga0123353, IMG submission 92763) | Labiotermes labralis P3 segment gut microbial communities from Petit-Saut dam, French Guiana - Lab288 P3 | ecosystem: Host-associated > Arthropoda: Insects > Digestive system > Gut ... | reverse complement strand
CAAGCGTTATCCGTTACGAATCACCTTGCGGTATGCGGTTTTCGATACGGAAGACTATAATTCGCGCATCTATTCATTCGAAAACGACATGCTGTATGCGTTCAGCATCCCTGCCTTCTACGACCAGGGAACACGGTTATATCTGTTGCTGAGATATACGCTGAGCAAACGTTTTGATTTGCGGTTCAAATACGCCACAACGCATTACACCAACCGAACCGAGATCGGCAGCGGATTGAATCTGATACAGGGCAATCGTTATTCTGAAGTAAAGGCGCAGGTAGTGTGCAAGTTTTGAAACTATATTTTTACAACCATTGATTATATTTTATCGTATTGAATTATAACGATATGCAAAATGATATAAAATCCTATCATCATATCTCCACACCCAGTACCTCAAAAAAAGTCATCCTGTTTTCGTAATAGGTCATTTTCATATCAAATTCCCACCTCCAGTGCCGTGCATCAGTACGCTGTATAATGGGATGGTGTACCGTGGTTTTTCGGGAGTTTTCCATGCCATCGGGCGAGTATGTGATTTCTTCGTAATCGGTTACCAGGCACGAGCGTTCGCGGGGCAGCAGGTTGATATGGCAGCACTGAACATTGCCGCGGAACGCAATTGTTTCGTCGTGGCTCAACTCAAAGAATTGCACCAGATAGTCGATCAGCAAAATATCCAACTGGTTCAGAATATTGCAAGAGAATACAAAGTCAAAAGCGCTCAAATCCAATGTGGTTTGTGGTTGAATAACACTGACGGGCGGGCGTTCCCTGCGATTGTTGTATTGTTTTACATACTGATACACAGGACGAATAAAGCCGGAAATGTCGCATACTCGCAATTCCACGTTACCCAATGATTTTACCTGTTTTTTTACCGCTGCAGGATGCCGGACGTCAAACAGATACACTTTTTCGAAATACCGGCTCATTTCTTCCAATGGTACATCCAACAGCCAGCCGCTTCCCAGTACGGCAGCCGATTGGCTGTTTTTCCCCCGCATAGCTTCGAGAGCAAAATTCCGGGTATTCTGCAAATGCGTATTCCAACGTTCTCCTTCGCGCCGGTAACGACGGATAATACCCGTCTGGTCGCCGAAATATCCCATCTTTCGGAAAAAGGGTTTTACCAACAACTGTTCAGCGAAACCAACCTTTAACCCGACGAAGTTAATCATCAATCAAAAATCAAAAATTGCTCACGCTCCAGTCAATTTCTTCGATACCATGTTGTCTGAGATATTCGTTGGCTTTAGAAAAATGCCTGCAACCCAAAAAACCATTATGCGCCGACAATGGCGATGGATGGGCTGCTTCGAGTATCAGGTGCTTTTGCGTATCTATCAGGATTCTTTTGGCTCGGGCATAGTTGCCCCAAAGCATGAACACTAAGTTTTCACGTCCTGATGAAAGACTTCGTATTACCTGATCGGTAAACTGTTCCCATCCTTTGTTCTGGTGCGATCCTGCTGTTGCCGCCCGCACAGTTAAGGTAGCGTTGAGCAGGAACACTCCCTGGTCTGCCCAACATTCGAGATTGCCCGATGCGGATGGCGCAATGCCCACATCGCTGTGTATCTCCTTGTACATATTCACTAACGATGGGGGCGGCGGCACCCTGTCAGGAACCGAAAAACAAAGCCCGTGCGCCTGCCCGGCGCCATGATACGGATCCTGCCCGAGTATCACTACCTTTACTTTGTCAAACGGAGTATGTGCAAAAGCGTTGAAAATGAGCGACCCGGGAGGATAAACGGCGTAATGTCGTTTTTCCTCTACCAGAAATGCTTTAAGTTGAGCGAAATATGGCTGCTCAAACTCGGCGGCTAATACTTGTAACCAACTCTCTTCGATTTGAGGTTTCATTACTCTTCCTTTTCTGCTTTAGCGGTAAACATTCGCACCTTGGAGGCGTTTTCTATTGCTTTTACTGCAATATCCTTTACGCCGGCTTCGGCACGATTTGCTTTGTCGGCATATTCCTTCAACTGTTCCTGCTGTTCCTTGATTTTTTCCTGCAAAGAAGCGATGATCTGGTCCTTCAAACGAATATCCGCTTCATATTGCTTTTCTATCAATTGGTTGTCGAATCCGTATTTGGTCTGAAGTTGTTTGGATACTTCTGTTTCCTTGTCTTTCAAAGCCTTTTCCAATTTTCCGGGGTACTCTGCGTTGATTTTCCGAAGTTCGGCTAATTCGGCTTCGGCATTTTTCAAATTCAGTTCGCGTGAAGAAACTTCCTGTTCAAACTTCGCCTTTTTATCAATCAGTTCTTTTTCGAGTTGAGTTTTTTTAGAATCATACTCGTCCTGTTCTTTTTGACGTTTGATTTTCAGACTGTACGAATATTCTTCTTCTTCGCGTTTCCTGCACTTGGCCATTTCGTCGAGATATTCTTTTTCCGCCGCTTTTTGTTTGACTTTTTCAATTTCCCACTGTTCTTTTTTTACAGCCATTTCATTGGTAAAAGTCTCTTCCTTTTCCTTCGTTTCTTTTTCAAAATTCTCTTTTTTCTCTTTCTGAACCAACAACATAGCCGCCAATGAATCGGTATTGGCTGACAGTGAGTACAAATCTTCGAGCGATTTCTTTTCAATAACGATAGCGGCTCGAATTTCCTCCAATGTTTTGAATTCATTGGTCAGGCTCTGAAGAATCCCGTCCAACGAGTTACTCAAATCTATTTTAAGGGTGGCAATATTTTTCATGATTCCCTCGCCGGAAATACTCGCCACCTTTTCGAGCGTTTTCATTTTTTGCTTCTCCTCCTGAACAACTTTCGGAACATCTGCATTTGCTGTTTGTACACCCTTCAGCAAGGCTTCATACGCCTTAAATATTTCTACTTTGGTACTTTTTTCTGATACTTCCATGATGATTTATATTTTTTATGATACAACAAAAATACTGTTTTTTTGAATTGCAAATTTTTATTTTTCAATTTGTTTTCTCAAGAGATAAAACCCTTATTTTCAATGAATATTCTAAGTGGTAAACGAACACGGCACAAATCTCCCTTATTACTTGCGTGAGGGCTTAAAGGGAAAGAAACGAACATTCATTACAAAGATGAAATCATTTCAACCGCTTTATTGAACACATTAGTTCCGGTGTATCCCAATTTTTCGTCAAGCACCTTATAGGGAGCCGAAAAGCCGAAACTTTCCATACCGATAACTTTCCCGAAAGGACCTGCCAATCCTTGCAATGTAACGGGTAGTCCTACGGTCAGACCAAGCACAGGAACGCCTGCGGGAATCACGCTTTGCTGGTATTCTGCGGATTGTGTGCGGAATAGTCCTTCCGAAATTGCTGCTACAACCCAGAGTTTGAGGTTCTTTTCGACCGCCAATTTTTCAGCGCCTTCGATACATGTAGATACTTCCGAACCGTTGGCTAACAGGATTAATTCAGGTTTATCGCCGGTGTTTTTCCACGCTACGTAAGCGCCTTTTTCGGCTTGCAGCGCGTCGGTATAGCGTGTAGAGCCGGGTTGTGCAGGAATATCCTTGATGTTTTGCCGCGACAAAATCAATGCCGTTGGAGTAGCGGTATTTTCCATCGCCATTTTCCAAGCCACATTGGTTTCTACAGCGTCGCATGGGCGAAGCACTAACGCTGAAGCGTGTCCCGAATGGTTTTTGAGTTGTTCCATCAGGCGAATTTGTGCTTCCTGCTCTACGGGCTGATGTGTGGGTCCGTCTTCGCCAACGCGGAAAGCGTCGTGCGTCCAAATGTATTTCACGGGCAGTTCCATCAATGCCGACATGCGGAAGGCGGGTTTCATGTAGTCGGAAAAGACGAAGAATGTAGCGCAGGCAACGAAAATGCCACCGTGCAGTGCGATACCGTTGGCAATGGCTGCCATGGTGAGTTCGCAAACGCCGGCTTGCAGGAATGCACCTGAGAAATCGCCGGGTTGCAACGCTTTGGTGTTTTTCAGGAATCCGTCGGTTTTGTCGCTGTTCGACAAGTCGGCAGAAGCCACAATCATGTTTTCGATGTTTTTGGCAAAATGAGCCAGCACCACCGACGATGCAGTGCGGGTAGCCGAACCTTCCTTCTGCGCAATTGCCGAATAATCAATATCAGGAGCCTCACCCGAAAAGAACGTCTTGAACTTTGCGGCTAACTCGGGATTGGCTGATTCCCATTGTGCCTGCTGTTTCTTTTTCACCGCGGCAGCTTTTATCTTCTGTTCCCGTATCTGAGCGTAGTATATTTTCACGTCGTCGAAAATCACAAACGGATTTTCAGGGTCGCCACCAAGATGGACAACGGTTTTGGCAAACGACGCACCGCATTCGCTCAACGGCACACCATGCGTGGAGCACTTACCTTCGTAGCTTTCGCCCGATTCGGTGACTGCTCCTTTACCCATGATGGTCTTGCCGATAATCAATATGGGCTTGCCTTTTACGGTTTTCGCCTTTGCAAGTGATTGACGTATCTGGCCGGCATTATTGCCGTCGATGGTTATTATTTCCCATCCCCATGCTTCATATTTTTTGGCGGTGTCTTCGCAGGTAACTTCGCAAGTTTCGGTAGAAAGTTGAATACTGTTCGAATCGTAGAACATAATCAGGTTGTCTAATCCGAGATAACCGGCAATTCGACCTGCACCCTGTGATATTTCTTCCTGTATGCCGCCGTCGGAAATGAACGTGTATATCTTGTGCGACATCCAATCGCCAAAACGCGCCACGAGGAATTTTTCGGCAATAGCCGCACCTACAGCCATCGCATGGCCTTGTCCGAGCGGACCTGACGTATTTTCAACACCGCGTTCGATGTCCACTTCCGGATGTCCCGGCGTGGGGCTTCCCCATTGTCGAAAATTTTTTATTTCGTCTATCGCGTAATTTCCCGTAAGGGTAAGGATAGCATACAACATGGGCGACATGTGACCGGGGTCAAGGAAGAACCTGTCGCGGTTGACCCATGTCATATCCGATGGGTCGTAATTCAAAAATTCGGTATAAAGGATGTTGACAAAATCGGCGCCGCCCATTGCTCCGCCCGGATGTCCCGATTTTGCCTTTTCTACCATGGCAGCTGCCATAATACGAATGTTGTCGGCAGCCCTGTTCACTAATTGATTGTCCATGAAGTTTTGATGTTTTGTTAATGAAAAAAATATTTATCCAATAAAGCCTGTGCAGCCGCAAAAGAACTTATTTTACCTTCAGTTATTTTTTGGTTGTATTCGGGTAGCAATGCTTCGATATCGGGGTTATTGTAGAAACCAGTGATGAGGTTGTTGCGGATGGTTTCGTTCATCCAGTATTTAGCCTGTTGTTGCCGGCGCTGTTCGAAATATCCGTTATCTTTTGTCAATCGTTCGTACTGGAGTACTGCATTCCAAATGGCATCGATACCGAACCGTGTCATCGCCGAACATAGCGTAACTTGCGGTTCCCATCCTGATACCGGCTTTGGAAACAAGCGCAGGGCGCTCTGGTATTGCGCCTGTGCTAATTGCGCTTTTTCCAGATTGCTGCCATCGGCTTTATTCACGGTAATTAAATCTGCCATTTCCATGACACCGCGTTTGATACCTTGCAACTCGTCGCCTGCGCCCGCTATTTGTATCAACAGGAAGAAATCGGTCATGGAATGTACGGCGGTTTCCGATTGCCCCACCCCTACGGTTTCAATAAAGATAACGCCGAATCCTGCAGCCTCGCAAAGAAAGACCGTTTCACGGGTTTTTCGCGCCACGCCACCCAACGAACCTGATGTGGACGACGGACGGATAAAAGCCTTTGGATTGACGGATAATTCTTCCATGCGGGTTTTATCGCCCAATATGCTACCCCCGGAACGCTCGCTCGACGGGTCAATAGCCAATACTGCCAGTTGATGACCATGTGAAGCGAGGTATCCCCCCAATGCTTCAATAAATGTACTCTTCCCGGCACCCGGTACCCCTGTGATACCCACGCGGATAGACTTCCCCGAATACGGCAGACAATGTTCTACAATATCCTGCGCCAATTGCGTATGTTCGGGCAACGAACTTTCCACTAACGTTATGGCCTGACTTAGGACAGTGCGGTTACCTTTCAGAATGCCCTCCACATAATCGCCGGAAGTTAACGCTTTCCGTTTCTGACTCAGAAAACGCTTCAACGACAACTCATCCACTACCGGCGGTTGTTCGACGCCGGGATTTACCGTCAAGGCACTATCGGAAACATGATGCTCATCCATCCAACCTTAGGAATGTATTTTAAATTCGATTTAGTGTTTATCATTATCAATGATAAGACAATAAAAAGGCAAAGATAGAAGAAAAATCGTTACATTTTTTTTCAATAGGATGATTAAAATTCAATATCCCAAATTCCACTTTTCCTATTCATTTCAACAATGCTCAAAGCATAATCAAACAGCGTTTCCACATAACTTTCGCGAATAGTGTTGTAAGTTCTCTGAGCCACAAGAACTTCCAAAAGATTGGTTTCTCCACTTCGGTATTTGAACAAAATAGCGTCGTATACCTTCTTTGCATCTTCGAGGATGCTAAGATTGTATTGCGAAAGTTGCTTTTGTACGCCTTCGTAATAAAAAAACGCCTGAGATACCTCTCTTTGAATTTGCAGTTCTACCGCTGCGTATTCAATTTCGGATTGTTCAACCAAATATTGCGATGCGATGACCGTTCCACGATTGAAGTTTGAAAAACGTAACGGCATGGTTACACCTGCCCGCACCGCTCTGAAAGGAGGAACAGGGGCTATTTCATTACGCGCTTCGCTATTGATGTCGTAACCAACATTTAAGCCGAGGTCAATCGCTCGTTCTGCTTTTGTCAGTTTGAGTTGGTTGGCGGTGATTTCCTTTTGTTTCATGGCAATAGCCAAATCAGTGCGGTTTTCTAATGCTGTGGTGCGTAATTCCTGTAGAGACGCGGTGCGCCAGGTCTCTACAAAATCGCCTTGAGGGAATAACAGCACGTTTGGCGTACGTCCGGCAAATTCGCACAATTCAGCCATTGAGGATTTAAATTCGGCTTGCTGCCTGTACACCTCGTTCAAAAGGGCTGCCGCTTCAAGTTTTGTCTGCCGCATGTCTGTTTCGTTGATCTCGCCCAATTTGAAGCGCAGGGAATCATATTCGTATAACTGTTTCATGGCGTTGTACGACTCCCGTTTTACTTCGAGCAACCCTTTCTGTTTGAGGCTTTCCAGAAACAGTATGGCTGCATCTGCACGGAGTTCGCGAAAAGAGCCTTCCAAGAGTATTTCCGTCATCTCTGCCTCGCTTTTCGCCAGACGAATACGCGAACTGCGCTTGCCGCCCAATTCCATATTGTAATCAAGGTCAACACCCAGGCCGCGCCCAAGTTGCAGGGTACGCTCGCTGTTGTCAAAAGCGCTAACCGAAAGTTCCGGGTCGGGAAACACCTTTTGACTGATAACGTTCGCTTCGGCTATTTTGACATTGAATTTTTCGGCTATTAAATTAAGGTTGTTTTGCCCGACAAGGTTCAGGTATTGAGTGAAAGTAACCGCTTCGTAGTAATTTTCGGTGAAGCCCGTTTGTTGGGCATTTAGCGTTGACGTACCTGCAATTATCGCGGCGCTTATATATAAAAATGATATTGACTTTTTCATTGTAAGTCTTTATTTTAATCATCAACTCTTTATCCTGCAGCAGGATAAAGAGTATAACTGCCTTTGTGTCACTCGTCTTTTATACTGTATTCCATCAGCGTATTATGCAAACTGCGAATATCGCTTCCGGTAAACCCCACGCAATACATTCAGGATTTCTCACTTCGTTCGGAATCCTGAAGCGAGAGACCTTACAAAAGCGGTGCGGAAGTCAAAGAACGACCGATGATAAACTCTTTTCCGTTGTCGATACAGGTCAGTTCCAAAGTGGCACACAACAATCCAACCATCTCTGTAACCGTGTTATTGTCGAAAGCAATGGATAATTCACGGTTTTTCAAAATATCGTCGGCAAGCAACACGGGTTTGTCTGACATTTTATTGATTACTCTGACAATATTATCCAAACGGTCATCCTTAAACCGCATTTTTTCGGTGTAGCGGGCAAATTGATGTTGGTTGTCCGGCCATACTTTATGTAATTGTCCGGCTTGCAAACGAACCATTTCCCCACTTTCCACCCGGACAGGGATTCCGGTCGATTTTAACATCACCATCACCGAACCGTGCTGTACGGATAGTTCGAACGATTCCTTTCCTGCCGATTTGATGTTGAATTGTGTTCCCGTCACTTCCACCAAAGCCTGTCCGGTTTCAATCAGAAACGGGCGCTCTTTGTTGCCATGAACATCGAACAGCGCTTCTCCCTGAAGAGAAACCTGCCGCTTGTCGCCGGTAAATCGTTCAGGGCAGGTGAGTACGGCGCCGCCGGCAAGGTAAACGATGGAGCCATCGTCCAACGTACTCACCAGAGTATTGGAAAATTCGCTGTTGGATATGGAAACGAATGTTCCGCTTTCTTTTTTCGAACTCAAATATAGGGCTATTGAACCGCCGCATAGACATAATGCGACAACGGCTGCCACCCGCCTCATCCTGACGATAAACGGAACGATTTTCGCTTTTTCGTTATCTGCGACAAGCAATCCCTCGTCTTTCAGCCGCAAGTACAACTTATCCCATGCTTTATCTACATCCATTGACATTTTTGATTTTTAATTTTTAACTTTTTTTTGTCCACTAACTATCTCACCAAAGATAATTACACGAATTTACACTAAACCTGAAACTTTAAAGCTGAAACTTTTTTTTAACGTTTTGAGTGCTTTTGACATTTCGGCTTCGATGGTTTTCATTGAAAGCGACAATTCACTCGCAATCTGTTCATATTTTTTTCCTTCGAAACGGTTCATGCTGAAGATGTCGCGCCGTCGTTTGGGAAGATGTTCCAGCGCATATTCCAGACGTTGTTCCAGTTCTTTGTATTCGAGGATTTCCTGCGGCGAATCATACAGGGAACATTCCGAATATTCACTGGCAACATGCTGATAATACCTTTGGCGAACCTGCAAATGTTCAAGATATTGAAGCGATTGGTTCCGCACAGCGCCGTACAGGTATGATTTCACCGACCATGCAATCCGCAGGTTTAAACGGTCTTTCCATATTGTATAAAATAACTCCTGTACTATCTCTTCGGCAACGTCCATATCGCCCGTGATTTTTTTGCCGTACATGCACAAAGGTTCGAAGTAGCGCCTGAACAGCGTTTCGTACGCCCGGATATCTCCCTCACGAACCTTTGTATATAGCACGATATCGTTCATCATATTTCTGATTCAACAATTCCTGATTCAACAATTGAATTATTAAATTATTGAATCAGGAATCTTTAAATCTTTGAATTTGTTAATTGCTCCTTTGCTGTTTTTTCAGTCTGTTAACTGCCGATTCCAGCGATTCGGTAGGCTCAATGATATTATATGCACCCCAGAAATCTTCATCATAAAAATCCATTACCGTATCGTTCAGTATCTGGTTGGGACGGAATGCATCCCGTCTTGATATCGCCGTTATGTTTTGCATTTTGACGTCGGTTACCACCATCTCGCTCACAATTGAGTAATTGGTGGAAAAAAGCCGGCGCCGCCAGTCACACCTGAATCTGATTTCATTGCCGATATAACTCAAATAACTGATGCCGCCCCGTTCTTGATAGTTGACCACGTATGAAACTTCTTCCGGACGAAAGTTCAGTCCAAAGGGTTTTTTCTTGAGAATCATTTCCGAAGCCTTGTTACGGTCGGTCATGTCGAGCTTGAACTCAGCACGGGTGAATGCCAGCGATTCCTTATCGATGTAAAATTTGCCGATATACAACGGATAGGGTTTGATGATTTGCGGACGGAAAGAAATGACGTATTGGTCGCGACCATTGATTTGGGTCATATCTTCCATGGTGAAACTGAAATTCGAAAGCGTTTCCTTATCCAGCAATATATCCGGGTTTTTCACTATATCCACGAAGATAGACAGGTTAGGACCTCCCAACAATTTCACGGCCAGTGTGTCGGACGCTTTTTGACTTAACAATTTGCGGCCTTTGATAACCTGTACGAGGTCTCTATCCACACCTTCGGAATATGAAGTTTTGTACATATCTATCACCGCTTCGGAAATATTGATGTAAGTACGGCGCTTTTGTACGGTTTCCCTGTAAAACCCTGTTAATTGACTCGGCGAAGCGCAATAATTTTTGGGAATTTTATTGACCGCTTCCTGCATTAAGTGACGTGCATCCCATCCGCGGATGATAACGTCGCTCAACGCTGCTGCATAAGCTATGAGCGTCACTTCGACGTTGGCAATGTTTTCGCCCTTCACGGGGATACGGTAGCTGTAATACCCTATATGCGAACACTCAACGAAAACCGCATTTGTTGGATGGGGTATTTTCAACGTAAATTCACCATCGGTATTGGTCACCGTTCCGATGTTGTGGTCAACCACCGTGATGGTTACATATTCGAGCGGTCTGCGGGTTACTCTGTCTTTGATGGAACCGCTTACCGTAAAAAAACTATCCTCCTGCGCACTGGCATCTATGACCGGACATAGAAATATAAACAGCAACAGGCTGGTACTGATGATTTGATGTACTCTTTTCATGGTATTAAAATTTTAAAAAAATGAAACAATATTTTACTTTGATATACCTAAGAGCGCCCGGAAAGAAAAAACCCTAAAAAATTTTCATGAAATTATAAATTTTTCACATAACATCTTCTTTTGCAAATGATTTTTCCCCCATATCTTTCCCAAATTCGGTAATGATGATTGCTCTCCAATTGTTGTGTTGTGACGGCATATTGATACCCTTTGTCGAGAGAGTTTTGGTGAAGTTGATAGTGGTACAGGGCATGTATCCCACGATTGATCCATTGCGGAAGAACCCCGGTGAGATATAAATCCACTGTATCGTTTTTCTTCAATGCCTTCAAAATGTGGTACCACCCGACGGGAAACAATTTGCCATTTGCTTTCTGAAACGCTTTGCTTAACGAAGGAACACTAAGACAAAATCCGACTACATGGTCATTTTCATCTACCAAAACCACAATTAAATCTTTGTCGACCATTGAAAAATTGTTTTTGATGAGATATTCTATTTCGCTGTCTGTTAGTTGAATAAAGTTATATACATCTGCAAATGAATTGTTTAAAGCTTCAAAGAATTTATATGCATATTTGGATACGTCTTTTTTGTTTTTAAATTCCTTAGTTTTAATACCGTATCGCTCAGAAATATGCTTGCTTAATTTTTTGATATTTTCGGGAATTTCTTTGATTTCAACTTTCATTTGTACATAATCCTCCTCTTTTTTGTACCCCAGTTCATCCATAAATAGAGAATAATACGGATAATGATAATCGCTTGAAATGGTAGGCGTAACCTCAAATCCTTCGATAAGCATTCCCTGTTTTTCCATATTGGAATACCTTGATGGTCCGCTTATTTCAAGCAACTTTTCTTCTCTGCCCCAATTTTCAACCGTTGTCAATAGCGCCCGTGCAACCTCAATATCGTTGTCGGTATCGAACCATCCGAAACGTATCCGCCTCTTATCTTTCAATTCATTGTACCGATGATTGATAACGCCTCCAATCCGTCCTGCGATTTTTCCGTCTTTAAAAGCCATCCATTGTCGTGCACTGCAAAACGACAAGGCAGGATGACTCGTAAGAATTTGATACTCTTCCTGTTCCAAAGGCGGAACATAATAAGAACAATCCTTATACAATTGTTTGGGATAGCGGATAAACTGCTTGATCTCTTTTTTTGTTGTAATTTCCTTTACAGTAATCATTGCTACACTCTCAATTGTTTCACCTGCAGTTGTATCTTTGTTTCGCCCCTGAATGTATTTTCCTCAATGGCATAACAGACGTCAAAAGGTACACCCGACTTTATGACGGGGTAATGTTCGCCTAATTTGAATCCGATAGCAGGGAAAATGATTTCGGGATGGATTTCCTGCCGCAATTCAAGTTTCAGGTGTTCGCCGTATTTACCGACTATTTTGGCAGCGCCGGTGTCCACTACGTTACGCGTCAAAAATACCGGCGACATGTTTTTGGGTCCGAATGGCTGGAACTGTTTCAGGATACGTACAAATTTATCGTTAATATCCGTAAAACTGATTTCCGTATCAATCTCAATATTGGGTGTTAGTTGTTCGTCGGTAATGGTTGTCGCCACTACTTCCTCGAACTTCCGGATGAATGCTGCTACGTTCTCAATTTTCATGGTGAGACCGGCTGCGTACATGTGTCCGCCGAAGTTTTCAAGTAAGTCGCTACACGCATCAATGGCTTTGTAAAGGTCGAATCCTTCCACCGAACGCGCCGAACCCGTAGCCAATCCATTGGATTCGGTAAGAATCACCGTTGGCCGGTAATAGGTTTCTATCAGGCGCGAAGCCACAATACCTACCACTCCCTTGTGCCATGAAGGTTCGAAAAGCACGGTTGTCCTGTGGAACTCCTGTTTGGGATCATCAGCCAGCATACGAAGCGCCTGACCAGTAATGTCCGAATCAATATTTTTCCGGTCAGTATTAAAACGGTCAATTTCTACGCCGCTATATCTGGCAGTTCGTTCTTCGTCCGAAATTAACAGTTCCACGGCATATTTGCCCGATTTCATCCTTCCGGCGGCATTGATTCGCGGTCCTATCCTGAACACAATATCATCCACATGCCTCTGCGAGCCTTCCAATCCTGAAATTTTGACGATGGATTTTAACCCTAAGGAGGGGTTTTCGTTCAGTTTTTGTATGCCAAGTGCTGTGAGCACCCGATTTTCCCCAACCATCGGTACAATGTCCGATGCAATGCTTACCGCAACTAAATCAATGTATTGGTACACCTCTTCAGCGGGAATACCATTCTTTTGCGCAAATGCCTGCAACATCTTGAAACCAACGCCACAACCCGAAAGATCTTTGTATGGATAGGTACAATCGGCGCGTTTTGGATTGAGAATAGCGAATGCCGCCGGCAACTCCGCTCCCGGATAATGATGATCGCATACAATAAAATCAATGCCTTTTGAATTAGCATATCTGATTTTTTCCACCGCCTTGACTCCGCAATCCAGAGCAATCATCAACCTGAAATCGCCCGCAACAGCCACATCAATACCCTTGAAGGAAACTCCGTAGCCTTCTGTATAGCGGTCGGGAATGTAATACTCCACATTGGAATATATTTTTTTCAGGAAAGAGTATACCATAGCCACCGATGTGGTACCATCCACATCGTAATCCCCGTACACCATGATATTTTCGCGATGCCGGATGGCATGGTCTATACGATCGACGGCACGTTGCATATCCTTCATCATGAACGGATCATGCAAATGCTCATACGCCGGACGAAAAAATGCTCTGGCGCTTTCGAAATTCCTGATACCTCTCTGCGCTAACAACATCGCCAGTATTCCATCAACACTCAATACTTCTTTAAGGTGTTCTACCACAGCTGTATCGGGTGTTGCTTTTATAATCCATTTTTTGCTATACATGGGGCAAAGATACAAAAAACTGAATAACTGAAACCGAAAATCTTCTATATTCGGGCAGGATTTTTCCACACCCAAAACCCGCGCAATGTCCGGAAAGCATTACCGGCAATCCATAAATTGCGGCAGGCAAGATATAT
>Ga0123353_10009046_pt1 | contig 13689 bp, 7 predicted proteins | sample TergutLab28metaG_3_FD_92763 | JGI IMG/M metagenome (GOLD analysis project Ga0123353, IMG submission 92763) | Labiotermes labralis P3 segment gut microbial communities from Petit-Saut dam, French Guiana - Lab288 P3 | ecosystem: Host-associated > Arthropoda: Insects > Digestive system > Gut ... | reverse complement strand
TTTTTTTTATTTTTATGTTTTTTTGTATTCGGTTTTGTTTTTTGTGTTTTTGTTGTTTTTTTTTTTTTTATTTTATATTTTTTTTTTTTTTTTTTTTTTTTTTTTTTTTCATCTGGCAAACTAGTAGAGAAAATGGACAATTTCAAATAATCATCGGTTGGCATTGCAGTTACCCAATGTTGCTTCGCCGATATGGATATTGAAATGTTTGCCCTCGTATGTGATTGGTTATTTTAGTAATGTTGGTGTATTTATTAAATTACATTGGTGCTTTGTCCCTACGGAATGACAATGATAGAGTATGAAATCAAAATCATGAAACAGCTTCAGACTTGTATTAATAAACTGCTTTCTCAATAATTTGTTCAGGAGCACTGATTTTCTGTAGTTTTCATGAGGCCCTCCAGCCAAATGAGACAGTCTACCAATTCTCAATGTTTGAGAGAACAGGATAGATAATCATCTTGGAAGAAAATGTAGCAAGGTGGGCATGAGAAAAACTGCATTACCTAGGGGTTTCCAGTTTTAATAATCTTCCCCGTTTGAAGAAATGTCTACAGGGGGGGAGTCAGCTAAGAGAAAATCTTCGCTGCTGACCTAAGTCCTGTTAGGTATTCGTTAGGAAGAGGAAGAACGGTTCCACAAAGTTTCCAAAAATCCAGGAGCCACCTGCATATTCTAAGTGCCAGAGGGGTGACATGAATCAGGTTCCATACTGAGGACTCGCAATTCTGCAGTGACCTATGATTCTTGTTATTATCTGGCATTTTCTGGTCAGTGCATGTAAGCTGATACACATTTTTGTATGTAAGTGGCAACAAATTGCAGTAATTGTGCTAAAAATATTAGGTGCCACTTTTTATCATTTTGTTACCTGGGTGACCAGGTGCCCAGGTTTTCTGCACCATCAAGGGGAAGTACATTAAATTCCTGAATTCCTGCAGAAGGCTTTTATTTATACCTGTGAGTATGTTTGTATGATGAATGCTCTTCAGCTGTCTGTTTTATTTCCCCAAAAAATAATTTGAAAAGACATAGTGGAATGAAAATATACAAGGTAAACTAACTCTGAAGTGTTCTTGTCATGACAAGTGTGATTGCCCACATTGTAAGGCATGCTGAAGTAATTTTGGGGATAATACAGTATTGTCAATACACTTTTCTTATTTTAAGTTATTGGCATTTTGCAGGCTAGGGAATTCAGCTGTGACTATTTTTTGGTTGTTTTATTATTGTAACCTGTATTTAAATTAACACATTTTACCCATGAAGTTTGTTTTGCTGTATTTAACATAAGTGTGTTTGCTTTAAAGCATTTGTTGAACATGGCAAATGCGTTGTTAATGCAATTTTGCGAGTGGTTTCTTTTAAGGTGATATATAATGTTACTAGTACTACAGGGACGAGGTAACGGGGGAATGGAGGAGATTGCATAACGAGGAGCTAAATGATTTGTACTCCTCACCCAATATTGTGCGGGTGCAAAATCGAGAAGAATGAGATGGGCTGGGCATGTGGCACATATGGGTGAGGAGAGGGGGGTGTATAGGGTCTTGGTGGGGAAGCCAGAGGGAAAGAGACCACTAGGGAGGCCTAGGCGCAGATGGGTGGATAATATTAGGATGGATCTCCAGGAGGTGGGATGTGGGTATAAGGACTGGATTGGGCGTGCCCAGGATAGAGATAGGTGGCGGACGCTTGTGAGTGTGGTAATGAACCTTTGGGTTCCGTAAAATGCGGGGATATTCTTGACTAGCTGCAAACCAGTTAGCTTCTCAAGGACTCTGCACCATGGAGTAAGTAAGTACTACAGGGGTGTCGGTTCCAGTGGCTGCACGGTCTAAGGCGTAGTCTGTGGCCACTCGCCTACTGAAATTGTGGGTTCGAATCCCACTGGGGGCATGGATGTTTGTCTGTTGTGAGTGTTATGTGTTGTGAGGTAGAGGTCTCTGCGACAAGCTGATCACTTGTCCGAGCAGTCCTACTGACTGTGATGCGTCGTCGTGTGTGATCAAGAAACCTCAAGAATGGGGAGGCCATTGCCCGCGTTGGGTTGCAGCACCAACGGGGTGGAAGTACTACAGGGGTACAGAAATCATGGATGCCAGGTTGCCTGGGTGACTAAATTTTATATGGCAAAACCTAATGTTTGTGGGTCCTCAGTATGGAACTTGCTTCGTGTAACCCTTCTGGTGTCTAGGATTTTGGGGTGGCTCGTATATTTTGGGAAATTTGTGGCAGGTCTCTGTATGAATGCAAAGATAGAAACTAGTCTATATGAAAATTGCTTTTGTAGTGTCGGTAGATAAGGGCTGCTCAAATTTCATGTTTGTAAGGAAATTGTATCCACCATATGTCGCCATTGCTTTGCATTTTTCTTTTACAATTTCATTTTGAAGGTCCAGGAAAATCAGGAGGGTTAGGAATTGAATAGAATGTCCAAGAGTGTGTGGTCTGTTTTGATTATTTATTGACTATAAAATGTACTTGTAAAGAAATATGCAAACTGTTGCATGTTTATAAGAGGGTTGTTGGACATTACTTGTCACCAGAATGCAGGAAAAAATTATGACAAAAAATATACCCAGTAAATCCTTTGAAGGCATGGGAATGTCAAATATTTGTAAACAGTGGTACAAGAGGAGTAAGAAATGAAGTTTAAAAATTCAGATAGAGTATTGCTGCCATTCATGTCAGAATATTTTTGTCATTCCATCTCACATTAATTTCATGAGGACTATAATTTTGTTTTGGTGGTAACACTATCAAATACTTAAATTTTCCAACATTATCATGGAATTCAGTTTTAATTTTCCCACAATTGCAAAGGATTTAATGTTGAATTTTTCCACATTTTAAAAGGATTTAGTGATGAATTTTCCTGTAATTTGGTAGTTACAGATGAACTCACCAATTTTGGTGCTGAACATCATATAATTTTATCTTCCTGTGTTTGGCCCTATTTTGAATTCACATTATCTGCAGATCACTAGAGTCATTTAATTCTGCCATCAAAAGGGTTAAACAACGTTACTGTTCCATAGTGATGTTTTGAGTTATTATGTGCAGTGTTTTGAGTTATCTATACCCGTGAATCTGAAAGGGAAACAGTTTTCAAATTTCTGGTAGAGATTTGACAATGACGTGGCAGTATAACCAGTAATGGAGGAAGTAAAAGTGATCCCGTTACAGGCCTGATGTGGCCCAGAGGTTGGGTAGAGGTATACTCAACTCTTCCATGACCGCGCCACTAGAAGGGGGTGATAGTCAGCAACACACCCTGGCCACACTTTACCCCTGGGAAAGACGTGGTACCCATTTTACAGGAGGCTGGGTGGTCCCCAGGGCCGTTCTGGACGGGTGGAAAATCTCGTCCCCACCAGGATTCAATCCTGGACCGTCCAGCCCGTAGTCAGTCACTATACCGACTGAGCTACCCGGCCCACATTAACAGGGGAAATGGTGCTGAGGCTGAGTCATGGCATAATAGCCACTTCCATATGGTGTGGAATAAATCCCATTACCATGTGTAGGTTAGATTGTAAGTTTAACTTTGTTGAATTTGTATTTTGATTTGATTTTTAGATGATCACATAACTGCATATAAAGGTGTGACTCAGCTATAAACTTGTCAGTCAATAAAACAATCCAACAGAGTTTCAGTTCTGATATGTGAAGCAGTAATCACCATGACTTCTTTGGCCTGATATAGCCAGATTTTGGTGGGCTGTGTAAAAGGAACAATACAGATTATGAGAGGAAGAAACATAAATTTACACGAAATTGACTGTGAAATACGTATGGTGTGTGAACCAGTCATCATCATCAGTGACATTACAATCCACGAGGAGCTTTGCCTACCTGTAGAACCCTGTTGCACAACTGTCTGTCCCTGGTGACCTTCCACCATCTTTGGATCCCCAGCATCTTCAGATCATCCACCAAAGTTTAGGTCTCCTCACTGTCCTTCCTTCCAGTCTGAAATCTGTGATGCTTCTGGGTGTTTCACTGTGACCCATTCTTTGTAAGTGCCCTGCCTGTCGTAACTGGACCACTTCAACTGTTCTGATAATTTCCAGTGACCGACTCTGCTTGTACAATTCTTCAATTGTACCTTTTTCTCCATTCTCCTTTCTCTTGCAATGGACCATACACTTTAAATAATATTTTCCATTTAGACTTACAAAGTCATAGTTCATCTGATAGTGTTAATATCCATGTTTCACTTCAGTACATCAGAATGGGTCTAACAAGAATTTTGTTTATCATAACCTTTGTTTCATGAGTTAGCAGACATGATTTAACGTGTCTTTGTAGTCCATAATAACTCTGATTTGTTCTCTGTATTCATGTACTGATATCTTATAACATGTCATGTATGAACGAGTAGATTTGCATAATTTAGTTTCTGGTACATATACTGTGTTAATCATTGTTGCAAGAATTCTTTATTTTATACAATCAAATAAGCATTTGTTGTTTTGGAATGGGATGTGGAACCAAGGATCATTTCATTCTTTGAAACATAAGGGTTAATTCTTGTTTAGATTGTGGGACTGGCTAAACAAGTGGACTTGTCAGAGAGGCAAGTGGAACGCTGGTTACGCCTCAGGCGTACACAGGATAGACCATCAACATTAACAAAATTTTGTGAGACATGGTAAGTTATGGCATGTCATATTTCTATAGCTGTTAAGTGCATGTGAAAATGTTGATTGTGTAAGTGAAAAGAGTTATGTTTAATTTCCAGTTGGCGATGGTTATACTATACATTCGCATTTTCATATGGTGTATTCTGCTTGTGGGATAAGCCATGGTTGTGGGATATTAATCATTGTTGGTATGATTACCCTCACCAGGTATGTTACCTTCACCCTTAACTAAAAAGAGTAATTTTAGTTTTTAAATTTATTTAATATAAGTGAAATATGGACTGGTCTGGGTTTTATTGATATTGCACACATACATTCCAGTTTTGCATTTGAGAATAGGACAGGTAAGTACATAGTCTCTTTTAACTCTGACCAAAAGACCACAGCTGTCATGGAATGTCATGATTGATTCAGGGGTTCTGTGTAATAAGCTTCCTTGCGCTGGTCAGCGATGTAAGAGAGACTCTCTTGTTTGAATGCATGCCAATATGGGTACTTGATAAGAAGTTGTGTCCTTATTGTTTATAAAACATATCATTGTGTCAACAGTTCAGCATCATGGATGATTTTCTAACATCACAGCATTGTTCAGAGCTGTTGAAGTAGCTGATAAATTATACATTATGTGAGTGTGAAACCTGGCCACACTGTGAGTCATTGTTGGTGAATGGTGGTTCTTGAAAAATATCAGGGAGAACATTTTGATCCAAGAGCTGTGAACTAAGAAGGGAATGGAGAGCGGTAATGAAGAATATCATACTTTTATAATTTTCAGCTGTGATTAAATCAAGGATGATTGTTATCAGTTATTCTTTCAGGCCTATTTTCACTGTTAGAAGTGGTGACAAAATATTTTTATAATTTTTTAGATCTTCCCTGGTGTGCTTTTGTTTTATATTTCATGTTAATGAATGGGAATTGTAACCCTCAAAGAACTTATTTTTTGTTTCTGTGGTGGAGATTTATAAATCAGTGGTTAATGGACATGTTCCCCTTGTGTCTTCCTCTACCACCACCACCTGCAGTGGCAACATTCTTCCTACCCTTTGCATTTTAGGCCAGGATGCCCTTTCTTATGAACCTTAATTTTTATGCCTTATTTAGAGGGTATTTTCTGAGTGTTTTCTCTTTGTGGGTTAATGTTTATGAGGATTTTTTATTCATATAAATGCATACTCTTTCAACACTTATTTTATAATTACATCTGCAACGCTGTATAAAAATCTAGTGTTTGTGAAGTTCTTGATGGTGTCTGCATTGTTTTATTTCTTCTTGTTTACAAAGGCTGAAATCTGCTTTCTGCCTCATGAAACACATTTATGTGATGTCTGGTATAAGAGATCGTGAGTCCTGATGGTTCCAGCTTTGCTGCCATATGATAATGACCTACTTTTTTTAAATGCTTTGCAGTTACACAACATGAGGACTTTATACTTGCTGGTGAATCTTTTTTCTCATAGGCAGACCTTGCTGCAGAGATGTGATGGAATGATCATATGTAGCTAGTTCATACATGTGTATGTCAGAATTTGTTATATTGTTTCCCAGTCCTTTTGAAATTTTTTATTGACATAGTAGCAGTTGAAATATGGTTTAGCCTACTGTCCTGAAAGGATACATGTCCAAGAAACTTGATGTAAACTTGCCACTATAGGCCACTCCTTGTTTGTATTGTTTAAATTTCATGTTGTTGATGATATCAAGATGGTGAATGTGTATATTTGTGGCTGATGTGGAGATGACACTATTGCTGCTTAATCTAGAATTGTAAAACTTGGCATTGATATGTATCTCAAAATCTATGCAGATTTCTTTGAGGTATTTTTCAGAACTTAGGTAACATAGTGGTAGTGCAAAATCTTGTTTCACTTCTTGTTTGGTGGTTATAACCAGTGAGCCATCATCATAAAAATTTTATGGAGACAGGCCATAAACATACCTTGAGCTTTTTTTTTTTTTTGTGCTGTCAGTAAGTGAAGATTGTGTAGTGGTATGATAGGTTGACTCATGAATTGGAATTTGGACTGTCATGGCCTGGAGTGACTAAGGAAAACTGTGACAAACCTTAGAACAGCTGATCAGACTCATATTGCAACTGGGAATTTCCTGAATACAGCTATAGCCTTACCATAGCACCAATCTATTTGGTAAACTGTGTGTTAAGCACCTATATTGTACATCACTGAACTGTGCTGCCTTCATGAAGTAGGCCTGTTACTTTGAAAGTGATTAAGATTTCTGCTCATTGGTTACTGGCCAGTCAGTGGGAAGTCTGCTAGTAGAAATAGTGCCTGTAGTGTATTCGGACCGGCTTGAGGGCCAGCATTACATTTGTTCGTTATATGACAGTTGCTCTACTGTCGTACATTTGATAAAACCTGAATATGTGTGTCACAATTATTTGTTTTGATTTCACCATTAAGTGAAGTATGGAATTTAACTTCAACTTTGAGTTGAAATTCTATTATGTTTCTGACATACATTGAAAATGCAATGTTACTACAGGATGTTCAAACAAGTGATAAGGCTTTTGGTTCCATAATATTTACTGGATATGTAGTATGTGTATTGGACATATCCATTTTCATGCTTCTGGTATTAATGATATAACACAAGGGAACTTAATCCTTTTGTCATGTAACATTTTAGAGTTCAGTGAATTTGTATCATTTCTGGGTTCCTGATAAGAATTATTGATGTACTTTTGCTGCTGTAGCTCCTGCTATTCCAGTAAAGGGTTTGTGGTTTGATCAGTTGAATGTAGATTTACCTAGAGAGGAGGTCTACTTTTTTGTGTGTGTTATGAGTCAGTATATTCCAGCTCTGACAAGACATGCTCTTTGCAGCAGAAAGTGCTCACATATTCCATATTTCAATAATACTTAAAATAGTGCCAAAGATGGTGACACAATTATATCAAAATACTCTTTAAGCTTTAGAAATTCAGTACAGGTACAGAAAAGTCATATTTTATATACGGTGCATGTAATGATACTATTTTTCTTCTGCAATAATGGTTGTACGAACATGCATATATTACTTATGACATCATGTTGATAATTTCAGAGTGGAAAAGAGGAATGCACTGATAAATGTAGTTATATAAAGAATAAGAACAGTTATGTATTATATAAATTATCTTGACATTTCCTATTTTATCTGAACTAGAGCATCACTTCAGACTGCTGGTGGTATTACATGTTCTCACTGGCATTTTATTGGTCATTGACCGTATCACAATTCTTTGATGTTAAGCGGAAGGATTTCTGGCAGATGTTTGTACATCACATAGCCACAATATGCCTTATGGCATTCTCATGGGTGTGCAACCTCCATCGCATTGGAACACTGGTGCTTCTGGTTCATGATTGTGCTGACATTTTCCTTGAGGTAAGCTGCATGTGTTTGACATTTGTCTGTGAATTCATAAATGCCTATTTCAGGTGCTTGCATCTTTGTATTACATTGCTTATCTGTTGCTCCAGAACTGTCCGCCATTATTGAAAAATATAGTACATGTGACATATTTTTCAGAATTCGCAGAATTTATCCTTGAGTGCATGAATTTACATCTGGAAGCTACAAAGAGGCATGCAATGCTCGTTGCTGACTATGCAAAGGTTGCTAGAATAACCGAAGGTGTGCAAGACTTATAACAGAGGAAAATGTAAATGTAATGTAGCAGAAGTATTAATGTGTTCAGTGATCAGAAAATCCAAATTTTAATTCTCAAGATATAGCACAGTAGGATGTACAAAGATTAAGGTTGTTTTAAAGGCGTGAAGTTATTTCCATGCTAGTTTGAATGTTCACTGATTTTAGTATCAGTAGTTTCCAGTGGGTTAAAGTGTTCTGTCATTTTCAGTGTATATGGTAATTAAGGAAAGAAATAATACAATGCCTAGAACATTGGTGGATCACAAATTCTTATTTGCTTACAGGAGGATTTTCTCATTCATTGAGCTAAAAATAATGTGTTTGTCACATTGAAGAGCGTACCTATCAATTTATATGCAGTAGGTGCTGTAATGGATACCCACAATTTATTGAAAAGATTTAACTCTATAGGGCTCTGGCAATGGTGTATTACTTTACTAATAAGGCTGTTAGAAAGTAGATTTTACAGTAAATTCTCTTTTGTTTACACTAGAAGGGCTTAAGAGGTTACTTTCAGAAACTGTGATTTATTTGTCAAAATAGAGGTAATTGTTGAATATTTCAATGCTTATGGAATTTACTGCTGTAGCAGTAAAGTTTACTGTGTTACACAGTGTGTTTATAACAAAGCAGAACTGGACTAGGTTGTTCAAGGTTAAGCAACAGAACTGTACACTTCTCTCACAATATTAAGAACTTATTTTCACTTTCTTATAGGCAGCCAAAATGGCGAAGTACTCAAATTACCAGAGGGTATGTGATGTATTGTTTGTGATATTTACACTGCTGTGGATTACAACGCGTCTTGGTGTGTATCCTATGTGGATAATTTACAGGTATATCTGAGTGTTTCATAGAACTATAATGAATCATTATTAATGCTTCAAATAGTGTGTGGACTAATGAAGAATACTTTTTCATGCTGAATTGCACATTAATATATTGCTAATTGTCCTGCTGACTCAATAGTACATGAAGAAAATAACAGGGGAATAGGTGACAAGTTTGGTATAATTTTTGAAAGGAAATAAGTTTAAGTGTTGTTTGGGAAATTACCTACACATTGAGTTACATAAAGTACAGGACCATGAGGTACAAGTAAAAAAAATTGGCCTGTAAGGGGGCTGATCAGATCATGACTAATGTGATAACTTCGTCTGTGTTTTGAATTTTACATATGTCATAAATATCTAGACACTGTTGGCTCTGTTTGGAACCCAGCTAGTGACCAACCTTGCAATATGTGAACAGACTGGAAAGAGAATTCCATAGTGTAATGCATTCTGCTACAGTAACTTTTGATGGCATGCTCAGGCATGCGAATACTTGTATTCTCTGTCATTGTTAACAGTATCACTAACATCTGTCACAAAAAGCCACAGTTTTTTTTAGCTGTTGTGTAAGAATAAAAAATAACTCATTTGAAGGTCGTATTAGTCTGTCTGATGTTGGAAAGATTTGTATTTGATAACCATTCAAAGAATTTCCTGTTCCTGACAGAGTGATTTTAAGAGTTACATTGGCATCAGTAGTTTATAATATGAATATTTTGCTTTTAAGTGTCAGTGTACGAATGATAAAACATTCTACTTATGGTGCATGCTTTAAAATTTAAAAGTGGAAGGTAAAGTTGTCAGTTTTATGAAGACAGTTCAGTTTAACACAACTCCCTTTATCGCAAAAACAGTTCTGTTTTTACAACATTCACTACATATTTCCACCTATAAGGTTATCATCAGGTGAAGATGTTACAAAAATATGCTAAGAAAAGCTGAACTAATATTGGAAGAGGCCTGTCTCTTATGTATCACAGTCATATTAATACGAAGTATAGCAGTCAGTACCATGTCCTAAAGTAGTGATAGTCTGTTGCTCAAATAGGTGCCTGTTTATGATTTTTACAACTTTAGGCCTTGCTATTGATTGCTATACTTTTTGTTAATACAACAGTGATATGTAAGAGAGAGGCCTCTTGCAATTTTAATTCTGCCTTCATTAGTGTGTTTTTTTAACAGTGTCACCTGATGATGACTTGTGGGTTGAAACATGTAGTGAAAGTTGCAAAACAGAATTGTTTTTAATAAAGGTAGTTGTGTTGGACTGAATTGTTTGTATAAAACTGAGTTACTATAACACAATGGGATGTAATCTCCGAAGATTGTAAGTTGTTCCTATACGTGCGGAAAGGCGCATAGGAAGAGTGAAGGTACGGCACTAAATGGAGGTGATTGGTCAGCCTCCAGTTTCAAATACGTACCAGCTGTACGGTTTAAGTGACATACATTTGGGTTTACTGTTCATGACATTAATTTTCTGTGTGGACATCAACAAAGATATGAACACCCAGTTCAGCTCATGGTAATTAAAGTCTGCTGACCCTTGATGTAAACATATATGAACCATGACTCAGTTGCAGTGTGTCTAGTGTAGACTTACAAATTTACTGTCTGTTGCTAATGAATGAAAAAATGAAACTTGGTGCATAACAGTGTTTTTACCTTAACTTGATGTCTTTGTCTTCAGTACATCCATTGAGGCTCCAACTTTTGTGGCTATGTTTCCTGCATACTACATTTTCAACTCCCTGCTTATCCTGTTATTGGTTCTACATTTGTTCTGGACATACGTGATACTGAAGATAGCATATAAGGCCATGGCTGCAGGACAAGTATGTAAAAATTGTGCTTTTGTAAGTGTGTGTGTGTGTGTCCATGACAGCTAATGTCTGCTACTGTGATTTTCAAGGTTTTGATTTGGTGGCATTTTTTTAAGCTTTATTGGCTGCGTGTTGCAATTTTGCAGCAGTGTATGTACAGTAAAGTTGTCTGTGCATTGCACTGTTACATCACTAAAAATGCTATTATTTTAGATCACTGTCCTTTAAGAACTGCACTTGTGTTGTCAAGCTGTTCAAGAGTTATTGATAATCAGAATGTCTTATGATCATGCAATCCACAAATTTTCCATTGAGACAGAAGGAAGTTATAAAAAGTACCCCCATGTTAGAGTTTGAAGGTGGAAAGGAAATGATGGGAGAAAAATTGGGTTGTTGGTTAGGTGATCATTTATTTCAAACACTGACACTGACATGCATATGCTGGTGGGCATTAGTACTGTACTAGTCTCAAAACAATATAATTTTTTTCTTATAACAGTAGCACAAATTTTTGGCTATAAAAAAAAGTATTCAATGTGGACTAAATTTTGGAAATTGTAGCATCATGACTGTTGGTGGAATATAATGGTTTTACTGTACGTGACAGCCTAAATATATATTATGTGTTATTGCATTATCATGTTCAGTCTGATACTTATAATTTAGACATATCACTTCATTGGTTGTAGACTATATTCTGATTTTGTAAGTAAACAGGGCATTCTCGTTTCTGGTTATTAATGGAGATATGTAATGAATGTCTGAAATATGGAGCCCTCCTATACGATAGAAACATCTCTTACAAAAGAAAATTTGGTTATCTTTGCTTTAGGACAAGTTCTGAGTATTTTGAATTTTACCATATTGTGCAAATGCACACTTATATGAGATTTTAGGTTTGCAGGGCAGATGAGATTAGTGTGTGGTCAGAAGGGTTGTGACACCAGTGTTTATCAACTTTTTGTAGGAATCTGCATTCCACATCTTTAGGGTATGGAGGCAGCAGGTGCCTCCAAAACTTCATAACCACATACCATACTCCAAAATATGTATTTGATTTCAGATGGAAGGAGACCTCCGAAGTTCTTCAAGTGATGAGATCTCCAATGAATCTGGTAATCATGTTGATGCCTCTCCTGCATCACAAAATAATATTCATTTAAACAGCAGTTCCAAAACTGAAGCTGAACAGTAACCAGTGCTTGGTTTGAGTTGTTCACAGTAAGTTATTGTCAGATGAAAAGTTTACGGAGACAGATGTTAAAAAGGATAAATGGGTCAGATATTATACACAAACATCACAACTGTGGATGAGGTTTTTGGAAGGAACCATGATTGTTTGGGTAATGTACATTATTTACATCAAGATGTCACTTAAAAATTCTTCACATATTTCAAAATGTGTTCCTAAAGTTGTGGGATGTGCATTTTTTCTCCATCATATAAGCTTGCACAGAGTGGCATGTGTTCTTTATTGATCTTTGATTATCACATTTGGAGTGAATCTTACTTTGATGTCCACAAATTAATGAGTGATGTATATTACATAATAAGATACAGAGTTATCTCAGGATGAACTTTGGATAAACTACACAATATTGCTGTAGGTATCCTCCTTAAATTTCACCATTGAATATTTGTACGGTGTTACTTTCCTGTACGTACAGAATCTGTAATTGTGAAAACTGCTTAAAATGTGCATTAATTAAAAAATTAAACTAATCCCTGGCTGAACAGTTCAGTGGAGAAGTCTGATCTTCTACATATATTGGTATGTGATCATTTAATAAAAAACCATTCAGCATTGGCAAGAAGTATACAGTGCATACAACCAAGGGGAAAAAAAAGCATAGTTCTTGTTTCATCTATCTTCAGATCTTCCACAAAGAGCAGTGTAATTTTTTAAATTGTATTTTATCTGCAGTTAATATTCTGGTTGTTAAGAGGATCAGAGATGTGTTTCACAGTGCTGTATGTTTTGTTCTTTGAGTACTCTTTTGAACATTGGTTTACATAAGTCACAAAGTGTGTGGATTTGATGGAAATACAACACAGGTTTTTAAGAAGGTGCATTTTGTTTTTCTACCTCTTGTACTTACGCAACCGCTAGATGATGCAATTTTGTGGTGGTAATTAAATGGTAGAGTTCAGCACGTGTGGTAAGTTAATACGGATTTGTAAGACTGGTAACAGATTAATTTATAATAATGTGTGACTTTGTACGCTTGTACTAAGAATGTGTCTGCTGATAAAGAAATTTTTCAAAGTTGCAGTTGTATTTATCTCTGCTTTACACTTTCAGGTAATTGCTTCCCATTATGATCCACAGACTTAAAAGAGTAGTTGAAATGTGCCTGTGTTTATACTCAGTGTATGAAGAAGTTTGAATTTATGAGCACTCTTATTGAAATTGTTTTATTTTTCCTCGGGCACTGTTCTTATAACTGGTTGCTTGTCATTAAGTGTACTTGACATGAATTCGTATTATGTCCTTACCTTTGAAAGAAGGTTCTCTTTCTCGCATTGAAATACTCAATTTTGTAGCCATCCTTGTATCATAATACATATTTGAGAATTGTGGCAGCAGTGTTTGAAGTATTTGAATTATAGTGGATGAACCATAAGTTTTGTTGTTTAATTAAAATTTAACACCAAGTTCATTTGGATCATGAAATTGCAGCAGTACTGGTTACATGTTTGGGGGGGGGGGGGGGGAGGAGTTTT
>Ga0123353_10009045_pt1 | contig 13690 bp, 6 predicted proteins | sample TergutLab28metaG_3_FD_92763 | JGI IMG/M metagenome (GOLD analysis project Ga0123353, IMG submission 92763) | Labiotermes labralis P3 segment gut microbial communities from Petit-Saut dam, French Guiana - Lab288 P3 | ecosystem: Host-associated > Arthropoda: Insects > Digestive system > Gut ... | reverse complement strand
GATGCACATTCACACAAACGTCAAATACTTGTATCGAACTTTGACAAAATAAAACCAATCAGCGAACACGTCACGCTCTTAACATACACTGAAACTATGTATCAACAAATCTCACTAAACATTTGATGATCATCAGGGTCACGGAAAATATCCTCTTTCACTTTCTCTCTATTTTACAAAGTATACTTTCTCAATTATCATCTCGCACTTCACTATGAAACACACTGCTACCACATGCAAAATACTCACGGCTGCTAAAGGGTAACAACACACTTTCTCTCAGTTTTCCCTTGTGTTCGCTTCTCATACGTACACTTGCACTGTGTCGTGCTTCATGACTGTGTCTCCCCATCTAAACCATACACATTCAACACACTCTTCACAAGGAGCATCCCCTAACTTCTTAATGCAGGCTACATCTATTACAGAAACAAATTGATTTTTTCTGTTCTACAGAAGCAGTTGGGAAAATGAACGAGCTCGAAGATTCTGCATCCCAGTACTTCAACAACCAACATTTGAATTATTTTCTTTCCTTATGATTTTGTGTATAATTTGTGTTACTTTATATCACAAACTCCATTTTGTAAACATAATTCCCGATGAAAAGTAGTCTTGTGTATCTTGTAATTCTTGTCATTTACACGTTAATTAACAATATGACTGTACACTAAAGTAACATTGAATTATTACACTGGTTTGAGTATCCAAATTGTTCACTTCCTTAAATCTGCTTTACAACACAACTTTTTAAATTCACTTGCAAAGCAACCCATATGAGAATCGTTGTTGTTATAACACAGTTATTACAATTTGTACATTTCACCATCGTACAGAAACACAGGTAGCTTGAACGCATCAAATAAATGAGGAAATCCTACCAATTATAGTATGAATAGCTGAATGGAAAGCTCCACTTGGAATTTCTAGGTTTAGAATGGTGTTTATTGTTAAAATGGATACAACAGAATTAGGTTGTGAGCATGTGAATTGAATTTATCAGACTGTGTGTAGGAAACAACAATGACAACAATGTAATAAGCCTTTGGTTTCCATAGGAATTAATCTGTCTCGTAATATCACGTTGCCTTCTGTGAACAAACATTGAAGGTACGCGACTGATTGAAAATTACTTAATTTATTTAAAGAGAGGGAGTAACCAAACAAAGACAGAGAGAAGTCCCGCATTTGTACAGGGCACACAGGCCCATCCTTGCATGACATTTCAGTGTCGTTATTGTGTACGGGAAATAATGTAGGGCATGAAACACGCAAAAAATACATCGTATTAGACAGCTCAGGTACATTTGTAACTGATTAGAATTCACAAAAACAACAAAGGATTAGGCCGAAATGTCCGACTTTAAAGCTACGTCTGTATTTAACAGACAGGTGATGTGATTGTAACAAACTATTTGCTACTCCTGTACACAAAGAGAGCGTCTTGATTTGCAGAATGGAAAATTAATTCATATCCACCGCATTTTATGCAATGTATGATCCAACGCTACAGTGTATTTCGAAACAGTTATCGAATATTTTCACCCTTTCCTTATTGCGCAAGTATTGCTGTTCAATACTATACAAGGGTGAGTCAAATGAAAAACTTAAATGTTTATACATATTCTTTAAAGCACTTTTAAGTTTTTCATTTGACTCTCCCTCGTACAAAACCATTAAAACCACCTAATTAGATTCAAAGCTAAGAGTAGGTCAGCTAGTCAAGGAACAACCGGCTTTCGCAAAAATTGAATACGTATCGTATTTCTGTTCTGGGAAATTCTCGCCACTCCTCAATATCCAGATACACTCAAGTCCAGTCTACACTCTTACAGTCTCTCTCTCCCTCTCTATGCTTAATCTCGATACGATCTGCCTTTACCGGATTTTCTTACTATACTGTTAGTTTACTGGACGGAAAAAATACTGTACATAAAGGAAAATATGTTAGATGTTGATAGCGAGATTGAACCAGCAGTAAACGCGGATAAAATCAAACGGTCTGTAGGTAAATATTTTGTCGCTAGAAAAGAGATAAGAATCATAACAAATTTATCACCATCACACCCTTTTCAAACGTATTAAAATAATGTATTTGGTAACTAAAATAACAAAGCATATATATATATATATGTGTGTGTGTGTGAGATTTCAGGATGTCACCGATCTTGAACTACCACGTGTTCATTGTCGAAATTGCGCAATGCCTCCGAAGACCCGAATGGACAAGTTAAAATTTTATTCTCAGTGCCTATGTTACGCATCTATGACCCATTATCACAGCCACATTCTATAGCCTGATAATGGCGATGTACGTTAAAGTGCCTAAACACCAAATTGAAAGTCAACATTCCATATGGGCTTGCACTGCCAGTGTTTGAACAAATCGTTCTCTATTCTTATCCCACCACGCACCACACTTGACGCAAACACTTTCCGCTACAATACACATAACCTGGGAGAAAGAAAAGATAACATTAAACGAGCCATAAGCCACTGTACGAAATGTATCACAATGTCATCACGAAACATATTAAGGACACTAACGCACGAATCACCATACAAAGTAACGTAAGAGAACAAACAATTTTAGGTATTCACAGCAGTGAATATTTATATTGTTCTTCTGGCGCATGACACCCTGTAGTGTGGTAGGTGTCTGAACGTTACGGAAGGTCTTCTTAGTAATTAACCATCTTAATGCACAAATTCTTGTTTTATAATAAGTTTATTATATACCTCTACATGTTTCGAGCACTATGTGCTCATCATCAGGAAGTCAAAATTGTATTATACAGCATCTGGTACCACCACACCTGTAGGTGGCCGTCCGGTGCACAGGTTGAGAGAGGACTGCAGTCCTCTCTCAACCTGTGATACCAGACGCTGTATAATACAATTCTGACCTCCTGATGATGAGCACATAGTGCTAGAAACATGTAGAAGCCTACAATAAACTTATTATAAAACAAGAATTTGTGCATTAAGTTGGTTAATTACTAAGATTATACTCAGATGCACGGTCAGCAAAACGTAAAAAGTTAGGGAAGGTGGCATGACCACTCTCTTCCAAAATGTTTGCATTCACCTACAGAACAGCCAGAAGACTGAAGTATGTAGCGAAACATGTGGTGCCACCACTTGTGGCATGCTAGCAAGGAAACTACTGGCCAAGTAGCTCGCTGGTGGCTGTCTGTTTGTGTTTGCGCCGCTGTGTAGTAATATAGGACACCTCAAACAATCGATAGACTGAATGACTGCCCGCCTCTATGTCAACAATGAAAGTGAAAGAGTTTCTGAGCACGGAACTGATGATACATTAAAACTTGTAAAAGAAAATGATTTCTCGGGATCTTGGCTCAGACTGCAAAATCTAAGAATTGCATGTTTTAGTTTAAAAAAGTAAACGCCTCTTCTACAGTAAAACCGAAATGAACGACATAGCTTCTAGCTTTGATATGAAACAGTAGAGAACGCTGTGTCACTGCGCACGTATATATTTAATTTCAACTACGGCCGACATAAACGTTTCTAAAGTATCACGCGAATATCAATACTTCGGTGTTATGGGTTGCGACAGACTCTAATTTAGTCTACAAACTGCTTCCTCCATCTTATGGAATTTCTTCCCACAAAACCGATAACCTTCTTCATCAAGGCCTCTCTACGTCAGTTCTATACCCCAAACTGCGCGGTATCATCCAAGAATGTCTTCTATTGAAAAGTAATTCTTTCGTTCTTAAATTCCGACACATCAACCAGTACGGCGAATGTCCATAAACTGGTGAGCCTAAGTTCGATTCTCGGCTCAGGGACAGGCATACTCCTTTCTCGCGCGCTACCAGAAGGCCATGGGGCCCACAAATCCCCCTATCGGAAGTAAAATAAGGGCTTTTTCGCCTGAAGTAAGGCAGTCAAGTTATGAATCCAGCCTCTTTCTGCCAAACAGTATTCAGGATAAGAATACATCTTTAAGTTTATTTCCCATTACATAGTCACGGTTTGGAGTTTCATTAAACTCGGGGGTAAATTTCGCTTTGATATCCTGTTTTAAACACGGAACACGATTAAGGCAGTTAGCGTATTTAAATTACCTAACAGCGACTATAGTCGAACCCAGTGGCTACGCGGTCTAAGACGTGGGTCTGTGGCCTTTCGCTTGCTTGTATTGCGGATTCGAATCCGCCGGCGGCTAAATTTCTGTCTCTTGTGAGTGCTGTGTCAGTTAGAACTCTGTGTGTCGGGCTGATCACTCGCCCAGATTATGATCGTGAAGTCTGGATAATTAGGAGGTCCTGACCCACTAGGGACTGTTGCGCCTTGGGGAAAAAAAAACAGCGACTGAATACATTTAAAAAACATATATAAATTTTCCTTAAATCCTGAACTCAGTTTTACGAATACAGAGTAAGACTATAGAAAACCGCACGCCACAGCCTTTCTTCTGCTTTCAGCTATCGAAAGTTTGAGGGTCCATTGTCGTCACTGCATGTTGGCTGGTCTCGTGTGTATTGCTTCCTGGTACCGTGTAGCTAGCTGTAGTCTTCATGGTTACTAGTAGAGAGCTGAGGGGCCAGGTCTGCATTGCACCGAGTTCACGTGTTATCTTCTGACTCGACATACATGGACTGCATGCAGGCTGCTGTTTTAAGAAGTGCACAGTGAGAATTTAGAGTAAGTTTTCAAGCTTCGCTTGCAGGTGCATTTTCTACTCTCCAACAATTCTAGGAGAGCAAAGTGTACCAGTGCATTCCATGTAAGAAACGTCGGTAGGATTTCACGTTAACTCCAGAAAACATTGGTACTGATGAACAAAAAAGCTATATTTTGCGTGACAATAACCAAAATATGTGACCGTGTGAATGGAATAACAGCAGGGAACAAAAATGTTACAATTCAACTGCATTATGCAGTCTACTATGCAGGGTTCCAAAAAAAACTGACTGTACAATTAAACATCTCATTAAAGTCTAGTTCCTTTAATAAAAAAAGAGGAACAAATATCAGTTTTGACTTCTTATTAATACTTAAAATCCTAAATTAATATAATATTTAGAGGTTCACTTCCTGACTCACACAGGAAAACACTGTCTCCACGTAAAGACCTCTGTGTCAGTACTGTTGTCCTTAGAGTCGTATGAATCACAAAAATACGAAGTACATTCCATAAGCATACTGAAGTTTTGAACGTTTAGACAGGGGGTATGTAAAGTTCATACTTAAATGTATGTGGCAGAAAACAGTACGACGGAATTCTCCGTTCAAAATCACTAAAGTTTTTCATGAAAGTTCACTTTTCATTCTACGAGAAAGTTTTTTCCCGATATGCCCTTTCTAAATGCGTGTTTCAAACTCCTGTCAGTGTGCACAACACCAATGAAAACGCTTTAATACAACAGTACGGAATTAGGGTTGAATATCTTCCTTTCGCACACGCGCGCGCGCGCTCGCACGCACACACACACATACACACACACTGCTGGCGAAAGTGTTCGATATATCTGCAATGATTAGGGAAGCCTGGAAATCCGTTACGCTTCCCTTCCGCAGCTCAAGCTCACTTCACTTGCATAAAGAGGATCTTTACATGACGCAGTAACATATGAACTGTGTATTCAGTTTCGGTGATCTATTGGTCAGTGTGTAGACCCGCTCTGCACTAAGAAGCTGCCTGAGTACTGATCATTCGGATGTCTTACAATCGAGCTAAAGGATACATGTCCCACATTTGTCGAACTCCTAGTGGATCGCCCTCAAGTAACGATTGAACAGAAGTGCAACTAAATGCATCCCGTCAGCCGTCCAGTCAACGCATGTGAAACTATCAGCGTTTCTGCAATGACAACGACCCATAAATTCATTGAAAAAATTAATATTTATTTGGGATGTTTTCATCCTCATTTCCTCTCGCACAAACCTGTCTATCGTGCAAGTTACACGTGGCATTAAAACACCAGTACTTTGAAGGTTGCCTCATCACTTCACAGGCAACATACCCACGACGATGAATTTTCATCATGCTGATCATGTAGCCGTTGATAAAGCTGTAGAACTGCAGGAACACTGCCCACATCGGGTCATTCTTGGAGAACCTATTTGACAATATTCGCCAACACTTGTACAGACGACCAGTAAAATGTGTAGGGGGGACGTACGAAACCAGTTTAAACAAGTTTTTAACTTCGAAATCCTTATCACTGCGATCAAGTGTTCTCATTGGTGTTATGATTACTGATGATGACGTGCTGACCAATATTTTTACGAGGGGTTCAGTGCAGTAATATTGTTTGTTACAGACTTACTGGAGTTTCTGTAATGACGCTTAGCGGAAAATTCCTTCGTTTCGCAACGCCCAGTTAAAGGTTACGCTGTATATTAATAGAGTGTTTTAAAAAACTTATCTATAAACACCAAGCTGTCAGACAATTTTTAAAATTATCACTTCCCTCTGTGATGGTATTCGAGGTAAATTTATTTGAAGTAACACGGTCGAAAATATGTCGTAAATCTTTTACTTAAGTACATTGAGAACCACAGAATATCCTACAGGCGACATAGACTTCCGAATTAGGTAAAGTGACCACACACTTCTTACACCAAAATATGAACAATTTAGGACCACTACATTTTTACCCTCCCAAATTAGACTACTTAGAAATGTCTAAACACTACGCTAGAAGTCAAGCGTAAAGCTTATCTATATTAAAGTACAGGTATTGCTTTCTTAGCAAATAGTTGGTTGTTGGTTCAATCCCCAACCCAGAAAACAGATTTCTTATGACCACAGTCAGGCTTGTTCCCTGTAATATCACGGAGATCAAAGTACATTCACTAAGCTTTAGACCAGACAATGTTTTCTGCCCGAAAGCAGTTGCTGACTTGGTCTCCCCCTCCAGAGCGGGGGTTACAAACAAGACTGACCCCCCGCCCCCGGATTTGTTCTTCTTTCACCCACAGGACTTCACGTTGGACTTCTACTTCCGTCAATTTTGGACAGACCCAAGGCTTGCATTCCGAAAGCGGCCTGGCGTCGAGACCCTGTCAGTGGGGTCGGAATTCATCAAGAACATCTGGGTGCCGGACACCTTCTTCGTCAATGAGAAGCAATCCTACTTCCATATTGCGACCACAAGCAACGAATTCATTCGAATCCACCACTCCGGTAGCATCACGAGAAGCATACGGTGAGCAATGTACATCTTGAGTTGACTCTTTGAGTAATACATGCAGAACTCGGTCTGATTCGGGCCAAGCATATGGTGAACAACGCACAATTTTATCCGTAAAAACTACACTCATTCAGTCGAACAAAACAATAAAATCTAAACGGTCCTTAGATATAGATTTTATTACATTCTTCTTTGAGAGATTTTTTTATTGATATGCCTGAGGACGTCAAAGTACAGGTCGAAACGTGTAGCACACACGTCAAGGCACAATTTTAATCAAAACAAACCTGTGTTGTATTCGACCGAATAAGTGCTGTTTGTTTAGTAGTAATCACAACTGTATGGCTTCCATCAAGGTAACTTTATCCGAATTTAGCAAAATCAAACGCTCAGCAAATGCGTGATTTCAGGCTTCCGCTGCGAAATAGCTGAGAACTGCGCTTTTCTTTTCAGAAGAGCGCAGTTCTCATACATCGAGCAAACTTACATCTAACTTTATTGCAGCATACGCTGAGCCGTACAAAACTTGGTCTGAGTTGACTGAAATGTTTGGTGGGCCCATGATCTGACTTAAAGAAGCATAGGTGCGCCATATGCAACTTGGTCTGACTTGGGCGGAGAAATTAACACTGAATTACAATACGTCCGACGTAAGTTAATACAGATGTTAATATGTACTATGTACATTTTTATGAATTATGCCATTATTTATGAAGATTTTCTTCTATTACGACATGATGCTGTGTGGTCCCTTGCATCTATCTTGATATTAGAAGAAAAGCAGCGGGTCTCAGAACGTTCCCAGCCTTTTACCGTATTACATGGGCTCACTTCCCAGAAGACACAGTTTTATACTCAGTGACGTCAGAAAATAAAATCTCACATATTTATTTATGTTTGGTTTATGTGTATTTAACGACGTTATCAATATTCCAGATTATGTGGAGTCGAATGATGAAATGGTCAATAAATAACGAACAGGAAAACATGTGGAAAGAAGCAGACGTGACTTTTGATGGGCTGTTCAGGTTTTTTTCATGGATGAAACGAGGAAAGTGACAAAAACCTGGGGTCTACAGGTCAATATTTGGAAGTGGGACTTCCCGAAAAAAAATTAGTAATAGTGCTCGAACATGACGTGCAGTTAGGACCTCCGTAGCAGATCAAAGTATTTTAAACTGCGTATTAATATGTTATTCAATTAAAATCGATGCGGCATGAATTTGAAGTTTTTATGTCATTTGAAACTTGGCCTTTCGCGGCAGGTAAACACGAGAATTTTCAGAACAAGTTCTGAATTTTTGGACTTGAGAAGAAAGTAAAATAACGCAATGTGGAAATTTATGGCTTGTAAATTTTATGTTCTCTTGACCGTGCTTCTGTATATAATCCTGTAAATTAAAGCAACTTGGTGCACAAGATGCTATACAGCTAGCTGTCCGGTGTACAGGATCCTGCACGCCAGACAGCTAGCTGTACAGAATAACAAAATACCAAGTGTCGTATAAATACAGTTATTCCTGAATAAAGCAGAGGACCAACTAGATGCAAAAATAACAATTTATTGATAATTAAATTAGCTCAACATGTTTCGGGCAATTCTTTGCCCATCTTCAGGAGCGCAAGACTGTGACTTACAGCATGTGGTATAATGTCCCCAGATTGTTGTCGTTCGGAGGCCTGGGGTGAGGCGGTACATAGTCCGTGCCGCCTCACTCCAGGCCTCCGACCGGAAGATGGGCAAAGAATTGCCCGAAACATGCTGAGCTAATTTGAAGATCAATACATTTTTGTTGTTGCATCTAGTTGGTCCTCTGCTTTACTCATTACTATAATGCACGGCCAAACACACATCAATTTTACAGTTATTCCTCCTGATGATGGACCTGGAGAGATCCGAAACATGTAGAGGTTATAAATAAAATTGACGAAATATACTGTGAATGTTGTGCACCAAGTTGGTTACATTTACAAGATTATAGTAAGAGTAGAGTAACATGGGCGTTGGAAGTGACTGCTGCATGAGGCACATTTTTTTAACAGGGTCACAAAACTTCCGGCCCCTTAAGGGGTAGGGAGTTTCCTTAAAAATGAGAAACTATCAATTCCCCTTCATAGCACCGTGCTCCGTTGCGTTAGGTTATTGGAAGATAATTATGAATAATGAATTGGTAAATGTGCGGAGAAAAGGTGCCACGACATTTTATGAAGTTTTACTCCAACAGCTGCTTTGATGAAGGAAAAATACCACTACGACCTGGGACTACTAACCGCGAAGGAAGTTATCGTACAGCTACAAGCATCTAGGCTGTTTAACTATTAAGGTTTGCAGATTATGAGATGCTATACAAAATTAACTTAGTCTCTATTCCCTTAAGTACTTGTGTTTGGTAGTAGAGGGTTTAAATAAGTTAACGTGTCGGCAGGTGTGTATACGGTATATGCATAGTGTATGTCGCGATGGGAGCAATGTGGGATGTCATCAGCGGTATGATGTTATCTGAGACTAATTCGATCACAGCAGAGTTTACAGAAGCTGTCTGAAGAAGCTGTCAGTCTCCAGGAGTTACGCAAATATAGAAGCTCGCAATAAGGTAACAGGCGAATACAAGGATAGAGAAGAGTCTAACAAATACTCTAAAATGTAAAGGTAGAGCTCCATAAGGTAGAGCACCTTATGGAGGCATACAAGGCGGAGTAGATGTGCAGTTCCACCCATTTTTAACCTCATCACTAGATGGAATTGAATGATCAACTTCACGCCCCGGCCACTTTACCCCCGGGAAAAGAACCTTCGCTACTCACGGAATATGGGACTGGGTGGGGCCCAGTGCCGGTTTAGATATTTTTGAAGAGATAAATGTCACTTGTTCCAATACCTCAACAGGTTATTAAACTGAGCACACTTCAGAGTTTCGTATTTCACGTCTGCAATGTGCAGCAAAATTGTCACATGAAATGTACAAACTTGGGGAGCATACAGCGTATTCTAATACGTGATAAAATGTTTTGCATTTAGTCAGAAGTTTGACAATCGTATCTTATAAATAATACAATTTGATCTTACATATTATTTTTGTTGGTGCATTACGTCATATCTATGTAAACACTCTGCTTTTTTTCAAGCAAGAAATTCAATTCATACAATTTTAAAATTTTTTTCTTCGTTACTTATTTCTATTCAATGTGACCATCTTGCGGAATTATTTCTAAATTCCTAACATAAAAAAGTGAAAAATTTGCTTTCCAAAATGAACAAGTGAACTACAGAAACTAAAAATATCTTAACTGAAGAAGAAAAAACCAATTAGATGCCACTTATTATTTTATTGTACTTCTTATAGCCTCAACATGTTTCGGGCACTACTATGCCCATCATCAGGAGCTCGCGACTATGATGTTCATTACCACATTCGTCGTTTCGTTCTTGGTTTGCTTTAGGTTGGAGGTTAGGTGCGATTAGGCTGGAGTGGTATCCGGGGTGCAGGCTACAGCACGACAGTCGTGCAAACCAAGAACGAAACGACCAATGTGGTAATCAACATTATAGTCGCTAGCTCCTGATGATGGGCATAGTAGTGCCCGAAACATGTTGAGCAGCATCTAGTTGGTTTTTTTATTCTTCAATTATCACAATGATGCACGGTCCAATAAACATCAGATTCAAAATACCTTCTTTTACGAATTCAGTAAAGCACCATATCTTTCGAACTACACACAAAGCATCGGAAAATAATTTGAAAACTTACTGTTACATGTGACATTCACATACTTGACACTGCAGTCCTTGCCGTAATGCAGACGTTATGTACAAAGTTACAAAGAGTTTACATTACAACGCCGACTCCTTCCATTTTATTACATTTTTATTACAAATCACACATGTCGTACGATTCTTTTATTGGATATCTAGACGAAGGTGTTGTTAGACAAATAAGAATAGGACCGGCAGAGTTACAGCTATTTATTCACCCACTTCTTCTTTATTCCTTTAACTAGGCTTTAAATACTTAGATTACACAGGGTCTAATAACAGTGTGAGGATAACAAACTGGAAGGATGTCGACTGTATCAATCGTCGTCTGATGTAAAGCACTACACTTGGCATTCGTCTAGAGCACGGGTGTCAAATGTTTCTTGGAATAAATGCCACGAACGCTAGAGAGCTACCAGGAAAGCCTGTAATCTGTCTGCAGCGTTGTCGGTAGCGAGAGAGAGGCCTGCAATAAAAATCATATCGTTTCCACTTTATCCCGAAGTGTACAAGTTCATAAAACATACTACACGTAAATATTGCATTACAAGTAGGAACAGAAACTGCATGAATATATATGAAGGCGTCGCGGCGAACGTGTCACTAAACTCTGATGATGGAAGACATCATTGATGTCATTAATAATCTGTTAACAGTTCAGCCGAAAAAAAAACACACGTTGCAACATTGGCATAAAAAAACTTCTTATAAATGCAAAAATTACCAGTTAATTCACTTGACCCTGGGGCCACCGGTGAAGAATAAACGTTTCTTAAGTACTCTTGACTCACAATGGATTTCGTATACAATATGGCGACGTATCAAATATCGTTACACGCCGAAGGGAAGTCGTTTCGCCTGTATATTCGTGCACACGTGTCAAGGGTACGCCATCACTGGTCCGGAAGGACTGAGGAAAAACAGTCATTGTAGCAACCCGTGTGCCTGCTGGGATATCCCGATCCGAAGTAGCGATGAGTTACAAAACGCGCCGTGGCCTGCGAGGCCAGAGTGTATGTAAGTTACCGTAGTGCTGTGGCAATATGTACTTTCCTCGTCGGGCACAGACGCTGCAGACTTGCACACTCCGTCAAAGGCAACTAGTTGGAAATAAAAGTCCTTGGATTCCAATGACATTACGGGGAAAACTTGGACACACACGAGCAGTGGACTATTGCATTAGTAGCTACATCGGGTTTTTCAGTGTATTGCATGCAACCTCGCCTTAATGCAATTTAAGAATTCTCTCCCTAATGAGTTCACAGACTCTTGTTTCTACGCTGTTATTCGTAGTAAACATGCCGTTTTCGAAAATGGGGATCAAATATCGATAGCGAATAAAGTTCAATGTATTTCTCAATCTTATATCCACATTCCATTAACAGCGTGTTGTCGTCGCAGGGTCTCGTGTTTGGTGCCAGCCAAATGTGTCGATCCACAAGGGAACATGTAACAATGAAACGTCTGAGTGCGAACAGTCGACTTCTTGGTAATTCGATGCGTTTTGACCCTTTGACACGTTGAGGATTATTCCTTCAAAAGGCAGGGGAAAACTCGTCCAATGACAAAGCGCGGCACCGCAGTAGACCGGAATCCTACAGTTTAGACACGCTGGCACAAATCGGCCAAGGCACATTTTACTTTGTTCATGCGCTCTATCATAATATGAACGTGTTCTCAAAGTATCAGGGATGGTTGTTAAAGCCACACTGAATGTGTTAACGAGGCACATAAATATATGTGTAATTACAGCCAGTAAAATGGGTGGCTATGACTTAGATTTTCGGGATTCGATTCCCAGAAAAAGTACAGCCTTCTTTTTGCGCCAGTTATCCAGATCGACACAAAACTAATTCATGGGTACATGGAAAGATTTTTCTAGTAAGGCGACCGGAGTGCGAAGCTCAACACTTCCTTACGATGTGTAATGAAATCTGGAGTGCAATGGGCCATTAATTGAAAAATTCAACAATAATAATATTTTTATAATTCAGTCCATCCCTTTTTCTTGGGACTACTTTCCGAGTAATCCAGGGCATGAAGGTCGTAGCACCCCCCCCCCTTCTCCATTAAAGCATACACACGGCAATCTAGTAGATTCACAGATTCCTTCAGACATAATTTCAAGCATAATTTATAAACACATGAGGTGCTGTTGTATTGTATGGTAAAATTCACAGACAGCGTGATTAAGGTTTTGATGCTAATATAATTCATTCCGAAAGGTCTGAAAAACCATCTTAGATAGTCTGTGCCCGTGATGCTGATTCAGTGGTAAATCGAAAGTTCTAGGATTTTAAATAATAGAAATTTTGTTGAAGTAAAATAATTTGGGTGCCAGCGACAGAAAAACTAACAACTAATTGGCACCGAGCACTCAGACAAAATAAACACAGGAAATTAGCTCATTATATGCAAGGTTCAGTATCGAAAACGTTGCCGTGAGACGCCCGAAAAAAAAATATCGAGATAATTTACTGTGACACGGATGAAAAAATATCGCGAACATTCTTGGTGAGAAGCTAGACAAAATACCGAGATAATTCAGTTTGATACGCCAAAAAAAAGGTCGAGATATTTCAACGAGAGATGCACGACAAAATATCGTTGTAGCTGATCGGGAAATGCCCGAAAAATATTGAGCTAACGGACCGCGCGACAAACTGATCACTTGCTCAGACGAGTTATGCCGGGTGTGTGTGTGTGTGTGTGTGTGTGTGGTGTGTGTGTGTGTGGGGGGTGTGTGTGTGTGTGTGGGGTGTGTGGG
>Ga0123353_10009044_pt1 | contig 13690 bp, 5 predicted proteins | sample TergutLab28metaG_3_FD_92763 | JGI IMG/M metagenome (GOLD analysis project Ga0123353, IMG submission 92763) | Labiotermes labralis P3 segment gut microbial communities from Petit-Saut dam, French Guiana - Lab288 P3 | ecosystem: Host-associated > Arthropoda: Insects > Digestive system > Gut ... | reverse complement strand
CGCGTCATGCTGTGGTGACGGGGACCCACTTATCACATGGCCTCATTGTCTAACGCATTAATTAAATGACTGCCTAACTAAATGTCCACCAGAATCTCAACACAAAAATTAGTTATTGATAACTTACAAAATGTGATAAAGTTCAAAATTACACTAACTGCTAATTTAAGTGCAGATTAAATTTGGACGACATTTATTAGCATTCAGCTCATGTAATTTGTCTTGTGATCTCTTACCTAATAACCAAAATATAAAAATATAGAAAACTCTAACTGTACCATCGTCTTTACGTGGGTGTGAAGTTCAGCTTCTTGGCCTACAGGAAAAGCTATGTCAAAGTGCTTGATTCAGTAATGTGAAGGGAAGAATTTGCACTTGAGGAAGTAGGTAGATTAAATTACTGAATGTGGAGCCCCATAATTCATATCCTTCAACAAATAACACTAGGATGATTACAACAAAAGGATAAGATGGCCAAAACATACAGCATGTTTGGGGACAGCATAAATGTGTGTAAAATGTCAGTCAGAATAACTGCAGGGACAGGAACACTTCAAAGATCTAGGCATCCATGGGAAGACAGTTTTAACATGAATCTTTAAGAAAGAGAATGCGAAGGATAAACTGGATTGATCTGATTCAGAAAAAGATAGAGTAGAAGACTCTAATAACTCTTTTTGTATTTTTAAAGATGGAAATTTCTTGACCAATCTAGGAACTGTCACATTCTCTAGATGTACTCTAACCTACAGAGTTCTACTCAAATGCAATATTAATATTTCCACAACTCACAATTTGTTTTTCGTTCACATGGTGCTGACTTCTCTGTCTGTGCAGGCCCCACCACCAGCTGCTATTGAATTCTTAACAAAGATCCGGGAAGTGATAACTATTGCAAAGCATAAGATGCTGGCAAAGCGGTTCTCTCCAACACTGATGGGAATTCCTGAAGAGGAGCAACTACAGCAAGAAGGTCCACCTGGATCTTATTGTGGGGGACTGTCCAGCAAACACAGCAACATGGGTACCGTCAACCTTAAGCGACAAAATAACCGTCGCCAGGGATGTCCTGGATGTCCTGGATGCACCATGGGGACTACTGAAAGTCTTCTTACACTTGAGGAACAGACTTCCTGCCAGGTTTGCTGTAGTCCTGAGAGCAAACAGAATAGTATTAGAAAATGGCTTGAAGATGTACCTGTGCTAACAATGCCTGAACAAACAGTAACTAAAGACCACACTCCTAAAACCCCAAACCAAATTCAGCATGCAAAAGCTTCTCACAAAAGCAAGGCTCCCGGCATACCGAAAAATGATGAAATTTTAAAGAAAAACAAAGCTGTGGATTCAACAATTTCTCCTGTACAAAACACCAAAAAATGTAAGAGTAAGCCTATACCTCCACCTCCACCACCGCCATCAAATATGCTGCAACACGCAAAGGATGTGTCAGTAACATCCAAGGTGGCTGATATGCAGCCAACGGCCATGAAAAATTCACCTTGCCCTCCTCCGCCACCACCGCCATCCCAAAAAGTTAATGATAAAACCAACAATGTCTGCTACAAGGAAAGGAACAAAGAAGTGGTGGAGCCTGTCACAACAAAGCGGTTGATGGATGCAGTAATAAAGGAGCTGGTGGGTCAACGTGGTCTGGAGAAATCTTGTGACAAGGATGTAGAACTGAGGCCTGTGAGTGACACTCCAGCAAATCAAGATAGGTCGTCTGTTGAAGAATATGAAGCCGACAGTCTGGAACGATCATCAGGGGAGTTACATGAAAAGGGCATCTCTACCCCAACTGAGTATGGTGACATATCACCACAGCCAAGCCCAAGCCTAAGTTCAGCACTGCCTCTGGAAGAAGAGCTCACAATGAGGAATGAGATCTTCAATATTCGTACAGGAAGCAAAACAATTTCCAAACTCAAACTAGAAAACAACAAAGTTTTGAAAAAGACACCAGATGATGATCATGAATATGAAATTATTGTGCTGAATCCTGATGCAGCTCTGGGCAACATGAAGAAAGACATCCAGTTGTATAACCTTCCACAACTATTGAACCACAGTGATGGGTACAGCCTTGTCAGTGAAGTATACGTGAATGATGGGTACAATTTCAGCAGTGCATCCAGTTCACCAAACACTACCACTTCTAGAAGCATTAGTGGCCCAAAGATCCAGTACTCTGAGTCATTGGAAAAGCCTGGTCACTTAACCATTCAAGTTGAAGATTCACCACAAAATTACCTCCCCATTCCTGATGATTCAGACAGTTTTGAACCAGATACTCTAGACAGAAAACCAAATAAACATAAAACAGATGAATCAACATCTGCCATCTTAACTTCATGCCGACATGTAGAGAACTTCAATGACTCTCTAGAAAGGCCTGTCCAAATACTTCTTCGCACTACTGGCAGCTTCAGAAGTGATTCTTTGAGTCAAGCTGGGTCAGATGATCTATCTCAGAAATTGTCTGCATCTCCTCTGCACAGAGCTTTTGGTAGCCTTCGTGAAATATATGAGGCACGCACACAACATCATCGTGCAGAGTTGGACACTCTCAGTCTAGTGGGGTCCACACGCTCTTTGACAAGTGAGTTGGATTACAACCACACACTGTCCTGGAAGCGCCGTTACTCCATACTGTCAAAAGAAGGTGTAATCCTAAATCCAGAGGCAAAGCAGGCAAAGAGACAGCGTCCACCAACACCACCTGGCACACTAAATGATCTTAACAAACCTGAACCTCCTGACATTGTACCACCATTACCTCCCAAAGCTAGTTCTCTGTATGAAGATCCACCACCTCCACGCCCTCTGTACAAAATCGAACCAACTCCACCCTTACCACCAAGGTCTATCAAACCACCACTGCCACCAAAAAACGGGGCTGGCAGAAGCATCAGCCAGAAGAGAACGGTTTCTGATCCTGCTCGTAGGCCTTTACCTCCTCTCCCATCATCTGAATGTCATGAAAAGAGCAGTTCCTTATGTAATGAAATATCTACCATCTCCTCCACATCTACAACAGTTTCGCATGACCTGGAAACACTTTCAAATTTGTCTGGTGCTTCGGTGGACAGCCTCAACTCATCTGACTATGAAGCATTTTATACAACACCCTTCTCAGGAGATGAAGAGCAGGATGGGAGCCAAACACTTGGTCATCAAGTAGAACGAAGTTTGAGGAAACAATTTTCAAACTCTCAAGATAGTGAAGTCAACAATAAATATGTTCTCCAGTCTGTTAAATATAAAGGTAAACAAGGGATTGCTTCAGTTACAGGTAAGATCCTCAAAAAAGGAGCAGGAAGTGATGGTCTCTTACCTAGTCAGCAAAGTGCAGGAAAAGACTTGTTAAAACATCTGCGAGACAAGAAGAGTTCAGATTTAGTGAAGAAGACATGGCGTCGCACAGTTGAAAAGTCAGTGACTAAAGTGCCTCATAAACCAGAGGATTCAGGTTACCTCAGCACTGACTCAAATGAGTCCAATGGACGTGTGCAGGTAAGGAAAGCAGTGGACAGCCAAAATTCAAGTCCAGGTCAGGGCAGTGTGAGTGAGACAGATGAATCTCTGTGTGATGGTGCTAGTGAATCTGGTGCAGAAAGCATCGCAACAGATTCTTTCTTTTTTGGTAGTTTCCGGAAGCTGTCAACATGTGCTGTGGTGACGGAGTCAGTTGACAGTGGGGTGGGATCAGACCTGGTGCGAACAGTAAACAACTCTGTGCTATTAGAGGATGCAGGTATTAGCAGCAGTGATTCTGAGAATGTAAGCTTTGTGACTGTTCTTCCGCCAGGCAGTGGCCATCGGAGATCTGTACGAAGTTAGTGGTTAGACTCCTGGTAACACAACTTTTCAAACCATGACTTTTGTTTGAAGTAACATGTAAAAACTCAGGAGTGATATGAAAAGAAAAGCAATGGATGTTATTAATGTGACTTCAAAATTTTATTTACCATTTTTGCACTATTGTGTTTGTATATATGTACATAAAAATTTAAAAAACCTGACACAAATTTATACATATTTCTTACACTTCATGAATGTAAAATTTTCAGGGCCGAAAGTGCAATCTTGTGTATAAAAGCATGGGACATCCATGCCAACTTAATGCTAAGAGAAACTGTTTTTCATATTAGTGTTAAATAATGACAAAGCTTTACAATGAATAAACTTTATTATTTATGAAAGTAATATTACATAAGTATAAAAGATTACATGTAATTGTAAATAAGACTCTGTTACAACAAAGGTGATGTTTGTATTTATTGATACTGTTTGTTTTTTGTTTAAGTTTTCAAAGTTTAATGTGGTTAAATACTGCGTTCCCATTTCTAACTGCAAGCTTCATTGCACCTGCATCCACTTCCCACATACTGGTACAATGTACAAGTTTCTCTGCTTATTTGGTTTACAGTAGGTGATACAACAAGTTTTGTGTGCCCGTGGCATTTCATATTGTTTAGAAATTTTAAAAATATGAATGACTAAAACCAATTGTAATATAGCAATCAGTTTGCTCTGTTATTTTCATAATATTACTCACAATTATAATGCAAATACTATGTCTATGGCAATAAACACCAGTTTTAAGAGAAAAGCAGGTTTAAATATTATTGACTGGACTGACTGGATTACTAATGTGAAGTCACTTACACAGCAGTTGGGATTTGTTCTGCAAAAGATACATATGGACAATGCTCAAACCTACATTGCTTTGTACATCCCACTGCAGAGACTAAAACTGTCCATGGCTGCATGGTGAGTTCCCAGATACTTAACACTGAATAGAGTGGCTAATTTATTAAACATGAACATGCAGAGCAGTTGTTAAGGGACTGCTGCACTGCAAATTAGGGAGTGAAAAGATATTGGTATTTTGTGTATACAGAGGCCAAGAAGTTAGGAACATATTCCAATATATCTTAGAAGTGTTTGTTTCACTCAGACTCTTTCACATTCACTCAATGCTGATTTCAAGATGTCTCAAAGAAATTTTGAAATCATGGCCTAGACCTATGGTTAATGTCACTTTTTATATAATTCTTGTTTAATCTGAAAAGTGCCCCATGATGGAAGTGATACACAAATCCAACTCCAGATTGTAATTCCCACGAAATCAGGTACTAGCAATGCTTGTTTCTAATTCAATCCTGCAGATTTGAAATAGTTGCACTTTTTTAAAGTTTGCATGTTCTGTCACTTGTCGACATAAATACAACACTCATTGGTGCCTAAAACGAGTGACTCAGTGGAAGAAAAAATTGTATTCTTGAAACGTTATCATGCTTTGTGATAATCTTTGAATTGCATTGAAGCATCCTGTAGTCTTGTTTTAAACTCGCCGCCGCTCATTACCCGGTTGTTCTCTCGTTCAGTACTCAGGTTGGTTATAATCCATCGACATTGGCACAAACGAAAACGGTCAGGGACCACGGTGATTTGGTGGAGTACGTAAAACGTTAAAGCGGAAATGCTCTTGATTGTAATTTGACTAGACAGGAACTCTTACACTGTATCCGTGATTTTCGTAAACCAGCCGTGCAATGCAATTGGCTGCGGAAATCCATTTTAAAATTGGAGGCAGAAGTGAGGTACGTTGAATTTATGTTTTGTTAAAAATGTCGGCTTTCTCCGTTGTGGGTTCGTGAATATTAGAAATATTATCTGAATATTAATGGTGGTAATATATTAATTAAGTTATGTTCTAAATTGTGATCCCACATAACTGTGATCCCTTCATTGCTGTAGAACTACACACTCGGGGTCACGTGCAAATAACAGAATTTTCTTCGTGGAAAGTATAAGTCACCTTTCTTATGTTCAAATTAAAGTCAGAGGAAGTAAGAATGAGAATATGGCAGAAACGAATGTATATATTATAGTTTTATTAGCGTGTTCCTTCAAACATACTGCTTTTATAGTTCGGAGTGAATGAACTACAGCAACTGAAGTATGGGGTAGGAAACAAGTGCTTTCCCCGTTCTGTGTTACTGCAGAGTTGATAAAGGGAAAAATAGTGGCATTTCTCTGAGTATTTGTGTGTGTATCCGTATCTTACCATAAGGCCTTAATTTATGACATGTTCAAACGTAATTGAGTATTAAGCATGGAGTGATTGAGTAGCTTGGTATAAAACGGACCGTAATTTTTAACTAGTTATTCCCTGATTATTGATATTAGAGAATTTTTTTCATGCCCGGAAAGTATCAAATTTTTTGTTATTAGCTAATGGATTGTGTTGTTCTTCATAGTCACAGCCCATTTACAGCTTTTAAACTTAGTTTTCTCCCTTGTGCATGCTATTTCCTCTGCAGTAGTGCTGCTAATAACACTGCCGTTATCACTGTTACTATTAGTTTGGTGTGTAGGCTTGTACATGTATTCTTCAAAGGCAAGCGTGAGGTTAGAGGGTCTTCAGCATCAAAGGATTTATGTTTGAGAGGGATTTTTATATTGTAAATAGTGTTAAACATTTTGCGTGGCAGTTTTCTGAATAAGTAATTTCTAGCTATATCTTTTTTAAAAATTAATTGGCTCTTTAAGATATAGTCCTGTTTAGAAAGTATGACCCCAATCAACCGTATTTAGCTAAGTATAATTTTGTTATAAATTTTAATGTTAAATCTGATAAAATAATTTACTGCATGTGTTTATAGTTAAAAACTTCAAACTGTTGCAGATTCTGTATAGGAAATTATTAAGGTATGAGATTAAGGCAACAAGTGGCAACTGATGACATGTTTTGATGTGCTTAGAAAAGTTATTCCACTACAATTTGGGTCTGCTTTCACCATTCTGTTGTATGTCTCAACCTAATCTCAAAACAGGATGAGAGAAGACCACCAGAACATGTCCCAAAAATTGATTGATCATGAAAATTGTGTTTTTGAGAATTGCACATGTTAAAAATTTGTCTTCTTTATGTTAATTTACTTGTCAGTATTTGAAGGTATCACTTTGGTGACTGTGAGTTTTACTGCCCTCTGGGATGTGATGCCACGTAGTTTGGTACAGCAACCAAACTGCCTGGTAGCACTTCCAAGATGGCAGTAAACTTCAGTCATTTCATTGGTGAACATGGGGAGATAATTTAATGCAGGACACCCCATTGTGTTTATAAGAAATTCGCAGCAACCCATTATATATCCATCAAACACAGGCCCCATAATAGTCTTGAAGACTGAAACCTGTAACTGTATTTAAATAAAAATAATGGTTGTGTTTGATATATAGTGGGTTGCTTTGAATATGGAGATAAGATTATAATATTTATTAGGAAACCATGACATTAATGATGAGTAAGTCTACTAATCAATCAATTTTAAATTTGGAGTGTGGAATATGTAAGTGGGAACATGTTTGTTTTCATCAAAAGTACATCTGCCAGCACACACGTCCAATCCATGCTACCTAGTCCAGCTATACACCAGTACCATCACTATATGCATCATCCAGAACTCTTCTGGCCTTCTGCAAGGATAACAAGAAAATTCAAATGTCTTGATTTTCCTTGTATAATACAGTGTTAAAATTTACTAATGTACACATGACTTTATGGGTGCATTAAACATACTTGGTCAGAGAGTGAAGTTCTGAGACTGTTTAAGGACCAATATGCATGAAAGAATAAGCAAATTGTTCTACATTTCATCAATGTAATCTCCCTTGACTGTCACACACTTCTTACATGTTTCTGAAATTTGCATACAAGGAACTGCATTTAATTTGGTAGTTGCACTCTTCTTTATGCCCTCGATATTATGAAATAATTTACCTTTTAGTGTGATTTTTACTTAAGGGAATAGAAGAATGTTGGCTTGCACAAAACCAAGTGACTAAATGAGGTGGCTGATTCCAACTTGTGGCAATGAAACTGTCAGCAGTAGTGATTCTGTGCTTCTTTCGCTTATTGTTAGACTGTGTGCAAGAAAATTGGTGTAGATTTTCCTTTTTTCCAAATCTTCATGAATCTGATTTATCACTTAAAAATTAATCATTCCCTGTTAATGTGTGGTTGATCCTCCATCAATTTTAAGGTCATTTGGTGGTGGTCTCTGGCTACCAGCTTCCAAAATTTTGCAGTTTTTCCCCACTTTTGAACAGTTGACAGCAATTCACTATTAATATCATCTACATGGTCCTGACATCCCACTCTGAATCTTTTAAACCATTTGAAGACATGTGTTTGAGATAGGGCATTATTTCCACAAACAATCTGAAGAATTTTGCATTTTCCTTTAGCTGCTTTTCCCCAGTTTGAAAGAAAACTTGATGTTCACTTGCTGTTCTATGAGAAAGAAAAGCATGGCTCATGTACAGGATTGCTGTGCATGAAGTGACTGAGTCAGCACTTTCTTTTTACCAGTCTTTTATTCTCAAAAGATGAACTAACACAGTCTGGCCACAGCTTGTTTATACATCTCATTCTTATGCAACAGCATCATTCTCAGAAGCTTGTTTGACCATATACAGCTGGCAACACACCTGACAAACACTGAGTGTCTTCCAAGATGGATGGCATGCAGCACTGATATGAGGGAATATAATATGGGTTTTTTTTATAATACTCTGCATCTGTTTTATTTTTGTCCTGAGCACCATTGCTGTCTAGGGATTTCCCAATGGATGTGGGCTTTCTGTGCAGCAAAGTGGTCATGCTGGATGTGGCAGTAAAAAGAAAGAGTCTGTGCATTATAAGTGACAGTTATGTGATTGTTGACAGTGGGGGAGAGGTGAAAATGGGGGAACTGCAATGCAAGTGGTAAAGTGGAATGTGTTCTGAGCATTCAGGTAGTTTATCCCTCTTTATATCAATTATGGGAAATCTGTGTATGAAATATATGTGTTTAATTATAGATCAGGATGTTGTGTTCAATTCCATAGCAGTTGTGTAACATATATTCATTAATGGTTTCTTTTAATGAATTAAATAACATTAGCCCAAATCACTACAACAACTTATTACATATGCTATTGGGCTTTATTTAATCATTTTTTTCCTTTATGGTGGTGGAAATACACATCAGGTATCTTGCTCTTTCAGGTGATAATGGACACCATGAATTTCTTACTAATGAGGGGCATCCATGACATTTCTTTACCTCCCTGCTCACCAGAATTGGGAGTTCCCTAGAATAATGGCATGCAACATGGCAGATTATAATTATGGAGTGTGTTTGGAAATTTCTGTAAGTTTTTCTTTAAATGAGCCAATATCTGTATGTGGTGAGTGTGTGCTGTATATGCTGTGATTCTATACATCTGTTAACCCTCATGAAGTGGTACTGGTGAGTTGCTTTTTCAGGTGTTACAGGATATTTCCAGTGTCAGACTGAGGAATGATGCTGCTGAAAGTTGACCTAGGACAGTGCATGCTAACAACAAGTCCACTCTGATAGGTGTGTTTTGTGCAAGGGGCCAGTTATTATGATGTTGGGAGGTTGAAATTCAGTGTCATCTTGAATTTACTGTTATCATTTTTCAATGCATGACATTAAGTTCACATTATTTTTTAGTGAATTTCAGGTTTAGAGCATCCCTAATGCAGTGTTAAATGTACTGATTCTCAGACCTCACAAGGATTAATGCAGATTTTTCAAGCATCCTACCTTTTTATTTTATATTAAAATTTATTGAATAGTTATTTTGGTCATCCTGCACCTTCTCACTTCTTGTGATTCAGAATAATAATTGTATTACAGTGCAAAACTTATGCCATCCTGGAAGTTGCAGCTGAACTGCATGGCCCACATTAAAGAAACTGGACAACCTGAATAAAAAGAACAGTGGTTTACAAATTTTCCAAAAAACTAGTAGCTACCTCAAAATTTTAGGCACTGGAAGGGTGACATGAAGCAAGTTCCATTCTGAAGACCCACAAATTTAGGGTACCACAGTACAAAATTTATTTTCCTGGGCTTTTTGCATTATGGAAGATAATATCAGTAGTTTGAACTTCATGAGGACCTACACCTATTGTTGTAATATTTAAGTATGGCTGGTTTTGCCACTCAGTATTTTTATATTCAGTAGTTTTGAAACATACAGATGTGAAACTTACATAATTGACTGTTGAGTCATTTTTCTGAACATGCCCGAAGATCACACTTAGACTAAATATTCTGTAAACTGCACAGGTTGCTTGGTGCATAAAATAGCCAAGGGCTGGAATGATCCGGGGAAAGTAATGTGATGCTGTACGTATTGGGGACAGTTAGTTAATCTGTTCAGTCCTGAAATTAATATAAATAATATGTAATAACTGTGTCCTTACTTTCCATAAAACATAGTTTTTATTACGAAGGCCAAAATAATGTTCTTGAGGGAAGTGGTTGCTCTTTGTAGTAGACAGTTGAACTGCCCTGATTAATAGAGAAGTAAAAACAAGTTAGTGGATCCACAAATTGATACTTGTCAAAGTTTAAAAGGCCATGTGTCATCTAATAGTACACTCATATAAATATCATAGTGGGCTGGGTAGCTCAGTCAGTATAGTGACTGAGCTATGGGTTGGATGGTCCAGGATCGAATCCCAGTGGTGACGAGATTTTTCGCCTGTCCAGACCGGCCCTGGGGCCCACCCAGCCTCCTGTACAATGGGTACCGGGTCTTTCCCAGGGGTAAAGTGCGGCTGGGGCGTGCTGCTGACCACTCACCCCTTTCTAGTGCCGCAGTCATGGAGAGTAGAGCTATACCTCTACCCACCCTCTGGGCCACACTGGGCCTGTAAGGGGATCACTTTACCTTTGTACCTTTTATATAAATATCGTACTAGATTTTTTTTTTTTGTGCTTACTGTTTAGTTGCTGTCAGGCAGGTAGGTTTATTGATTTCTGTCATTCAAATACTCCCATTCACTTTCCAATACTTGAGTATTTTCATACAGTTGTTATTTGAATATTTTCATCCTGCTTTTGCTGTTTGAATAATACACATACCTTCTGTTTATTTGCTAGTGCCCTTCTGTAGTCACCTGTGCCATTTGTGTTCATAAATACTTTAAATGTTTTTTGACTATGTAATTCAGATAAAATGCCAACATATGTTACAAGCTGTTAGTTGTAGCAGTTTCTGTAAGGCTGAAATTTTGAATGCTTGGCAGTTGTAGGGTTAGTACAGCATATTTGGTTCTTGGTAGGTTCAGCAATGTTAGAGGTATGATCTACCTGTTGGACATCCTGACACATAGAAATGTTTTTCAGGCAGGTGCAAATGGAACTATGTATTCTTCATGCCATGGTGTTGGAGAGTTAAGGCAAACAGTTGTCCCTACCCTGTTAAATACATGACAGGGCTATACACATGCTAGTAATGGTAACGCTGATTGTGGGTTCGTGGTCTTGTTGAGAGTGTGTATGTTGAGTGTTAGTTGTCTTAAGACAATTACATTTATATAAATGTAATTCAATAGTAATTAAAAAAAACAATCAATCTGTAGGAACTACATCACTGTCAAGCCCCTACCTTTACAGTACTGCATATTTGTTTCATATGCTCTGTTGCCTAGGTACTGGTATGTCATGCAAGTGAAACTGATAGTAAAAACACCATTGGGGAAACAAAAGAAACACAAAGCCATACCATAGGTAAAGTACCAGGTTTCCTTGTGTTGAATGGATATTTTAAAACATATATTTGTTAATGAGTATCACTTTACTTACAGTAAACGAGTGAGGTGTTAATCATGTTTATAAGAAATTATTACATGAAAATCATTCATGGAGTTTTTATTTTAAGTGATATGTGTTTCTGTTGTATCTAACTTATGTCCCTGTTCAGCTGTTTACTCGCTCTCGTGACACTTTGGAGTGGAGAATAATATGGACTTGTGTGTGAATATAAATACCAAACAAAGTAACAAATTCCTGTGTGTGCCATGTATCAGAACTGCAGAATTTATATTACATGACAGTTGTGTAGTACTAATTACAGAAATATGGTTTGTGAATTGTGCTCAAGTGTCTTTATTGTCATTTGGGCAGGTATGTATCTCTGCTAGTCAGTCATTACTGGATTCAGTATTACTTTTGTTTTAAGTTATCCACAGAGAATCAGAATATTCATATCCAAACCTCATTAAAGTTAAAAGCAATAGAAGGGATGCTTTAATTAATATAAGCTTCATTTTCTTTTGTTAAAATCACCATTGCTCATTGAGTATTTTTATTACTGGGTGCAAGCTGGAAGTTTCTGGACTGGCCACATGGAGCACTAACTGGATATAATGCAGTCATGCACTGCTAGGTGCTGCCAAGTTGATTTGTAGTGAAATAATGTGGGGCCTTTGCAACAGAAAATTGTGTTTTTGTGAATTCTGTGAGCATTACTGCCCAGTGAACTGCAGGCCTTAATGTACATCAAGTTTTGTTTTAACACCCAGAAACCAGCTTCTGAGACTTATGAATGCTTTAAAAAGCCTTTCGTGATGGTGCTTCAAATAGAACACAAACCTTCATATAGTATTTAAGCTTCAAAAGTGGTCGAACTTGAGTTAAGGATTTTGGAGGCTTAATTTGCCCATCATGAAGTCACATGAATATCTGGAAAGAGTGCCTTAAGTGATCCATAAGGACAGATGACATATGGTTAACAATGTAATATTCTAGGACTGTCAGATACTACATACAGAGGCATTGTAGCTGAAGATTTAAGCAAGAGCTTGATTGCTGCAAGTGTGCACTAGCTGCATGATGAACAGAAACAGAACTGACTTTCTTGACACAAGGACGTGGCAGTCAAGGCTGAAAAGGGCAGAGAATGCCTGTCTAAGGTATCCTGCTCCCAGAGTTGAAAATCAAGTTAAATAAGATGGTTGGGGGATATTGCAGAGATTCAAGCTGCATCACAGGTGGTGCTGGACTGAATCATGAAACAAGATTTCCAGAGATGCATACAGAAGTGGAAGAGGCACTGGGCCTGGTGTATAAATTGTAAAGGGGACAGGACCAGCCTGTAACAAGGCTAAGCCTAAAATTGTTCTGTCCCAATCCAGAAATTTTTGGCTGGCAACTCATATATCAAGTAATTGCCTCCCACATGCCCTCTCTGTCTGTCTGTCATCCAACTATAAGGCGTGCCCAAGTGAAAGTGGGTCTGAGGTTGGAGCGCCGTTATTCCCAGCGGTAGAACTTTGTGATTTCTCCGGTAGATGGCAGTGTATGTCAGGAGAAATTTGGTATACACTTGATAGTGGCAGTATGTTGTTGACTGAAACAGAAGCGAGATAACAGTTAACGATCGTGCCATGGATTCCTCCAAACAGGCTCAGCGCGCAGTAATCCAATTTTTGTTGGCAGAAGGTGTTAGTGGAACTGACATTTACAGTCGAATGAAGAATGTGTATGGGACTGAGTGTATGTCACGTACTGCAGTTTTCCGATGGTACAGTGATTTTCGTCATGGACGTGTGATTACAGCGGATATACCACGACCAGTTCAAGCACATGTGGTCATCACTCAAGAATCAATTGCTGCAGTGAACTCCCTTGTGAGGGAGAATCGTCGAATAACCACGCGGGAGATTGCAGACAGCCTGTCTGTGAGCAAGGGAACTGTTGACACTATTATTCATGAACATTTGCAATACAGCAAGGTTTGTGCACAATGGGTCCCAAAACATCTCACTGAGGACCAGAAGTGTCTGCGAATGGGTGTTTGCTTCCAGCATTTACTG